>Ga0102810_1000408_pt1 | contig 15697 bp, 21 predicted proteins | sample ColrivemetaGS573_FD_84506 | JGI IMG/M metagenome (GOLD analysis project Ga0102810, IMG submission 84506) | Estuarine microbial communities from the Columbia River estuary - Ebb tide ETM metaG S.573 | ecosystem: Environmental > Aquatic > Marine > Intertidal zone > Estuary | place: USA: Columbia...
ATTTGCTTCTAGCTCATCTGTTTCATCTTCACCTATGTAAGCTGCTACATCATTAGGATTAGGTTTAGGTTTAGCATCTTCAAAATCTTTAGCTTGAAAATATGCTCTAGCAGCTTTATCTAAATAATCTTTACCGGGGCCTTCATTTAAAGAAAATACAGTAGGATCACCTGATATCTCTCCGTGGTTAAATCTAAGTTCAGATTCTATTCCTAATACTCCTAGTTTTGCTCCTAAACGTTCTTCAGTTTCAGAGTCTCTTTTTAATCTAGCGTTATAGTACTTTATGTATTCTAATGCTTCTGCTTTAGTAACCTTCTTTTCGTTTTCGTATTCACCTTCTTCATTGGTGTAAATATAAAATGTACCATGAACATCACCTTGGAAGATCATTTTTATCTGGTCATTATCCAGATTACGTTTACCGTTTATAACACTAATAACCGTTATATACTTATCAATAGTAGCTTCTTCTCGAAGTACTTCTTTGATAACATTAAGCATTTCTTTTCTAGTCATTATTTTTTCTTCCAAATTTTTCCTCTTCTACATCTAACTACTGCTCCTGAAGCATAAGCTGATGGCCAAGTATCATATTCTCTTTTAGCTCTTTTTGTGCACCTATCGTCTTTTTTCTTTTTTTTTTCGTCCACTTGCATTTCGTGAATAATACCAGTAACTAGATTTATAATGTCTTCTTTTTTAATACAGTTAGGAACTGATTTACCGAACATGGTTTTCATTCCTTTCTTTTCGTATCCTTTCCAACATTTTTCTAATATAGTATTTACTACCTCTTCATTATATTGTGTAGCTTTTGGTACTTTAGATCTTTGTTTATCTTTTGGATCACTTTTTCTGGCTCCTCTTTCTTTTGCATCTGCAGACATTTTACCTTTGACTAAGTTTCCTGATTTAGTAAAGTAGTGTCCTGCTGGAGCTTCTTTAGTTTCTTTCATTTTCTTAATAGGTTTATATCCTGATCCATACGGTGCAGCTTTACCGTCTTGTGGATTAGCTGTTTCTTGCTTTAATGCATTACCTGCTTTTTTAGCATCTTTATATGCATTAGAGTTTTTATGAGAAGATTTCTTGCCTGCTTTTTTCTTAGCATTTATATTAGCCCATAGACCTTCTTTTTTTACTGTTGCTTTTTTTGTTTCGTCAACATCTGGGATATATTCAAGTTTACAAGCAGCATATAAAGCTCTTACATGTAGATTTGTTTTATCATTATAATCGTCTCCATCCCACCCTGTAGTTAATTCTTCAACTTTAACTACTTTAAAATTTCTACTGTGAGTATAGATAGAGTAGTTAGGGGATTGATTAGCAGTCTTGCAGCCGTCTGGTAAAGGTTCAGGGTAATCTAATCCTTCTACCCCATTGTCGTATATTACTACATCTGTTTCACCTACATCACGAATATTAAAATCATCATCGTAACCTTCCTCTGGATCTTCATTTACTACTTTTGGGTAGATAGTGACATTAGAGTTAAATTTAACAGTATGTAGATAGAATTTTTCTTCTGGTTGCATATATTGAATAGTAGACCCTCTATGCAAAGCTTGTAATAGTGTACCAATATGGTAGCGGTGATTACCGGACATGCCTTTTGTAGTGTTAAGGCTATACATAATATTAGAGGGTACAGTACTTGGAGCTGCTACTTCAGCAAGTTTAGTATTTTCTTTTTTTACTGTTGCTGCTTTTGTATTTTTCACGACTGTCTTTCCTTTACTGCCTGCCTTCTTTTTCTTTCTAGCAGTAGCGGCTCTTTGAGCTTTACTTAATGATTGTGCTTTTGCTTTTGGTAAGCATCTATCTGGGTTCTTTTTATCTTTAGAAGTACCACAGTCGCCTGCTATATTACCAGAAGAAGAGATGCGAACCCACTTCTCTTTCTTAAACCAATCTCTCAATGATTCTGATGTAATATTTTGTACTTCCTTATTAGTCATACTATCCTTGTTCTGAATGCATCATTAGCATTCTAATAACTATTGCTGCCATAATACCAAAAATTATCCATAAAGCTCTGTTAACTCCTGCTTTCCAGCTTTGAAGTTCATTAAGCTTGCTTACATTATCAGCATAAAGTTCGGCTCTGGATTCATGATATATTCTACTTTCGGTATTTTTATTAGTGTTTACTATAACACCATCGTCGGGATTGAGCAATGTACGTTTTAAATCAGATACATCTTCCTTCATTTTTTGGAAATCGTTAGCCATTTGTTTCAACTCTCCATTAGGCATGTGAGTTTTAACATGTTTTATTTCAGCTAAAACTGATTCTAGTATTTCCTTCTGAGTCATTAGTGTATTTTTATATAAATATACTAAGAGATATGTTCCTTGAGATGTCCTAAGTAACTTTTAAGATTGCTTAAAATTTTCTCGTCATGTTTAGAATTTGACTTCCAATCTTCTATATCTCCTTGTTCAGTTACAAATGAATTTTCTCTAAAAACATAATCCATTACCCACTGTTCGATGTCTTTAGCAAAAGTTTTCATATTGCCCTGCATCATTTTTTTCTCGTAAGATTCGTATAAGCCAACCTTTCTAAGTTCAGCTTCCATGTTAATAGTACAATCGAAACAAAAGCCGTGTATCTTATACATTTTTTTAGCTAAATGATGTTTCATAGAACCTCCACATTTTGGACATGCTAAAGGTATGCGTATAGATTTTTTAAAATTATCTAGCTTGGTGATGTTTTGCTTTAAACCATTTTTAATGGTCCATGTTTTACCTGATTCTTCCCAGATGTCTCCTTCTGAGTGAGTTAAATATTTTTTCTGATATCCTGTTTGATTTTTTGTTTTAGAAGTAAAATCTTTATTTACTATGTTTCTTACTCTCTGTACATCACTTTCTTTAAACTCTTTTTTAAGTTTAGATTCATTCATAACCTAGCTCTTTTAATTTTTCTATAACGTGGTTAACGTTTCCGTCTTTACATCTAATAGCTATACCACCTTTAGAAGCCCATTCGTTTATGTTAGATTTTTTATCATCTATTAATATAGTATTTTCGTTTGCGTATCTTTGCTTATCTTTAGAGTATGCAAATATAACTTTTGGTTTTGGATTTAGATTATTTTTAACCCATAAGTTTTTACCTAGTCTAGAATTGTTATCTCTTGATGGAGATGTTAACAAGTCAGGGCGATAAGGTTTTATAAAATTCCAAAGCTGTTGGCCTTGGGGCATCCAAGGCATTCCTATCCAGAATTTTACTCCTACTTCTACATCTATTAGGTTCCAAAATGCTGCTAGTCCTTTAGCTTTTTCATATTCCTGTGGGTGCATACCTGAGTAGTGTTCAAACCTGGTTTCAAAGTCAGTAAGAACTCCATCCATGTCACAATATATTTTATATTTAGGTGTAGGTTTTTCTTCCCTAAGAGGGTACCCCTCACCAAGTAATTCATTAAGATTTTTCATAACCGTTTTTTATTTTATCTTCCCAATTTCGGAAAGTAATGTTACCAGTAAGATATGCTTCTTTTTCTAATTCAAGCAAATCTTCTGATTCGTTTGTGTTTGATGTTCTAATTACACCCATTCTTTTTTCTAGATTCTGCATATGGTGAACCATTTCATGAGAAAAAGATCTTAAAATATCTTTTGGGTGTCTGCCTTCTGTATAGAGGACTATTTCTTTTACATTAGGATCATAGTAAGCAGTTCTTCCAAAAAAGTCCTGCGACTCTACTAAGTCTTTTTTAATTTTTATTTCAGGTAAAGGAGTAATTTTCATTCCTTCATCTATCATATACTCTATTAAAGAAGCCATATAGGGGGTAAGGTTATATGCTTTTGATTTATCTACTGAGTAAACCTTGATAAAATCATGTTTAAATTCTACTGCATAGTTATCAGGTACTAAGTTTTTAAGGTAGTCATAAAGGTACTTTAATGACTGTCTATCCTTAGATTTAATAGCACTAGTAGATTTAGCTGGCATTCCTCCTGAGTTTTCTGTAAACATATTAGTTACAGTGTTCTCTATTGATTCGCTAACTATTGCGTCTTTCATAATTGAAAGAACTTCTTTTTTATCTTCTTTTGATATATTAGGGATAAAGTCTAATGCCTTACTATCATTACCTGACAAAAGGTATTTACGTAAATCAGATGCTCTAGCCGTATCTACACCGGACATCATTAATCCTTCAACGTTTTCTCTATTTTTAAAAGAAGATAATCTTCTAAGGTCAACTATATCCTCTTCTGATCTTATACCGGTAATAGCATAAAAATCTTGTTCCGGTCTCTTCTTTGCATAAGCAGAAGCATTTTGCATAGGATTAGGAGCCTCAGAATAAATTTCTATATTTTTTAAATATTTTTTATATATCTCCCATATTCTTTTAGAGTCTTCAGGTGATATACCGTTTCTATCTTTACCTCCTATAAAAACAATTACTTTAGTTATAGCTTCTGCTTTTACTTCATTCAGTGCACTAGAGCCTACGTCTTTATAGTTATCTAAAGTATAGGGTTTACCGTCATGAGTTCCTTTGAGAAGTCTTTTTACTACTTCAAAATGACCTCTATGAGGTGGTTTAAATGCTCCTGGATATAATGCTACTGCCATTATGATAAGAAATTTTGAACTCTTTTATCTATTTCTGGAGGGGTAGAGTGATTAAGTTTTGCTTGAAATAAAGGGTCAAATAACATATCGGCAATATCATTTAAAGCTAGTTTATGTCTCTCTTTACCTCTTTCTTTTTCAGCTCTGTGAGAAGCTAATTTTTTCTTTATTTTATCCTCACCTGGTCCTTCACCTTTTTTTCTATACCAATCAGTAAAGTATTTTTTCAGTGCTCTATCCTCACTATAGTCTTCTTTATTGTAATCTATACCTTTGACAGCATTGAAAAATTCCTGTTCTTCTTGGTCTGACATTTTATAAGGATCCCTAAAAGATGATCCTCCTATGTTTTCTTTCTTATTAAGATTTTCCAGGTAATCGGATATACCTGATGCTCCATTTTTTGCTGCAGTGTTAAACTCTTCAACATACTTGTCATACTCTCCTCCTCTAGTATTTACAAAAATTGATAAATTACCTTTAAGCATAGTATTGTACTTATCAATTAAGTTGTATACATTTCTCCAAGTAGAAAATACAGCTGTAGAAGGTATTTGTCTTTTACGTTTAGCATTAGAAAGATAAGCTATTACAGGGTGAGTATAAACCATAACCATATACACATCATATCCTTTCTTTAGAAAGAGTTTAATCTTCTCAGGATTGGATGCAGTAGTATCCCAAACAAAGCTAGTTTTGTCGTCTGCTAGAGCCTCTGCTTCCTTGTTGGCTAGAGCTACTCCTGGACTGAGTTTGTTGTATGCCGGACTGTCTGGATCCTCCACGTACTTGTCTGGGTTGACTTGGTGGAGTGATCCTAGATCGAGTTGGTTGAGTAGGTACGACTTGCCTGTTCCACCCCCTCCTGCCATCACTACCAGCTTGGGTCGGTCGCGTTTCTCTAGGATTAGTGTTGATAGTTTCATTTCTTCTTCCTTGGTTTATTCTTATTCGATTTGGTTTTGGTTTTGGTCGGACTTTCGGTTGAACTTTCGGTCTAACATATGACCGAGGAGTATTGCTATAATAACGATACCTCCTATCATAGTTGTTCCAATATCCAAATTGGTTCCAATAGTAGTATGAATTCCAGAAGTAAGGGTCGTTGTATCTCCAGTTGTTCCAGTACCAGCTATTATTATGCTGGTATCTAACAAATTGAGTGTCTCTATATTTGACAAACTGTCTATAGGGTACAGCGATAGTGTCTCCGACTTCTGTAACTGCAAGTATGCTTTTAACTTCATAACCTTTATTTGTAGAGAGGGTATACGACCCACAACTATATAAAGATAAGAAAATAATTGCATATTTCAAACTTTTTACCATATTAATAAATAGCTATAACTTTAATGTAGTTGGATACGAATTATATACTGGTTCAGTATTTGGATTTTCTAATTCGTACAATTTGTATATAAGCTGGAATAATTCAAAGTTCTTTTCTATCTCATCTATCTGTAAAAGTTTCCATCCTTTACCTTGAATAACTTTCTTTTGTTTAGATGGACCTCTTGACTGAGCCTTGAGCCAAAGTATACCTGTACGTTCAATTTTTACTCCTCTACTCTCTTCAAGTCCTTTGGCATAAGATGCCAGCTGTAGATCATAAGACTTATGTATGCTGTTAGACGTTTTAATATCTATTAGCCACACTTCTCCGTTCATCTTACAAACTATATCAGCTGTACCGGCAAACTTATGTTCGTCGGACCATACGAACTGTTCTGAAGATATCAATTCTGGTTTGTGAGTTTTCCAAAAGTCAGCAAACTTTAAAATCATTTCCCATACTAACTGAGAGTATTTAGCTCTGCCGTAGTCGTCCATCCAGGATATCTCTTCTCCTTCAACTAATTTTTCAGCTGCTTCATGTACCTGAGTGCCTTCCTTACCTGCTTTTCTCATGATAAGATCAGCGTTATGCCCAACGTCCTTCATCCATGTTTCGAAGAACTTATTCTTGGGCATATATTGGAGTATTGTAGTTACGGACGGGTAATATACTCCTTCGCCTCTCTTATAGACTCTACGGTCTAAAAAATTAATCTGCTTTAATTCAGGGTTAAAGTCTAATCTTTTCTTCTCGTTTTGTTCGAGAATGTTCATACCTTGTTTAATCATAGGTCTAGTTTGTGCATCATTAGACTAGAAATGTCTAACTCTTTTGCAGTTTGAATATGTTCGGTAAAAGCTTTGAATCCCATTTCGGATGGGTCTTTATCTAGTAGATTTACAATAAATACTCTTTTACCTTGGTTAAGAAATTTCTCTCCTATTTGTAATGCTCTATCTTTTGCATCGTCGTCGAGAGCTACGTATATATCTTTTACTTTGCTTGTAATAATTTTTCTATATAATGAGGTAGATATACTTTTACCTAGTATCGGTATAGCATTTCTTTTAATAGCCATTGCATCGAATACTCCTTCACACAGTATAATAGGGACATTCCAATTAATTAAGTTTTCAAAAAATATTATGTCTTTTGATGCTTCAGGGTTTTTATATTTAAAATAGTTGCCATCGTAAGTTCTTGCAACAAAGTAGTTGAGTTGATTGGATCCATTATAACTTGGAATAACAACTCGTCCTCCATACTCTCCACTTGTGCAGTATCCAATATTGTATTTAATAAAATCGATGTCGGTAAGTCCTCTCGCATATAAATATTTTTTTATTGTATTTGCTATAACAGAGGTGCTAGTAGCAGCTATTAGAGGTTTAAACTCTTTAGGTAGTTCTATTATAGATAGCTGCTTATATTCAATATTAGTTCCTTTAGGAAGGTATTTTAAAATTTCAGAAGCTTGATCTCTTGGGGTTTTAAGCTGTCTGAGTAGAGATCTTATAGACTGACCTCTTGTTTGACATACCCAGCATTCCCAGAAGTTCTTACCTTCTTCGTTGGTATGCATGTTAATTTCTAACTTAGGTTTTCGATGATTACAAAAAGGGCAATGGAAAGCATAATTATCTCTAGCTCTCTTATTACTTTTACCCAATATATTCTCAATGGATCCTAAAAGGAAAGTGTAGTCCATATAATTCGTCCGTATCTATAGGATAAGATAAGAATAAATTATTAACTAAACAACTATTCTACTAAAAGTTCTTTAATAGCTGCTGTAATTGAAGATTCAAGTAGTTGTCTATTACCTACATCAAGATAAGATTCTAACTTATCAGATATGTTTACAGTAAGTTTTCTTACGTCTTCTTTAGTCAACGCTAGTTCACTTCTATGAACTACTTTTTTATCTTCTAAAATAACTTTTGATAGCTTCATTATATGTCGTATTCAAATTTAATTGTAGGATAGAAATACCTATCGCCGTCATCATCCGCAAAATTAGACTGAGATGTTATTTCGTAACCTTTTGCTTCTATAAAGTTTTTGATATTGTTCCATTCAGAAGGGGCAAGTTCTTCTCTCGTACGAAAAGAAACTTTGCCGTACCCTCTGTCTTTATTATGGTACTGACCTATAGTAACATCTATATCATCTCTGTTATAAGTATCTTTAAGTTCATTTTCAAGTTCATTAGCTTCAACTTTAAACTTTGTAAAATCTTCGAGTATGATATTAGATAGTTTCATTTTCCTTGTCCTCTGTAAGCTTTTTGGTAGTTCTTACTTCCTTTCAGCTTTGATGTTTTTGACTTAGCGTGAACGCCTGGTCTCTTTTTTTTAGGTTTATCTTCGTAATTACTTAAAGTTAATCCTTTTGCCATATCTTTACAACTAAATCACCAGTTCCTTTTATTAATCGGTGATATGTCTCTTTGGGTATAAATAGTTTGTTTTTTGATAATCTTTGAGGAACCTCGTTATCTAACTGGAATTGCCAATTAGTATCATGGGTACATTCAACCCAACGGTCTTCTTTATCTCTATGCCATACGAATTCAAATAAGGGAGTATCGTGAGAGAACTCTCTAATTATATAACCGTCTTCTTTTTTTTCAGAATAAGGTCTACCAGTAACCTGAGAAGTTTGATCCGCCACCTAATGATTTCCAATAACGGCCTATGTTACAAGACCAATAACCTGCTTTTGTTTTATCTTTCTTAGTTGAACATTTATGACGAGCTGCGAAAGATGCTCTAGCTCCTCTTTGTTTCAACTTAACTGATAATCCAGTATCGCCAAATGATACTTTTTTAACGTTACCTTTCTTTGACTTAACATAAACGTAGAACTTTTTAGATCCTCCACGCTTTGGTTTGTTAAGTGATACTTTTTTACCTTGGTACTCTGCTTCATTCATATAATCAACTGAAGCTTTCAACATATCAAAGCCTGAATAATCAAATGTTTCGTTTTGAATCTGTATAGCTTTTCTAAAGTTCTCCATATTAATAGTACCGCCGATTGATTCGACAAGCTCTTTGACTAGATCATAATCGATCATTTCGTCTATACTCATAGCTTCGTCAATCGTATCCTCGTTTTCAATCATTTCATCAATCATGCAGCCTATTTCAAATAGTGGATTAGCTTTTCCTGCAGATACCATCGGTAAGTCTAAAGGAACTCTCATTCCATTATAATCTCCGTACTCTCCTATGTCAGTTGTCTCTAGAAGCTTTTCGTCCTCTTCGTTTAACGTAATATAACCGTCTCTCCAAGCGTCTCTTGCTTCAGAGAATAATTGTATAAAGGCTTCAGAGTTATAACGGTAGACATTCTCGTGTAAGGTTAGACCGTTGTCTACATGGTACTGTAGAGATGGAAATCCGATAAGTTCTTTTATTCTAATCATCTGTTTTCATTTCAGGGTGATACTGTAATTTAATTACCTTAGCATCTTTAGAAACTGATTTACCGTCTATAATAACTTCAATAGGGTAAGGTTTTAAATCTTGTGCCCAATATGCTACATCATAGCTTCTATCCTTGTTGCTAGTTACTAGTAAACCTCTATTATACTCTTTGTCTTCAGCTTGAAGAGCTACTTCTTTGTCAACAGGTAGAATCATTTCTCCTTTCAACTCAATTTTAGTATCTTCGTACTCTTTAAGAAGTATATCAGTTAGTTTCATTATTAAAATCTTTCCTATAAAATTTTCCTAGTATATTATCATTTATATATTGATGACTATATGTCTCTAGGACGTCATTTATAAATAGGTGTTTACATTCATAATAGGTGAGAAGCTTTTTATTAGGTACTAAATCTAATATTTTCTTTTCAAAATCAGCTCTCAAGTCTTTAGAATCTTTAACGAGTTGTTTTATCTTTGGATGAGATCCATAATAATCTTTCCAATCAGATTCGGTAATGATCTTCTGTTTAAGAGGAGTCCGTCCTCCGATACCATTTGCTTTTCTTTCTTCTCTCAAAGCTTCTAGAGCTCTTTTTCCTAATCTTTTATTTCGTTCAAAAAACAATACTTTCTTACCGAGGTACTTTAAACCGGAAGGTTTATGAAAAACTTCATAAATGAATCCGTAAGTTCCTTCTGGGAAGTCTGCTATATCGTTGAAGATCCTACCCTGGTATGTCCAGGTAGGGTTTGTCATTTCCATATTAGTTGGTTTCTGTCGCTAGAGCTTTGACCTTAGCTCATCTATTTGCAACTGCTGCTCTTTAACAGCTTGTATTAATAACGCGACAATTTTTTCATAACGAACTGCCTTGTAACCGGTATCTCTATCGACTACTACTTCTGGCAGCACTTTTTCGATTTCTTGAGCAATAACACCAACATCGTGACCGCTATGCTCAGAATTATCATTCCAATCAAATCCATATCCTCCTATTTGATTAATTTTATCTAATGCTCCTTCTATAGGAGTAATATTATCTTTTAGTCTTTCATCTGATGAATAGAATGCAGTAATGTCTCCTGTTGCATTAACGGTTCCGTTGACTAGTAAAGTACTACCGGTCATTGCTCCATTAATATTAAGACTTGAACCAGAAATTAAACCGCTTGAGTTTATAGTTAATCCAGTTACATTACTTGAGAATGAACCTGATGCTGCTTCTATGTCTCCAGAGAATATACCTTTTGTAGCTTTTACTTCTCCAGTTACTCCTGTAGGAGCTGTTCCTATACCTATACAGTGTGCCTGTAGGTGGCTTGTAAACTTAGAGGTACCTATACCGTTTATATTTAACAAACTACCTGAGATATCTTTAGTTACGTTTATTCCTACGCTTCCAGATATTACTCCTGTGCCGAGTGTATCAGTAATATTATAAGATCTTAAATCTAATGCTCCTGCTAATTCAGGAGTAGGGTCTTCAGATAAATTATCTATTCCTGAAGCAACAGCTGATGCAAGTGAAGACGATACATCAGCGAACCCTGGTATAGCTAGGTTATTACCTAGACTAACTGAACCAGTAAATTGATGTGTATCGGTAGATTGATCTCCAAATATGTTAGAACCAGAAGAAAATACTACTGATGAGCTTACTATTTGGGTATAAAGTGTTGAAGCTGATACTATACCTAGGTTTACGTTTTGATTCTCTAATAATGCAACAGCTTGAGTTGATTGAGAAACTATCCCTGCTCCTAAAGATTGTATTTGTGCATTTGATAAAGTAGATGAGCCGGATATTTCAGCTGCAATTTGAGCTGATGATGATAATATTCCTGCTCCTAGATTAGCTATGCCTAAGGATGATGATAAGATACCTGCTCCTAAACCTGCTATCTGAGTACTACTTGAAATAATACCGCTAGATTCTAGAGTAGTTATTCTAGTATTATGGCCTGATAAAGATCCTGAAACAGAATTCCAGTCATCTAATTTTATATCTGATCCTGTAATAGAAGTACTAACATCTACGGTACCTATAACAAGCATGCTTCCAGTAAACACGTGAGTATCGTCTGCTGAATCACCAAATTTAGTAGATCCTGATTCAAATATAATAGATGATGATACTACCTCTGAATGAAATCTTTCAGCTGTTACTACTCCGCCTACTGTTAAGTTTCCAGTAATGTTTTGTGAACCTGTTATCCTAAGTATATCTGTTCCAAAATCGTAAGTAAAGTTTGATGAACCAGTAACTGTAGCTTCTGACCCTGTCAGAGCACTCCCTGATTTTATTTGTATGGATAACGCAGGACCTTTACCCACATTAACAGGCATAGTAAATGAGTCATCAAGTGACTTTGATTTAAATAATGTAATACTAAAGTCTGAGTGTGAAGCAGAGTAATAAAACTCTCTAAAGTTAGTATCTAGCTCTGCATGAGTTAATGCTGCTCCTTTATCTCCTCTTAATGTAATTGCCATTATGATCTACTTTTAAGTTCCTTTATTTCTTCTTTTAATTCTTTTATAGCCTCGACTAGGTAAGGAACAACTCCACTATAATTTACACCAAGATAGCCATTTTTATCTTCAGAAACAACTTCAGGTATTACTTCTTGTATTTCCTGAGCTATAAATCCTGCTTGCAATTCAGAGTTACCTATAAGGTTATAATTTACTCCTCTTAAGTCTTTGACTTTATCTAGCGCAAAAGGTATTGATTCTATATTTTCTTTTAGTCTTTCATCAGAACCCTGTATAACTGTTCCTGATGCTTTTATACTTCCTGAGACTTCTAATTGATATGTTATAGGGATATCGGTGGACTCATTTAGGTTTATACCTACTTTACTTCCACTAACTATAAATCCTGATACAGAACTAAGAGCTGAACTTCCTGTAAAGAATGCAACTCTCATATCTGATCCTGCTGTTCCAATACCTTTAGTTAAGGGAATGTCATGAGCAGTTCTGTTTATATTTGCAGCTGTACTACCGCTATAATGTAGTCTTAAAGTCTGACCGTTATTCTGTAATGAGCTTGAATAAAATAAGGTACCGAAATTTGAATCCATTTCAGCATAAGTTAATGCTTGTCCTTTTTCTGCTCTAAAATTTATTAATGGCATTATATATCTAATTTAACTACAAATGTTGTTTCTATACTATCGCTCTTCGGAATAGGTCTATTAGTCTTTGCAACTGCTAAAAGTTCGTTAGAACTATTATATAGGCCTACTGATGTAATATACGGGTTAAAACTACTGCCCGTAACATTATTTTGTAAAATTCCATTCGAACCACTTATTGCTGAAGGGTTCAATGTAAAATTCATTTCCGAATCTTTAATCCTACAGTATACATTATATGTATAAATAGGTTGGTTTGATTTCCATCGCAAGTGATGTCTATTATAAGTACTGTAGTACCTTGCAATAATTGGATCCGTAATCATTATAAGACCTTGGTTGTAGTTTATATCTCCTACAACTCTTAGGGGGGTAGTAAAAGTAGCTAATGCTCCTGATATTACTAATCTTCCTTCCCCGTCGTCTACTATTTCTATTCTTTGTTGATCTTGATCTATATCAACGTATTCTCCTTCTAGAGACTCAGATATGTATAAGCTTTCTGATACAATATAGTCTTCGGTATTAATAGGATTACTTCCGTATTGAAAATGTGGTCTTTCAAAATATGTATTATCACCTGTAAAAGAATCTATTGAGTAACCATCCGAAGCGTAAAAGTCACTTACTTCAGCTTCTGGTTTTAATACAAAAGTTTTAGGTTCTATACCTACTCCGTATACTTTTCTAGGTATGTTTATAATAGCTACCTCATTCTGAAGTCTTCTTGAACCCGATAAAGATAATGTTGATTGAAGGTTTAACTCTCTAGAACCACTATATTGTTGATCAGAAAAACTATCTCTGAAAAATAAATGGTCGACACTATTAAATACTAGACTTTGATACTGTCCTTTATATTTATCTTGTGGGTATGTATACGCAGCTATACTACTACTTAGTCCTCTTAGTGTATGTATGTTGTACGAACCTGTAGCGCTTCCGCTAACATCCCATTGTTTGCGTGCTAAATAGTCTTTTACAAAGACGTCTTGTACATTGAGTTGTTTGAATGCGCTCATTCATTAATAATCAAGTTTGATTCGTATTAACGATTCCTTAGTAAAGTCTTTTAATAAAGGTCTAGAAAGTTTAGCAACTGCTAAAAGATCATTATTGTCGTTATATAAACCAACGGTTGTCATATAAGATTGAGGGGTATTAATCATTACGTTATGAATTAATTCACCTGATCCTGTTATAATAGATGGGTTAGTAGAGTAGTTAAACTCTGAGTTTCTAGCTCTAACAAATATAAAGTTAGATGAAATAGTCTCTTCAGATTGTAATCTAAAATTACTTCCGTAGTTTAACAGTTCGTAAAAACTAGCTAGGTTATTATTACCAAGAGCATTATTACCTCTACTACTAGTAAAAGCTAATCCTCCATTGGCGACAGGTGCTTTTAATGCATTTCCGTTTATTAATAGAACTCCAATGTCTGGTAATAGTTTACCGTATGAACCTGAGTTGGATGTATATCCGTTTGATTGTACTTTACCGGTAGCTAAGGTACCTATAGAACCTGTTATAAGTTCAAAGACTCTTCCTGAATCAGTAAATGAAGTAGTACTAACTACTTTACTATTGTCAGTTAGTCTTAATACGTTTGTACTTCCAGATATATTAAGTTTAAGATCTAAAGTACCTGGTAAGATTTTTTCTTTATACCTAGCTCTGTCTACATTTATAGCGTAAAAATGGTCTGAGTTTACTTCACCAAAAGTAAAGTCTGTATTTTCATCTCCTAAAACTAAATTTCTGTATTGTCCAAATACAGTTGAAGAAGGAGCTTTACCTTCTACGTTAGAGTTAAAAAGAAGAGATCCAGATCCTAGTTTGTCAGCATATGCTACGCTGAATTGAACTCTTGCTCCAGTTAGATTAGAAGCTGTTTGGTAGATATCGTAATAATAATCTCCGGAGGCACCTCCAGTTTGGGTTGATGATGTAAAGAAAGTAGTCAATGTAGTGGAATCTCCTGACCATATAGGTGAGGTAATCGATTCAGCACTTACTACTACGTCTTCCGGATCAAATCTTTTATATGACATAATTAGTTAGATTTAGTAATTGTTACGGGTATTGTAAGTCTAGCTCCAGAATCTCTACCTATTACTGTTACAGTAGTCCTGAGTTGTGTTCTAGTACCGAATAAAGTGTTTACTGATGTTGCAGTAAGGTTGATGGAAGTACCAATTACAGTCTTTGATACGTTTGTACCAATCGTAGTAGATGTATTTAATGATTCAGCCTCGTCTGTGTTAACTCCTACTCCAGTAAAAGAGTTTAGTACTCTTACATCGGCAAGAGTTGCTGTATACCCAGAAGATTCAAACAAAGAAGTAGCCCCTAAGTAATTAAGAGTTTGAGGAGTAATCGCTACTGAAGCTCCTTGTTTAAGTGAAATAGATGCAAACCCTAAATCTAGTACAGGTAGTTTTGAGGTACCTCTAGGTAAAGTTGTAAGTTTATATTTCATTATTTGATTCTCATCTGGAAATGCTTCTACTAAAGGTAGATTTTCTATAGCTTCTCCATAGAGAGCTGACCCGGATGGATGTTCTGGATTGTATAAGGTGTAGTCGATTTCATCATCTGCTAAAGCAAATTGAGTAATCTTAAAAGAGCCATCGCCCTTGGCTAGTAGCTCTCTACCTTTCTTAGTAAGGATTGCGTCTACTGTTACAACTGAATTATCTAAATATCCCATGTTATACTCTATTTTATATAAATATATGAAAAAATTGTTTTATAGTATACTTGTTACGATACCATTTTCGTCTGCAAGATATACTTCGTCTTTTTGTATTGAATAGACTTTAACGTCTGGTACTCTAACGATAGCCTTTCCTTCTTCTTTAAACAGTATATTAGAACTAGAAGGAAATTGTTGAAATTCGAAACTACTTCCAGTTGCAATTCTTTTACTGTTAAATCTCACCTCAACTACGTCTCTGTTAGCTACATTTCTAATAGTAGTTGTATCTGCATCAGTTGGGTGTATACTAGCTTCAAAAACTACTAATCCTAATGCTGGATCGTTCCCTACTATGCTTCCACTAGTTGTTTTACTTCCTTCATACCTTGCATTTATAATACCTGCTTTAGTATATGAACAGTCTTGTATCTGTGCCGGTTGTGCTGTTAAACTTGTTATAGCGTCTAGATTAG
>Ga0102810_1000411_pt1 | contig 15641 bp, 13 predicted proteins | sample ColrivemetaGS573_FD_84506 | JGI IMG/M metagenome (GOLD analysis project Ga0102810, IMG submission 84506) | Estuarine microbial communities from the Columbia River estuary - Ebb tide ETM metaG S.573 | ecosystem: Environmental > Aquatic > Marine > Intertidal zone > Estuary | place: USA: Columbia...
GGCCTGGCAGGCTTGCTGATGGGGCAGCGTCGATTCGACGAAGCCCTGGTCTACATCGATCAGGGGCGCCGCATTGATCCTCTTAACCCGTGGATACAAACAGTATCGATCAGGGGGAAGCTGGAGATGGGACGCCTGGATGAGGCGCAGCAGGAAGTTACGACCCTGCTGCAGACCGTCGAGCGTGCAAGCTGGCGATACTGGGCGGGGTTGATACTGTATTACAAGGGACAGTACGAAGAGGCGCTGGTGCAAATGAACCAGGAGCAGATGAATTACCGGCGGCTGGTCGGACAGGCAATCGTGAATCACAAGATGGGCAGGATTAACGAAGCCCAGGCCGCGCAACAGCAGCTATTGGCACAATACGGAATCGGTGCGGCCTATCAGCATGGTGAGATCTTCGCCCAGTGGGGAGACCTGGACACCGCCGCCGATTGGTTATGGACTGCCTACAATTCTGAAGACCCGGGCATCCAGAACCTGAAATCCGACAACCTGCTCAAGCCATTGCATGGTCACCCCCGCTACGAAGACCTGAAGAAGCGACTGAACTTCAACTAGTTAAGGGGACAGGTACCTTAACTCGCGTTAATTAGGGACAGGCACCTATTTAAGAACACCACCGATGCCCACCACCGCTAACGAGTGGGGCAGCACAAGAATAATAACCAGGGAACATACGAAGGGAGTCCACGATGAGCAAGAACGTCTACTGGATGCTGGAACTGGATTTAAAAGAGGGCCGGGTAGATGACCTCCGTGCCTTGATGAACGAGATGGTCGAGGCCACCCGTGAGAACGAGCCTGGTGCACTGGGTTACGAGTGGAGCCTGAGTGAAGACGGCACGCGCTGTCATATCTTCGAGCACTACGCCAACTCCGAGGCCACCATGGTCCACCTGGCGAACTTCGGCGAGAAGTATGCCGGGCGGTTTCTGGAGATCCTGAGCCCGACCAAGTTTGTGGTCTACGGCACACCCGACCAGCAGGTCAGGGAAGCACTGGCCGCATTCGGCGCCAGTTACATGCAGCCGGTGGGTGGATTCACCCGCTAGGCCCCCGAACTGGCGACACCATCGGAAAACCCGGCAATAAAGGGGCCGGATACATTTAATTCCGGCAATTCCGGTTTCCGCCAAAATATCGAATTAAGGTACCTGTCCCCCTAATCAAGAGTCATCCCATGATCCAAATATTTCGCCGAATTCGACACGGGCTTATCAGTGAAGGACGCCTGAGCAAGTACCTTGTCTATGCCGCCGGAGAAATCCTGCTGGTGGTGATCGGAATTCTTATCGCCTTGCAAATTAACGATGCCAACGAGCAGCGGCTGGAGCGTAAAAAAGAGCTGCAGTACCTGGCCAGCCTCAAGACCGACCTGGCGGTAAACATTGCTGAACTCGACAAGTTCCTCGCTGATCGCCAGGGCAGGCTGGATTCGGCGCATATCATCATGGGCTATTTTGAAGGCAAGCCGCTAACCAGCCTGGAGGACTTCGCCTATCACAATGTACACGTGCAGGCCTGGACGAAGTTTTATCAAAACAACAACACATTCCAGGAGTTGGTGAACTCCGGCAGCCTGAGCATCCTCTCCAATCATGCGATCAAGACCCAGCTGATGGACCTGGAATTACTGTACAAAAAGATGAAGAGCGATGAAGACCACATGCGCTTTGATTTTGAGGGGTACATGTACGATCCGCTGTTCGAAAATGCGGATGTGAATCCCATGCAACAGAATTTTGTTTATCGATTGACTGGAGGCGCGGCGGGCGAGCGAGCACCCCTGTCCAGGGATGAAATCGAAGGCCTGCTCAGGAACGTGACGTTCAAGAACGGCTTTGCCATGGCGATATTAATGATGGGCATCATTAACGATGAATTTAAAGAGATTAAAACCAAGACCGGGGAGCTCATCGAACTGATCGATGAGGAAATGACTAAATAGGGTGACAGTTACCCTATTTCAGGCACTCGGCCAGTAGCGCCTTGAGCTTCTCCTCTCCCATGGAATTCATCAGATCGATATTCCGCTGGGGTATCTCGTCGGCATCCGGGTTGTCGCCCAGCACCCGGTCCAGGCTTTCCTCGCGTAGCAGGTGCAGGATGGGGTAGGGCGCACGGTTGGTGTAGTTCTCCGCCTCCCAGGGCGCCGTGCCACCGAACTGGTAGTCCGGATGAAAGCTGGCCACCTGGTACACCCCGTCCAGTTCCATTTGCAGCAGCAACGCATCGGCGATATCCAGGAACTGGTTGTAGTCCAGGAAGTCGCCCAGCACCGCCGGGTGAATCAGCAACGTGGTCTCGATCGACGGGTCCGCGTTAAGCAGTTCCAACTCCGCCTGCAGGGCTTGCAGCAACTCATCCTCAGTGGCCGCCTCGGTCACCGTGAAGCGCACCCGTTGCTTCACCAATTCACGCTTGGCGAAGGGGCACAGGTTCATGCCCACCACGAATGTGTCCAGCCATTTTCGTACCGACGTTTCTATTTTCTGTGTGTTCAATGGGTTGTCCGGGCGGCCTGCAGGCCTTGAATAGAAAGAGGAAGTGTATACCGTCTCGGAGTTAGGGGGACAGGTACCTTAATTCACTCAAATTAGGGACAGGCACTAATTTAAATCGGTGCCTGTCCCCAATTTTTGCGACAGAATCGATTAGACTCGGACCTAAAGAGGGAGGGCAGCATGACGAACGATCATAGAAATTGCCGGGTCAGGGAAGGCGACACCGTTAAGCTCAGCGAGTGGCCGACGCTCATCGAGCCGGTTTACAAATCGAAGAAGCAATACCACAAATTGCTACGCAAGCAGATCCGCGAGCTCAGTGATCTGCAGAATATGCTGTATGCGCACAACCGTCATTCAGTGCTGCTGATTTTCCAGGCCATGGACGCGGCAGGAAAGGATGGCGCGATTCGCCACGTTATGTCGGGCATCAATCCCCATGGCTGCCAGGTGTTCAGTTTCAAGCAACCCAGTGCCACGGAACTGGACCACGATTTCCTGTGGCGGACCACCAAGTGTCTGCCGGAACGGGGCAGGATAGGAATTTTTAATCGCTCCTATTACGAAGAGGTCCTGGTGGTGAAAGTGCACCCGGAGATTCTTCTTCACCAGCGACTGCCCGAGGGCGTTACCGACCCCGAGGCTGTCTGGTCACATCGCTATCGCTCAATCGTGGACCTGGAAAAACATCTGCATGCCAATGGCACCCGGGTGATTAAATTTTTCCTGCACTTGTCCGAGGAAGAGCAACGGCAGCGCTTCCTGAGCCGCATCGACAAGCCGGAGAAGAACTGGAAGTTCAGCCAGGCGGACGTGAAGGAAAGAAAGTACTGGAAGAATTACATGCATGCCTACGAGGACTGCCTGAATGCGACCAGTACCGAAGACTCGCCCTGGTATGTCATCCCCGCCGATGACAAGCGTAACGCCCGACTGCTTATTTCCAGGGTGATACTCGATACCTTCAGGTCGCTGGATATGCACTATCCCCAGGTCGACGACAAGCGGCGCGAAGAATTGCTGTCCATCCGCGAGCAGTTGATGGTTGAGGGGCCAGACGAGGAGTAACGCCATTTGGTAAGCGCTGGTTTATGATGGCGCCACGACAGTAGCCCGTCCGGGCAGTGAACCCGGACTTTATTTCAAGACTCGCCGGGTCCAGGCGGGCAGGGAGTTGAACCCATGTTATTTAACCGACTTGCAGGCTCATTACATCGCCAGGATTGGCCATCGGTCTTCGTGGAACTGGGGATTGTGGTCGTCGGTATCCTGCTGGCCCTGCAGGTCGAAAACTGGAACCAGGACCGCCGCGAGGTGGCCGAGGCCGCTGTATGGCGTGAGCAGATCATCGAAGACCTGAAGCAAACCCGGTTCGAAATGAATGCGCGCCTGAACTACAATGCCCAGGCGCTGGAATTTGCCAAGCAAGCATTGGCGGGACTACAAGCCAGCGATCCAGTGGATGTAAATGAAGCCTGGCGCGTTGTTCGCGGAGCCTTTCAGGCCAGTCAGATTTCACCTTTCCAACTCACCGGGGCGACCTTCCGCGAAGTGCAAAACGCAGGTGGGCTGCGACGGGTCGCGGACCCGGTGACCTTGAGAGCGCTGACCCATCTGTATGACGTTAGTGCATATGACTTCGAGCTCGTCTCTGGAGGCCTGCCTCCTTATCGTGATCTGATACGCCAGCTCACGCCCTGGTCCCTTCAGGATTATATATGGGGTGCCGGGTGCCAGCTGCGGGTCAATGACCACACTGGCGCTTACGAGACTCTCGTTGATTGCGACAAACCCGATCTTGACCTGGCTATATTTCAAGCGTTGGAAGAGTTTCGTGCCTATCCCGAACTCGTTCCCCAGTTACGCGGCAGGATGTCGCAACTTCGGGTTGCCGCTAATTCCATGGGTAGTCAGATCGCCGCAATCGATAGTCTGATTATCATGCTGGAAGGCAGTCAAGTGAATTAAGGTACCTGTCCCCCGAGATTCCTGATTTTTCGATTTTAGATATGCATCACAGAATTGTGGGATGGACAGGGTTATGTTCAACCCATGAAAGCTGTAATCCTCTCATCAGTCCTGATCTTTCTTGCTTGCACCGGCCTTGCCAACGCCGACGGAAACTACGTTTACAAGTTCCGCGCCGCTGATGGCCAGTGGGTAATCCAGGATGCGCCACCCCCGGCAGATGCTACCGAAGCGATCATGATCGATCCCCGTTCAGGTCGCGTTTACCGGTATCAGCCCGGGTTGGCTCAGTACCTGGATGCCGCCAAGCCCGCTGGCCAACAGCCCGCGGCCCGTAAGGACGCTCAGTAAGCCCCTGGGTCATGCGCAGGGCTTCTCCCACCCCGGTCAACGGGGCGTGCGCCGCTTTCACTCCTGAATAGAATCAATGGCACCCGGGCTGGTCCCGAGTATGCCGACTATCGATTAATTGGGGACAGGCACTAATTAAAATGGGTGCCTGTCCCCAATTAATTGCGAGTGAGGGTTCCCGGGGCGGCTGGGTTCAGCGCAGTGATTGTTTGCCTCTTCTTGCCAATTCCTATTCAATAAATACCCAGGGGCCACGTTTAGGGACGCAAGGGAGTACGAAGCGCATGGATGAAAAGCTGTATCGACGGGGGCTGGGTGCGATCGCTTTGTTGGGCGGATTGCTTGGCCTCGCGGCGTGCTCCTCCATGGGGCCACAGGCGCTGCCCGAAGAGACTGCACTGCCCAGGGCGGAGACCCGGTACTGGCACGAGATCGCCGCCGTTCACCCGGATGACTGGTACCACGTGCTCAATTCCGGCGAGGAGGCGTTGGACTGGCGACTGCGGGCCATGGACAGCGCCACGGTCTCCATCGACATGGAAACCTTCCTCTGGAAACCCGACACCAGCGGCACCCAGGTTGTCGCCAGACTGCTGGCGGCGGCGGACCGGGGCGTACGTGTGCGGGTGATGCTGGACGATTCGTTCACCATGCACGAGGACCTGTTCCTGCATGCCCTGGATGAGCATCCCAACATCGAGTACCGCATCTACAATCCTTTCAAGCATCGACAGGACAACGCGGTGCTGCGTCAGTTATTCAACCTGGGCGACTTTTCCCGGGTCAATCACCGTATGCACAACAAGGCCCTGGTGGTGGACGGCCAGGCGGCCATCGTGGGCGGACGCAACATCGCGGACGAGTATTTTGGTTTTGACGAGAGCTTCAACTTCCGTGACATGGAAGTGCTCACCATGGGCAGCGGCGTGACCGGTGTGGTCGCTCACTTCGACAAGTACTGGAACAGCGGTTGGGCGATTCCGATTGAGGATGTTGTTAAGGCCCGGGATGGGGCGCCGGGTCTGGAGCAGGCTCGGGCCTGGGTCGCCGATAAGGTGGGCACGTTGCCGCCCCGGGACCCGCTGCAGATGGAACTACAGTGGATGGCCACCGCCGTTAACGCCCACCCGGGTGTTTCCACCTTCCATTCCGATCAGCCGCCCCACGAAGATCCGGCGGCCATGGAGGAGGCGCCCAACCAGCTGGCCGGGGTGCTGATGGCCCTGATCGACGAGGCTGACACCGAGGTCACACTGATTTCCGCCTACCTGATTCCCACACCGGAATTCGAGGCCGCCATCGAGCGGGCCGAGAAGCGGGGCGTGCAGGTACGCATCCTGACCAATTCCCTGCGTTCGAATAACCACCTGTCCGCCCATAGCGCCTACGCCGGTCATATCCAGCGACTGGTGGCCCACGGCGCGGATCTGCACGAGGTGCATGTGGAGGCCATCGACAGGCAGCTGTACATGCAGGAGCCGGTGCAGGACAAGCGCCTGGGCCTGCACGCCAAGATGCTGATCCTGGATGATGATCGCGTCTACGTGGGCAGCTGCAACCTGGATCCGCGTTCCCTGGAGCTGAACACCGAAGTGGGCCTGGTCATTCAAAGCCAGTCCCTGAACCGTTCCCTGCGAGAAATGGTGGCAACGGATTTTGAGCCCCGCAACGCCTGGGCCGTGAAGCTATCTGAAGACGGTCAGCTGCAGTGGCACGGCGACGGTGAGGTGCTGGACAGCCCACCTGCCGACTCGACGATACAGCGACTTGAGGACTGGTTCATCGGGCTGCTGCCCATCGAAAAAGAAATGTAAGCCCGAATTTAGGGGACGAATTAAGGGGGCAGGCAGCAATTAAATTAATCAGGGACAGGCACTAATTAAAATAGGTGCCTGTCCCCATTTACTGAAAAAATAGGTGCCTGTCCCTAATTTAGCCACCCTGGTTGTGATAGTTAAGTTGGCTGCCACAAAAATCGACAACTCGGCCGGCTTGGGCCATCATCAGGCAGCCACGCAACGGATAGACCAACGAATGCAGTCATTTTTTGAGGAACTTAAACGCCGGAATGTCATCCGGGTGGGCGCCGCCTACCTGGTGGCCTCGTGGTTGGTTGTGCAATTGGTGGAGACCATCTTCCCGGCCTTTGGCTTCGGGGATGGCGCGGTCCGTATCGCGGTATTGATCATGGGTATCGGCGCCATTCCGGTGCTGATCCTGGCCTGGGCTTTTGAAATTACGCCCGAGGGAGTCAAGCGCGAAAACCAGGTGGACCGTAGCCAGTCCATTACCGGCCAGACAGGTCAAAAGCTCAATCGTGCATTCATCATCCTGCTGATCGCCTCCCTGGGATTCTTCGCGGTGGACAAGTTTGTGCTCGCCCCGGAGCGGGTCAAGGCAGAACTGGCCCAGGCCCGCCAGGAAGGGGCAACCCAGGCCGCCGAAGCGGCCCAGGCGCTAAACAACTCCGGGCTGGATCCTGCAGCAAGCCCGGTCAAATCCCAGTCGGTGGCGGTGCTGCCGTTTGTGGCCATGAGCCGTGGCGAGGACGATGAGTATTTTGCCGACGGCCTGACTGAAGAGATTTTGAACGCGCTTGCCCAATTGCCTGAGCTGCTGGTCACGGCCCGTACCTCGGCATTTTTCTTCAAGGGCAAGGATGTACCGGTACAGGAGATCGCCGAAACCCTGGGTGTTAGGCACATCGTTGAAGGCTCGGTGCGTCGCGACCAGGGACGCCTCAGGGTCACGGCCCAGTTGATCCGCGCCTCGGATGGTTTCCACCTGTGGTCAGAGACCTTTGATCGAAACAGTGCCGACAGTTTTGCCGTGCAAACGGATGTGGCCGAGAAAATCGCCCTGGCGCTGAACGTGGTGCTGGATGAAAAGAAGCGGGCGCAAATGCGCGATGCGGGTGTGGGGGAGCCGGGGGCCTATATCGCCTATCAAAAGGGCCTTGAGTTGGCGTCACTTGCCCATGCCGGCGACGACATTCTGCCGGACCTGGCCAAGGCCAATATCTTTTTCGAAAAGGCGTTTACCCTGGCGCCGAATTTCTCTGATGCGTATATGTGGCATGCAGATTATTACACCCATATCTTGCTGGAAAGTGACGGCGAAGCGCCCTTGCCGGGTATCACGGCGGCCGACATTGCTGCTGCCCCGATAGCGATGGCAAAGGATTTGGACAATGCCCTGCGCACGGCTCCGGACGAGGGGCGCAAGGCCAACCTGGAATTTGATCGGGCCTTGCTGACGGGGAACTGGCGCGGTCTGTTGCCATTGGCGGATAGGGCCCTGGCGCAGCCGGGTTGCCCGACGGGGCAATGGCTGACTTTCACGGCTTTGTTTGGTCGAGCGGCTGAGGGACTCGATGATTTCGGCCGGGAACTGGAGTGCGACCCTCTTGTGGTTACTGCCCGGAGACAGCAGGTAGCCTCAGCGATATGGATGGAGGAGCCCGGCAGGGCGGTTGAGTTGGCCGAGCAAGGCATGGAATTTGTTACCAGCGACACCCGCGAGTCGCTGGTCATTGCCCATATCGAGGCCCTTATCGCCGCGGGGCGCCTGGATGAGGCCCAGGCGATAGTGAACAACAACCTGCGCAGCCAATTGGCGATTGCCCGTTTCCGCATTGCGTTGGCCGCTGCCCGCGGTGATTCGGCTGCAGGCCACGCCCGGCTTGAAGAAAGTGCGACCGTCGTTCCTGCCAATTCAATTGAGGCCTTTATTGCCCGGGCAATGTTGGGTGACCGGGAGATGATCAATCGTCGGGCGTCGGAAGTGGATGCACGGCCAGTGGGATATATATTTTTACTCGAGGCGATTTACCAGTGCTATTGCGGCGCGCCGTTTGATCTGGAAGCCACGCCAAACTTCGCCGCTAAATTGAAAGAGGCAGGCCTCCAGTGGCCGCCCCCATCACCGATCAAGTTTCCTCTGAAGACCTGGTGACCTGGGCAGTCCCGATAGGGGACAGTAACCCTAACTCCCGATGCGACAGTTACCGATATCAAACTTCGAATAAGGTAGCTGTCCCCATCACTCGTCCCCATTTTCCCCGCGAGCCCGAAAGAATAGGTGCCTGTCCCCAATTTAGGGGGGTTAGGTACCTGTCCCCCTAATTTGGGCGCGAAATTCACCTGAGTCGCTATTTGCTGCTACCTTATTGCTAAGGATTGTTGCGAAAGGGAATATTCGGGTGAAAGAAATCGATACGGTGCCGGGCCTGAAAAGAATACTGGTAGCCAACAGGGGCGAAATCGCCATCCGGGTGATGCGTGCGGCCACCGAGTTGGGCCTGCGCACGATCGCGATATTCTCCGAGGAAGACCGCTTCTCTCTGCACCGGAGCAAGGCAGACGAGGCCTACCTGGTTGGCAAGGGTAAATCCCCGGTCGATGCTTACCTGGATATCGAAGACGTCCTGAGGATCGCTCACGCCGCCCATGCGGACGCCATCCATCCCGGTTATGGCTTCTTGTCGGAGAACCCGGCCTTTGCCGAGGCCTGCGAGGCTGCCGGTGTGCCCTTAATCGGTCCGACTTCGGACACCATGCGTCGCCTGGGCAACAAGATTTCTGCCCGCACCCTGGCCCTGGAGGCCGGTGTGCCCGTCATGCCCGCCTCCCCGGTGCTTCCGGACTCACTTGCTGAGTGCCTCAAGTATGCGGATGAGATCGGTTACCCGGTAATGCTCAAGGCCAGTTGGGGTGGTGGCGGTCGCGGCATGCGGGTGATTGAAAACCCGTCTCAGCTCGAGGAGCTGTTGCCCATGGCCCGGCGCGAAGCCAAGGCGGCTTTCGGCAATGACGAGGTGTACCTGGAAAAGCTGGTGCGCAAGGCGCGTCACGTAGAGGTTCAGATTATCGGCGACAGTGCCGGCAACCTGGTGCACTTGTTCGAACGCGATTGCACCGTACAGCGACGCAATCAAAAAGTGGTGGAGCGTGCACCGGCAGGATTTCTCAGCGATGCCCAGCGGGCTGGAATGTGCGAGTCGGCCTTGAAGATCGGCCGCGCGGCTAACTATCGCAACGCCGGTACGGTGGAGTTTTTGCAGGATGCCGACAGCGGCGAGTATTACTTCATCGAGGTTAATCCGCGTATCCAGGTAGAGCACACGGTTACCGAAGCGGTGACCGGCATCGATATCGTGAAAGCCCAGATACGTATTGCCGCGGGTGCGATCATCGGCACACCCCAAAGCGGTGTGCCGCTACAGGAAGACATTCGGGTTACCGGTCATGCCATCCAGTGTCGGGTGACCACCGAAGACCCGGAAAGCAATTTTGTCCCGGACTATGGGCGTATCGTCGCCTACCGCAGCCCGGCGGGTTTCGGCATACGCCTTGATGCCGGCACGGCCTATTCGGGCGCTATCATTTCCCGTCATTACGATTCGCTGCTGGTGAAGGTTACGGCCTGGGCGCCCACCGCAGAAGAATGCGTGGCCCGCTGTCATCGCGCGCTGTGGGAATTTAGAATTCGCGGCGTGGTGACCAATCTGCGTTTTCTGGACCAGATTATTACCCACCCGAAATTTGTCACCGGCGACTACACCACCAAGTTCATCGACACCACGCCTGAGTTGTTCATATGGCCACGCAAGCGTGATCGGGCGACCCGCGTGATGCGCTACATCGGCCAGACCATTGTCAACGGCAACCCGCAAGTGGCGAATCGCGCCAGGCCCACGGAACGCCTGGTCGTGCGCTTGCCGAAACTTGCCGATGCGGAGCCGCCGGCCGGCACCCGACAGCTTCTTGATCAGCTTGGCGCCGAGGGATTCGCCCAATGGATGCTTGATCAAAAGCGCGTGCTGGTGACCGATACCAGTATGCGCGACGCTCACCAGTCCTTGCTTGCGACCCGGGTGCGGACCATTGATCTTCTGGAGATCGCCCCGTATTACGCCAGCCTTGCTCCTCAATTACTGTCCATGGAATGCTGGGGTGGGGCCACCTTCGATGTGGCCATGCGCTTCTTGAAGGAAGACCCCTGGGATAGGCTGGAGCGGCTGCGCGAAGCCATGCCGAATCTGCTGCTGCAGATGCTACTGCGTGGCTCCAACGCGGTGGGCTACACCAATTACCCCGACAATGTCGTGCGCCACTTCGTGGAGCGTGCCGCCGCCAGCGGGATTGACCTGTTCCGGATATTTGATTCCCTTAACTGGGTGGACAACATGCGGGTCTCCATCGACGCGGTGCGTGAAAGTGGTCGGCTGTGCGAGGCGGCCATCTGTTTCACCGGCAATCTGTCGGACCCCAAAGAAACCAAGTACACCCTGGACTACTACCTGAAGATGGCCGAGGAACTCAAGGCCGCCGGCGCTCATATCATCGGGATCAAGGACATGGCGGGGCTGTGCCGTCCCGCGGCGGCCCACACCCTGGTTACCGCCCTGAAGCGCGAAATCGGTCTTCCGGTGCATTTCCATACCCACGATACCAGCGGTATCGCTGCGGCCAGCGTGCTGGCAGCGGTCGCCGCCGGTGCCGACGCCATTGACCTGGCCATGGATTCGATGAGCGGGCTGACCTCACAACCTAATCTTGGCTCCATCGTCGAGGCGCTGCGGCACACAGATCGGGATACCGGGCTTTCGCCGGATGATATGCGGATCATCTCCGGATACTGGGAGCAGGTCAGGCGAGGCTATGTGGCATTCGAAAGCGACATCCGTTCCGGTGCATCGGAAGTGTATGTGCACGGCATGCCCGGTGGTCAGTTCACCAATTTGAAAGAGCAGGCCCGTGCATTAGGGATAGAGAATGCACGCTGGCCGGAAGTGGCTCATGCCTATCAGCAGGTCAACGAGATGTTTGGCGATATCGTCAAGGTGACCCCCAGCTCGAAAGTGGTCGGTGACCTGGCAATTGTGATGGTCACCAGTGGCATAACTCGAGAGCAGATTGAGGACCCGGCCGCCGAGGTGCCATTCCCCCAGTCCGTGGTGCAGCTATTCAGTGGTGAACTGGGCCAGCCTTATGGCGGATTCCCCGCTGCCCTGCAAAAGAAAATCCTCAAGGGTGCCAAGCCCTTCACCAAACGCTGGGGTGAAGTCATGCCACCTGCGGACCTGGACAAGGCCCGGGCAGATGCGGAGCAGGCATTCGGGAGCAGCATTACCGAAAACCAGGTGGCCTCCTACCTGATGTACCCCCAGGTATTCACCGAATATGCCAAGGAACGAATTGACTACGGAGATATCGCCATACTGCCGACACAGGTGTTCTTCTACGGCATGCAGCCGGGAGAGGAAATCTCGGTGGATATTGAGCGGGGCAAGACTCTCATCTTGCGCCTGGTGGCGGTGAGCGATGCCCATGATGACGGGACCCGTACGGTGTTTTTCGAGCTAAACGGCGAGCCTCGCTCGGTACGCGTTCGCGACAAGAAGCAGGTGCCCTTGCGTCCGCCTTCGCGCCGGGCCGAGTTGGGTAATGTCCACCACGTGGGAGCGCCCATGCCAGGTTCGGTCATCACGGTGAACGTCAAGGCCGGCGACAAGGTCAAGCGTGGCGGAGTAATCCTGACGCTGGAGGCGATGAAAATGGAAACCTCGGTGTGCGCCGATACCGACGGCACGGTTTCCGAGATACTGGTGAAGCCCGGCGACCAGGTTGACGCCAAGGACCTGCTCGCGGTGATGGAATAAAAGCGGCCGAGTTTATTTGTATCCAAAATAAAGGTGACAGTTACCCCAATTGGAGAATTAGGGTAACTGTCACCGAATAGTCGGCCTAGCGGGTGGAGTAGATGGCGCTGGCGCCAAATCCCACGGACACGAAACGGTTGGCGCCATAGGCCATGCCTTTGGTGTCGTAGTCCACCCCGATGTTGAAGACCTGCCAGGTGGCGCCATCGTCCGGGGTGGCCACGGCGTTACCGACCACTCCATCCGCAAGCAAGGTCGAGCCGGACCAGACAAGGCCCAGGAAATTGGCGTTGCTGGGTGTGGCGACCTGCGACCAGTTCATGCCATCAGGACTGAAGAACAAGCGACCACCGATGCCCCCGGCAATGAATTGGTTGCCGTCCCACAACACGCACAGGGTGGTCGGTGAGTCGGCGCTGACAAGCACTTCCACCCAGGTCAGACCGTCCTGGGAGACCAGCACCGCGGCTTCGTTGGGGAAGCCCACCGCCGAGGCAGAGGCAACGAATAGCTGCCCGGACCACGTGACGCCGGAAGGGTATCGGCTGCTCTGGGGCACGCCGGGAATCTCGGTCCAGGTCACGCCATCCACGGAGGTCAGCATGTACGCGGCGTAGCTGGGATACAGGTTGCCCACCGCCACATAGCGCGTGCCCGAGTAACTCACGGCGAGCAGCCAGACATCATCTGCACCGGTTTGCACGGTGCTCCAGCTTGTACCGTTGGCCGATGAAAGGATGGTCGCCCCGTCACCTACGGCAAGGAAGCGTGATCCGTCCCAGTACACCCCGTTCAGTCTCTGAGTAGTTCCCGAGTTTCGGGTAGTCCAGGTAATGCCGTCCGGCGAGGTCACGATCTTGCCGCCATAACCCACCGCCACAAATAACGATCCGCTCCATACCACATCTTCCAGCCCGGTGATGATGCCGGCCGGTGCCCTGTCCAGCCAGGTGGTGACATCCACCACCACCGATAAGTCCACGGTCAGGTGATTCGACGAGAATCCTGCCGCATCCACCAGCCAGACTTCCGAGGTGAACACGCCAAGTTGCGAGGTCCCCACGCTGAGATCGCCAATGAGCGTGCCGGATGCCGCGTTGATGGGGCCAGGAATGGGGATGGTGACGGTTGAGCCGTCGGACAGCCTGATGTAGGCCGTGGTGACATCCATGTCCGGGTCGGTGAAATCCACCTGCGCGCTGATCAGCGTGGTGCCATCACCGTCCATGTAATACACGGTATCCGGTGACAGTGAGAGGTTGGATATGCGGGGCGCGGTGCCCAGGTTCGAGGTATCGTCGCTGCCTCCGCCACCACCACATGCACTCAGGAAAAACAGGATAAGAAGAATGATAATTCTCATGGCCGCCACCTCTGTTCATACAGGTAGTCCTGTGCCAACAGAAATAGTCCTGCGGTGGCAAAAAAGATATCAGTAGTTAATGCAATTCCAGACGGGTGAAGCAGGTTTAAATTTAGTCTGGAACGAAGTTTGCCAAGGGGTAGGGCAGATTTGTCTTGCGTGACAAAAGTGTCAGGCTTTTTCTCCCTGGACCAATAAATAAACCTGGCACCATTACCTTCGGCAAAATGAACCTGGTACATCGATCTACTCTTTTTGGTATGGTTCTGGACGGGGTTACTTATACGTCAGGGGCAATGTGCCGATGCGGCAGAGCGGAAGTCCAATGAATCACAGCTTCGGTCCAAGAAGACCGTCGTTTGACCTTGCATCCGCACTCGCCCGGGATTGGCATGGCGGAAGCGCCTTCCGAACAGCCTGGTTCAATGCGTTATCGATGATGCTGCCCCATGGCGAGCGGTTTTTCATCGATTCCGTTAACGAATTTCGCGACAAGATAGAAGACCCGCAACTCAAATCCGAAGTACAGGCATTCCTGATGCAGGAAGCCAACCACATGCATCAGCATCAAGCAGTGAACAAGTTGCTTTGCGAGGTTCGCGGCTACGATATGCAGGCGATCGAAGGGCCGATCCTTAAACGTGCCGAATGGACCCAGAAAAGACTGCCGGCAATTCGACGCCTCGCGGGTACAGCGGCGAACGAACACCTGACCGCGGTGCTTGTCGCGGATATGTTTCGGCACCAGGATTCGTTTATCGATGCAGACCCGGATGTAGCGGAACTGTGGTACTGGCATGGCGTAGAGGAAATTGAACACAAATCGGTCGCGTTCGATGTCTACAAGGCTGTGGGTGGCACATTGAAAGAACGTCGTATGGTGCAGATCTTCGGCACCATTTTCTTTCTAAGCGGGACGCTTCGTATCGTGGGCCTGATGCTAAAGCACGACGGCAAACTTTGGAGCCTGCGCGAGTGGCTGGACGGCTTCCGGTTCCTGTTAGTCAAACCCGGAGTGTTACGACGTGCCTTCATTCCCTATTTCCGATTCCTGAAGAAAGACTTCCATCCCTGGGAAGATGACGATCGATACTTGATCGATGAGTGGGAAGCGAAGCGTCAACCCCAATAAGGCGTGGTTATATTAGGGACAGGCACCAATTTAAATGGTTGCCTGTGCTCCAAATTGCGTAGACTCGATGCATCAACGATGCCACGGCTGCTGCCTGGCGCATGAACTCAACGTGAGAAAAGCATGGAAGAAGTTGAATACGCAGGGTTCTGGATCAGAGTGGCCGCGGCGCTGATTGATACGCTATTGCTGATGATCGTCACGGTGCCGCTTTTGACCTGGATATATGGCCCAGACTATTTCCTTGACGCATCCTCCACCTTCTATGCGTTTGATTTTTTCCTCAACTACATTTTCCCCGCCCTGGCGATCATCGTGTTCTGGATCTATAAGTCGGCAACCCCTGGCAAGATGGTGCTGAAGATGAAGATCGTCGACGCGCGTACCGGCGGCAAGCCGACCACCGGGCAATTAATCGGTCGCTACTTCGGCTATTACGTCTCTACCATCCCGTTGTTTCTCGGCCTTATCTGGGTAGGGATAGACAAGAAAAAACAGGGCTGGCACGACAAACTGGCCGGCACCGTGGTGGTCAGAAGCACAGCCCACGAACCAGTTAAATTCGATGACTAAATAGGGTGACAGTTACCCTATTTCTGAACGACAGCAGAATGTCCCCTAATTCCTGTCCCGTTAATTAGGTGCCTGTCCCTA
>Ga0102810_1000415_pt1 | contig 15613 bp, 14 predicted proteins | sample ColrivemetaGS573_FD_84506 | JGI IMG/M metagenome (GOLD analysis project Ga0102810, IMG submission 84506) | Estuarine microbial communities from the Columbia River estuary - Ebb tide ETM metaG S.573 | ecosystem: Environmental > Aquatic > Marine > Intertidal zone > Estuary | place: USA: Columbia...
GCAAAAACCTGCGCATCTCGCAAGTCAGCGAACCCCAAAGCTTTGCCTCCGCCCCCCGCGCAATAATCCAGAATGCGTGCGCCTATTGGTGCGGCCACCGCATTGATCGCGCATTGCGACGCAGCGTCCTGCAATTCAACCAGACCTTCCAGATAGGCGGTCGATGTCTTCACACGACGGGGATTGTGCGTAACCCGCAAGCACGTTGCTACGGTCGGATGTGGTTGGGTTTCAATGCTGTCTTGCGCCAATCGCGCGGCGGCATCTTTGGTGGTTCCACGCCGCTGGTTCACGCGCAAGAAAACATCGGCCCGTCCCTGTTGGATCAAAGCCGCTGCTTGCGCATCCGGTCCCAGACTGTCCTGCCACAAAGGCCAAAGCCAATCAGGTAAATCGCAAGCTGCGGCTTGGCCAAGATCAAGTTGCGCTGATAACCCTGCGCGTTCTTCGTCGTTTAAAGGTGCAGGGGCGTGGCCCTCGCCGTTGAACAGATCATCAATTGGCCAGTCTTCGCGTTTTGCTAGACGCTGCATCAAGCTACGTCCGCTGCCACCCCCAAGTGACCGCCGTGCGCGCAGGACATCAAAGACATGATCGCGCACTGCTGCGCGGTCTTTGGACCCCGCATAGCGGCTTCCTCGTGCCCAAGCCGTCAATGCTTGTTCGGCTGCCGCCCCGTCGTTTATCTGATCCAGCACCGCGATTGCGGCGGCAACGCGTGCGCCAGGTGTCATATCGTCTATCCGATGCGGTAATTGGGGCTTTCGCGGGTGATTTGCACGTCGTGGACGTGGCTTTCCTTAAGGCCAGCGCCAGTGATCTTCACAAATGTACACTTTGTGCGCATCTCTTCGATCGTCGCACATCCGGTATAGCCCATGGCTGCACGCAATCCGCCGACCAATTGATGCACAACCGCATGCGCAGACCCTTTGTAAGGCACCTGCCCCTCGATCCCTTCAGGCACCAGTTTGTCGCTAGCGGCTTCTTTCTGGAAATAGCGGTCGGCAGATCCGCTGGCCATTGCGCCCAAGCTGCCCATGCCACGGTAGGATTTAAAAGAACGGCCCTGATACAAGATCACTTCGCCCGGGCTTTCGTCCGTACCGGCAATCATTGATCCGACCATCGCACAGGATGCACCTGCCGCAATCGCCTTGGCGAAATCGCCAGAGAATTTGATGCCACCATCCGCGATGACCGGAACATCGCCCGCTCCAACCGCGCAATCCATAATCGCAGTCAATTGCGGCACACCGACACCGGCAACCATTCGGGTCGTGCAAATCGAACCGGGCCCAATACCAACTTTGACGGCATCCGCGCCTGCCCCGATAAGCGCTTTCGCAGCTTCACCTGTTGCGATGTTGCCAGCGACAACTTGGACTTTGTTGGACAGCAACTTGACCCTTTCAACCGCCTTGGCGACACCTTCGGAATGTCCGTGGGCCGTATCAATCACGATCAAATCGACGCCAGCCTCAACAAGCGCTTGCGTCCGTTCAAACCCTGCATCACCGACGCCAGAGGCCGCGGCAACCCGCAAGCGTCCCAGTTCGTCTTTGCACGCGATCGGATTCAATACGGCCTGTTCGCTGTCTTTGAGCGTCAAAAGGCCAGTCAACTTGCCTTTCGCATCGGTAATCAGAAGTTTTTCAATCCGGCGGGCCTGCATCAAGGAACGGGCTTCATCCAGATCGGCGGGCTCTTGCAGCATCGCCAGATTGGTTGTCGTCATCATCACGCCGATGGGTGTCATATCGTCTTGGGCAAAACGCATGTCACGGTTGGTTACGATACCAACGACGCGGCCGTTTTCGCCTACAACCGGAAATCCAGTGATACGGTAGCGTTCCATCAATGCCTTGGCATCAGCCAATGTCTGATCGGCGCGCAATGTAACGGGATTATAGACTGTTCCCGATACGAAGCGTTTAACGCGGCGAATTTCCTTGGCCTGCTCTTCAATGTTCAGGTTCTTGTGGACCACACCGATGCCACCGGCCTGCGCCATAGCGATCGCCATGCGGCTTTCCGTCACCGTATCCATCGCGCTTGATAGTAGCGGGATATTCATACTGATCGATTTTGTTACTCTTGTCGCCGTGTTAGCTGTCGAAGGCAGCACCGAGGACGCCCCCGGCACCAACAAAACATCATCAAAAGTGAGCGCCTCGCGAATTTCCATCAACCAGTCTCCTTGGGTGGTCTCGTTGGCACGTCGCTATCGCATGGATGTGCAACATTCGAAAGTCAAAAGTGGTGCTCAATGGGCTTGTGATGCGCAACAATACCGACCAAAGGTATTTGATGACAGAAAAAGACACTGACGCTACGCCCTGGGGGCGATGGTTCGCACGTATCATCGTGCGTTTGGCCGTGGTGTTGTCATTTGTGGTTTTGGTCAAATTTGGCATCGATTTGCTGTTCGCCAAGTTTGCCCTGTTCGAAAGCGACGCGAGTGCGCGAGCTATGACAGGTCTGATCGTCATGGTTATGTTGGGATACGCCCTTTTGTTGGCTGTCCCCTTTGTGCCCGGGGTCGAGATCGGCGTTGCCGTGCTGATGATGGAAGGGGCAAAAGCGGCCCCGATGGTCTATGGCGCGACTGTAACCGGTCTGTTCTTGGCGTTTTGCATCGGTCAATACGTGCCGTTGACGAAACTCATTAACCTTTGCAAAGACTTTTCCTTGCGCCGGATTGCAGTCCTGCTCGAGCAAATAGAAACGACACCCCGCGAAGATCGGCTGAACACTCTGCACGACCGTCTGCCGCGTCTGTTGGTGCCCGTTCTGGTGCGTTTTCGCTATGTGACACTCGGAATCGCTATCAACCTGCCCGGCAATATCGCGTTGGGCGGCGGTGGCGGGATTATGATTGCTGGCGGATTAAGTCGGTTGTTTCACACGGGCTATACATTGCTGACCATTGCGGTAGCCACTTTGCCTATACCGTTGGCAGTCTGGCTCTGGGGCAAAGAAATCCTGCAATAACCGCACGATGTTATGCCGCTGCGCATAGTCATTATGACGGATACGGCCCTTCCAAATACCAACATAAAAGCTACATTCGCCCAAAGCAGTAAAAGGCGCGCATAATGTCCAACGACCCTCTTGTGATTTTTACCCCATCCGGCAAACGCGGAAACTTTCCGGTTGGCACGCCAGTGCTGACGGCAGCGCGGCAATTAGGGGTGGATCTGGATTCGGTTTGTGGCGGGCGCGGCATCTGTTCAAAATGCCAGATTACGCCGTCTTATGGTGAATTCTCCAAACATGGCGTCACAGTCGCCGAAACGGCCCTGTCCGAATGGAACAGCGTTGAAGCGCGCTACGACGACAAACGCGGTCTTAAAAAGGGCCGCCGTTTGGGCTGCCAAGCGACAATCCAAAGCGATGTTGTCATCGACGTGCCCGCAGAAAGCCAAGTACACAAGCAAGTCGTGCGCAAACGTGCCGAGGCGCGCGAAATCACGATGAACCCGTCGACCAAGCTTTATTATGTCGAAGTTACAGAGCCCGACATGCACGATCCGTCAGGAGACCTAGAACGCCTGACAGCCGCCCTGACACATGATTGGCAGCTTCCGCATCTCGAGGCGGATTTAACCGTTCTAAAAACACTGCAAAAAGCCCTGCGCAAAGGCGAATGGAAAGTCACTGTCGCTGTACACTCTGGTGACGCGGTGTTTAGCCCGCGCATCATCCATGTTTGGCCGGGTTTCTACGAAGGCACCATTTACGGATTGGCCGTTGATCTGGGGTCCACAACAATCGCGGCCCACCTGTGCGATCTTCAGTCAGGCGAAGTTGTCGCTTCTTCGGGCATTATGAACCCGCAAATCCGCTTTGGCGAAGACCTGATGAGCCGTGTCAGCTACGGCATGATGAACCCGACAGGTGCGGATGAAATGACCCTTGCTGTGCGCGAAGGGATGAATGCGCTGTTCGTGCAGATCGCAGCTGAAGCCGAGATTGACCGCGGTTTGATCGTCGATGCCGTTTTCGTCTGCAATCCGGTTATGCATCACCTGTTCCTTGGCATTGATCCTTACGAACTGGGCCAAGCTCCATTTGCGCTGGCAACCTCCGAAGCCATATCCCTGCGGGCATCAGAATTGGACCTGAACCTACACCCCGCGTCGCGCGTCTATCTGTTGCCGTGCATCGCCGGTCACGTCGGTGCGGACGCTGCTGCTGTGGCTTTGTCAGAGGCACCAGACAAGTCCGAAGACCTTGTTTTGATCGTCGACGTGGGCACCAACGCAGAAATCCTGCTGGGCAACAAAGAAAAAGTGCTTGCTTGCTCTTCTCCGACAGGACCTGCCTTTGAGGGCGCACAGATTTCGTCGGGCCAACGCGCCGCACCCGGTGCAATCGAACACGTTGAGATTGATCCTGTGACCAAACTCCCCCGTTTCCAAGTGATTGGGTCAGATATCTGGTCAAACGAAGACGGTTTTGACGCCGCAATCGCGCAGTCGGGCATTACCGGAATTTGCGGGTCCGGCATCATCGAAGTTGTCGCGGAAATGCGTATGGCTGGTATCGTTGACGGCCCTGGCTTGATCGGGTCAGCCGAACAAACCGGATCGCCTAACTGTTTCCTCGATGGGCGGACAAATTCCTATCTGCTTTACGATGGCACAGCGAACGGCGGACCCAAGATCACGGTCACAAACACCGATATCCGTCAGATTCAAATGGCCAAAGCAGCACTTTATTCAGGTGCGCGGTTGTTGATGGACAAATTCGGTGTCGACAAAGTCGACCGGATTGTATTGGCGGGTGCCTTTGGCGCACACATCAGTCCCAAACACGCGATGGTTCTGGGCATGATTCCGGACGCGCCGTTAAGCAAGGTCACAAGTGCCGGCAACGCCGCTGGGACGGGCGCGCGGATTGCTTTGCTGAACACAGATGCCCGCCGCGAGATCGAACAAACAGTTCATAACATCCACAAGATCGAAACCGCCATTGAGCCGCGCTTTCAAGAACATTTCGTCAATGCGTCCAACATCCCCAACGCGGTGGAACCTTTCCCGATCCTTTTCAGCATCGTGACGCTACCCGATGTGAACCACAACACAGGTGGCGGCGGCGGAGAAGGTGGGCGACGCCGCAGACGTCCGCGGTGATCCAAACTGCGTGACATAGACAGGGGCCAAAGCCCCCTTTCGACGCGCCTCGTGGCACTGCTTCAAGGTCTAATCCTCTTGACGCGGTGCAGGCGGCGTTCTAATTCGAAAGTCGTGAGCGGGTATGGTGAAAAGGTATCACGAAAGCTTCCCAAGCTTCAGTTACGGGTTCGATTCCCGTTACCCGCTCCATCTCAGTTCTCTGATACGCTGTCTTTAGAGAAAGAACATTCCGATCAATCCGGCCGTCCCGATTGAAAAACTAAGAGGGATGACGGCATTGGCCATCAAATGCCAAGAGCTATCTTCGGATCCGAATATCTTGCGGATTTGGATGAAGACAAAAGTGCTGACAAAGAACACGACCAAATAGGCGATCAACGTATAGAACACGACCTCAAGCGGGATAAACAGAACTGTGCCGGACATCAGTTTGACGGCTCCGGCCCCCATGCCTCCAACTGCGAACATGATCAGGCCAAAAATAAACACACCGCCAGCAAGAGCAATCTGCCAGTACAGTGGGGTGCGGTCATCAGCCAGCACCAAAACACCTGCAAAGATCACGAACGGCAACGCCGTCAGCCAATTTGGGATGCGGCCAGTTCTCATTTCAAGCACAACCGCCGAAATCAGAACAGCGGCCATAGCGAATGTTGCGTATTGCGCGATCATTGGAACGTTCCTTTACCAAGCCTTACAGACACTTATGGCAAAGTGTTCGGCTTATGACACCCCATGACTTTGCAGAAAACTGACAAGTGCGGCAGTTGAGCCATCTTTGCCGTCCGTGCCCACCCGTCCTTCGACAACAGGCTGCAATGCGGTGGCTAGTTCTTTGCCAAGTTCAACGCCCCATTGATCGTAAGAGTTGATGCCAAGAACGACCCCTTCGACAAACACTCGGTGTTCGTAGAGCGCCACGATCTGACCCAACACCTCTGGCGTTAATTGCGGATAAGCGAGCGTGACAGATGGGCGATTGCCTTTGAAAACACGGTGCCGTGCTTGGCGGTCCAGCTCTGCGCCTTCGAATTTGCCGGTCAGTTTCGCGCGGGCTTCGTCCAATGTCCGACCACGCATCAGCGCCTCTGCCTGGGCAAGGCAATTGGCCACAAGCAACTGGTGCTGATGATGCAATGCGTCTTCGTGGCCTCGCGCCGCGACCAGGAACTCGCAAGGGACCACGCGGGTGCCTTGGTGGATCAATTGATAGAAAGCATGCTGCCCGTTCGTCCCCGGTTCACCCCAAACAACGGGTCCGCTGTGGACCGTCAAGTCAGCGCCGTCCATGCTGACACCCTTGCCGTTGCTTTCCATTTCCAGCTGTTGAAGATAGGCAGGTAAGCGATTGAGAAGGTTATCATAAGGCAAAACAGAACGCGTGGTATAACCGCAAATCTGATTGTGCCATATCCCGACAAGGGCCAACATTGCAGGCAGGTTTTCATGCCATTCAGCAGCTTGGAAATGCCGGTCCATATCCTGCGCGCCGCGCAGGAAAGCGCGAAACGCATCTGGCCCAATGGCAATCATCAGCGACAGACCAATCGGCCCCCACATCGAATAGCGCCCACCAACCCAGTCTTCAAAACCAAAAACGCGAGACGGATCAATGCCAAAGGCTGCCGTCTTGTCTGCAGCCGTCGAAAGGGCTGCAAACTGCGCACCTGTTTCAGCGACCTCTTGGCTCATCCACGCTTGTGCGGTGCGGGCGTTTGTCATTGTTTCAATGGTCGTAAATGTCTTGGAAGCAACGATAACCAGTGTTGTCGTCGGATCACAGCCGCGCAACACCCCTGCGACATCCGCAGGATCAACGTTACTGACAAAATGGCAGCGTGGTCCGTCATGATAGGGCGCTAGGGCCTGCACCGCCATCGCCGGCCCCAGATCAGAGCCGCCAATGCCGATATTGACGACATCAGTGATCTTTCCGCCCTGCCCTTTAAAGACGCCCGATCTGACATCTGTGGCAAAGGTGTCCATTCGCGCCAAAGTTTCAAGCACTTCAGGCATCACATTCTGACCGTCGACGAAAACCGGCCCGCCATCAAGATTGCGCAGGGCCGTATGCAATACTGCACGGCCTTCAGTTTCGTTAATCGGCTGACCCGCGAACATTGCATCGCGCTTGGCCGCAACGCCCGTCACCTCAAGCAGTTCAAGCAGCAGTGCGCGCCCCTCTGCGTCGATATTGGTCTTGGCATAATCAAGACGCATATCGCCCAATTGCGCGCAAAAATCGGTTGCCCGCACCGTATCTACGAGATCAGCAAAGCGGCGGTCAGCAACTTCTGCGTGATGAGATTTGAGTTTGTCCCACATAGTTAACGCTCTGCCCAGTGAATGATTGATCCGTTCAAGATTGCAGCAACTGGTGCCTCTTCCGGCGATAAATGCCGCGCTTTTTCCAGTGCTTCCCGCTTTCCTGCGCCTACAATAACGATGTGGCGGCTGATTGCGGACTTTAAGACCTTGGCAGACAAGGTGATGCGCGGCTCTGGCGCACCGGGCGCGCGCATCGCAACCAAATTTTCATTGCCATGCAAAGCCAAATCAAGCTGATCCGCACCCGGAAAAATCGACGCCGTGTGCATGTCAGCTCCCATGCCCAACAGCATAACCGAAATCGGCATCAACGGCGAAAGAGCCTCAGACAATTCAGGCAGCTTTTCCTCTGGTGTTTCGGCATCCGCATACAACGGCACATAAGTTGCAGCCGCGGCGTGGTTTACCAAAAGACGTTCGCGCAAAAGCCGCGTATTTGACCGCTCGGATGTTTCAGGCACCCATCGCTCGTCTGTCAGCATGACCCGCACCCGCGACCAATCAAGATCGACGGCGCACAAGCTGTCGAATATCGGACCGGGCGTTGTGCCGCCCGGCACCGCAAGGGACGCAAAATCGTTTCCTAACAAGCTGGTTTCCAGCTCGCTTGCCAGCGTGTCGGCCAAATCCATCATCATCATTTCAGCGTCTGGGTATGTGACGATCTTCATGAGATATTATCCTTCGATCAGTATTCATTGCGTCAATAAAGGGTTATTAGCCTTTGATTTCACGCCATTTTCGACCATCACGATGCAACAACATCATTGCATCTTCAGGTCCGGCAGAGCCCGCATCGTACAGCTTTGGCACATCATTACGAGATTCCCAACCTTCAATCAGCGGGTCAGTCCACGCCCATGCGGCCTCTACTTCGTCACCGCGCATAAACAACGTCTGGTTACCACGAATAACATCCATAATCAGCCGCTCGTAGGCGTCTGTGACATCTTCGGCATTTTCGCCCAGAGCATCGGCAAACGACATATCAAGTGGCACATCAATTAATCGCATCCCGCCGGGACCCGGTTCTTTGATAGTCACTTGCAGGTCCATCCCTTCGTTCGGTTGAAGTCGAATTGACAAGATATTGCGGTGCCGCGCGGCGTCGCCTTCAAAAATAGTATGCCCAAGATCCTTGAACACAACCGAGATTTCGGACGCACGCGCCTTCATACGTTTTCCGGTCCGCAGATAGAACGGAACACCTGCCCACCGCCAATTGGCGATGTGACAACGCATCGCGACGAAGCTTTCAGTAAAGCTGCGTGGATTCTCTGCATCGTCGCGGTAGCTGGGACCATCTGGTCCAGCGTCATATTGACCGCGCACGATGTGATGATGATCAATACCTTGCAACGCCCTGATAACCTTTAGTTTTTCATCGCGCACAGCGTCAGCCTCAAACTGCCCCGGTGGTTCCATCGCGATCAAACACAACAGTTGCATCAGATGGTTTTGCACCATGTCGCGCATCGCACCAGAGCGATCATAATAGGCCCCGCGCCCGCCCACTCCGACAGTTTCGGCGACGGTGATCTGGATGTGATCAACGTAGTGGTTGTTCCAAAGCGGCTCGAACAGCATGTTGCCAAAGCGGACAGCCATTAGGTTCTGAACCGTTTCTTTGCCCAAATAATGATCAATACGGTAGATTTGTCGCTCGTCGAAGTGTGCCGCGAGCGTCTTGTTCAATGCACGCGCACTTTCCAGGTCACGGCCAAATGGCTTTTCCACCACAATCCGGCTTTCCGCATTGGCAATCTTATTCCTATGAAGCCGTTCTGCCAAATCGCCAAAAAGCGAGGGAGCCACCGAAAAATAGAACGCCTGAACAACGTCCTGACGCACCAATTCGGCAAGTTCGGCCCAGCCGCCTTCGCCTTTGGCATCAATGGCCACGTAGTCGAGACGCTGTAAGAACGCATCTAACCCTTTGGTATCATTCTTTTCTTCGCCACCAAATTCTGCAACCGCTGCCGCAATCATCTCGCGGTAACCCTGCGCATCCAGCTCCGAACGCGCGGCACCAATGATGCGCGATTCAGATGGCATCTGCCCCGACAAAAAGCGACGGAAAAGGCCCGGCAAGATTTTCCGACGAGCCAAGTCGCCGGTGCCTCCAAAAATAACCAGATCGAATGTTTCGACCGGAATGACGCGTGAGACCATGGTCTGCCCCCCTGGGGATAAATAGTTAGCGCTAACGCCGCCTCTTTACCCCGCACGAAAGCCCAAGTCTAGCACCAGAAGCCCGCTTATGCCTCTAGTTCGGCATCCCAATACAGAAAATCCATCCAGCTTTCATGCAAATGGTTTGGCGGGAACTTGCGACCGACATTGTGCAACTGTTCTGACACAGGTCTGCGCGGCGGTTTCCGCAAGCTCATTCCGCTTTGCCGCAATGACCGCGAACCTTTGCGTAGGTTACAGGGGCTACAAGCTGCGACCACATTTTCCCAACTTGTCACGCCACCACTTGCACGCGGCACCACATGGTCAAATGTCAGATCGCCTTTGGTCCCGCAATACTGGCAACTGAACTCGTCCCGTAAAAAGAGGTTGAAGCGTGTAAAAGCCACCTGCGATTGCGGTTTGACATAGTCCCTTAACACCACCACCGAAGGGATGCGGATAATTGTCGACGGGCTGCGCACGACCTCGTCATATTCACTCACGATATCAACACGATCGAGCCACGCCGCCTTGACCGCTTCCTGCCATGGCCACAGTGATAACGGATAGTAAGAAAGTGGTCTGTAATCAGCGTTCAGTACAAGTGCGGGAAATTGTTTTAGCGCACCTGGCGAACGTACAAAATCAGTTCGAAAATCAATTTGCGTCATCGCGTTCATCCCAAGACAAGCCGATGCAGGATAGCAAAAAACGGCAATCCCGCATGCTTCTTAAGATCGACTATATATCGCGGCAGCATTGTGACAACCCCACTAGATGCGGCATTTTTGTGCGGTGTATACGTGCCGGCTTGGCAATCGATGTGGCCCGCACCAAATGCTTGGAAACCGCGTGCTATAGCGCGTGGTGCGACCAAGGGCCTAAGTTAGGTCAAGCTATTCGGTTTGATTGCCAGCGGGCTTCTCAGCACTGTCCTTCTCAAGATGAAAGTTGCCAAAACCCGCAGATAGCCGCAAAATCACAAGTATTTTCTTCCTGTTTGAATTCATCAAAAGGAGATTTCACAATGACATTAGAGGTTATTGGCGCCGGCTTTGGTCGGACGGGTACAGATTCTTTGCGCGCGGCTTTGACCGTCCTTGGCTTTGGGCCTTGCCATCATATGTACGAAATTCGGGACCACCCTGAACAAGCAAAGCCATGGCACGATTATTTCTGCGGAGGTGCCAAGCTAGATCTTGATCTGCTATTCGACGGCTATCGATCACAAGTCGATTGGCCAGGCGCCCACCTTTGGCGCGAGTCGGCCGCGCATTTTCCAGATGCGAAAGTGATCCTTTCTGTGCGCGATCCAGAAAGCTGGTATGCGTCCTATTCCAAAACGATCAAAGCATTTCGAGCAGCAGAGATGCCCCCCGAAGCACCGCACATGCGGCAGATACAGGAATTCATCGAGGTTTTTCTGGCTGATCGTCTCGACACAAAGGAACATGCGATTGCAGACTTTAATGCACATATTGCCGAGGTGACGTCAGCAATACCGGCAAATCGCTTGTTGATATATGAATTGGGTTCTGGCTGGGAACCGCTATGTGCGTTCCTAAATGTCCCTGTGCCGGACCAAGATTATCCCCACACCAATTCGACCACAGACTTTCAAGATCGCAATGTCAAACTGAAGAAATAGCCTTGAGATAAGCCAAGAAGTAAGGGGCGAAAACATATCGGCCCTCACGTCTTGCGCCCTTAACTCATCCCGAGGCGATCGCGCATAAACGCCAGTGCAACTTGTAACCCGTCGGGCGCAATTCCGTGCCCTGTGCCCTTCATGATATGGGCATAAACCTCTTTCCAGCCTGCTTCTTGCAGCACTTGTGCAGCTTGCGGCAGGGATTGCGGCGGAACAACATCGTCGGCGTCGCCGTGGATCAACAAAACAGGCGGACGGCTTTGGGTTTGCTCTGCCAAGGATTCTGGCTGCAACAACCGTCCCGAAAACGCGACAATTCCTGCAATCGCATCTTCGCGCCGTGGCACGACATGCAGCGCCATCATCGTGCCTTGCGAAAAGCCCAAGACGATCACTTGTTCGGGCAGCAAGTCCTCGTCGATCATGACTCCGTCAAGAAACGCATCCAGATCAGCCGCCGCGCGCTCTAGCCCAGCATTGCTTTCTTCCTCGCTTGATCCGTCGATCCAAGGGATCGGGAACCATTGCAGACCCATCGGGGCACCCGCGCATTCTTCTGGCGCATCAGGTGAAATAAATAATGTATCGGGCATATGTTCAGCCAGCGGGTCTGCCAAACCGATCAGATCGGCCCCATTTGCCCCGTAGCCGTGCAGAAACACGACGCAAGACCTGATTTCACCAGAGACCGGTTCGCGGCGTTGTGCTTGTAAACCACGTGTCATGTGATCCCTTCCCGTTGTTTGTTTTGCTTGTAGTAGGCCCACATGATCCGCGCTGCAACCGATCGCCAAGGTGCCCAGTCTCGCGCCATTTCGCGGAACGCTTTTTCTTTGGGGCGTTCGGGCAAATCAAAGATCAGCTTTGCAGCTTCTTGCAAGGCCAGATCGCCCGGCGCAAAGACATCGGCCCGCCCCAAAGCGAACATGACGTAGATTTCGGCGGTCCATGGACCGATACCAGACACGGCGGTTAATGTCTTGATTGCCTCATTTGCAGACAGATCGCGCAGCGCGGCATAATCGATCTGTGCACGCGCAAGCGCATGTGCGTAACGCACTTTTTGCCCGCTTAAACCCAATTCGCGCAACCGCACTTCGGTCGCAGAGGCAACCGCCAATGGTGTGACCATGCCTGCTGTTTGTAACTTGCACCAGATCGCGTTTGCCGAAGCCACGCTGACCTGTTGGCTGACAATCGCACTGAAAAGTTCTGCGAACCCTTCGGGTTTCAGGCGCAACGGCAAAGGCGGCAAACCTTGCATTGCAGCAGCAAAGCGCGGCTCATGCTGGCACAACCATGCCGCCCCTTCCGCCACGCAAGCATCTGATATGATGCGTCTTTCGTTCAAAGTGCGGCAACCCAAGCAAGTGCCGCTTCCACGTTATTTACAACAGCCCAATTCCCCGTTGGCGGACGCGCGATCATCAAGACGGGTATGCCCAACTGCCGCGCTGCGGTCAGCTTGGTCCGACTTGCCGCACCGCCAGCGTTTTTGACAACAAGAACATCAACGGCAAGTTTAGTAAAAAGAGCCACCTCATCGGCCACCGAAAAAGGCGGGCGCCCCACCAGAAACCGCCCACCAGCAAATGGAAAATCATGGGTTGGTGGATCAATCTGTCGGCAAATCACATCACAACCTACTAGATTGGCAAAACGCTCCAGCGTTTGCCGCCCTGTCCCCAAGAACACCGTCGCACCTGTTAAGATATGCTTTGCAGCATCCTCTTCGCGCGCAATTTCGGTCCAGTTGTCACCCGCTTCTGCCAGCCAAGGTGGGCGCAAGAACTGTAGATAGGGCAAACCAAGATCGCCACAAATCCGCGCTGTGCGCACCGTAATCCGGTCCGCATAAGGGTGTGTGGCGTCAAGAACGGCGCTGATCTGCGCTTCACGCAAATAGTCGGTAAATCCCTCTGCCCCGCCAAATCCACCAATCCGTGTGGGCAAAGCCTGCGCTTGCGGCGCACGTGTGGCCCCTGCCAGAGAAATGACTGCGTCCATCCCCGAGAGCCGATCGGCGATCTGGCGCGCCTCGCCTGTCCCGCCCAAGATCAAAAGCGTCATGTGCCAGCCTGTGCAATAATTTTGCCTGCGCGGTCGATAATCACCACATCATAGGCAATGCCTGCATCACCAAACCGAGCGTTCAACTGCGCCAATGCGGCCTGTGCGACATGGTTCGCCAAGGGCGCGCCCGCGACCTGATATGCTTCAAGCGCTGTGTTCGCCTGAGCAATATCGGGCACCCCAACCATCTCTGCCAAAGCCGCGAAATCCACTTGCGAACGCCCTGAATGTAAATCAATGGCACCTTGCGCAAGTTTCGTGATCTTTCCGATCCCGCCGCCAACCGTCACACGTTGTACCGGATGCTTTGCAAGATACTTGAGCATACCGCCCGCAAAGTCCCCCATATCCAGCATTGCATAATCCGGCAGGTCATAAAGTCGCTGCACGGTTGCCTCTGACGTCGCGCCCGTACAACCCGCCACATGGGTCATTCCGTTTGCGCGTGCCACATCAATTCCGCGGTGGATCGACGCGATCCAAGCGGCACAGCTAAACGGGCGCACAACGCCTGTGGTCCCTAGGATCGACAAACCGCCTTCAATTCCTAAACGCGGGTTCCATGTTTTCAGCGCTATTTCTTCACCACCGGGGATCGCAACCTCGATTTCCACGTCGGGGGCTTTGTCAAAGTGCGCAGCTAGGGCCAAAACCTCGGCGGTCATCATCTGGCGCGGCACTGGATTGATCGCAGGTTCGCCCACCCCGATCGGTAGTCCTGCTTTGGTTACTGTGCCCACGCCCGCACCGGCCCGAAACGTTATGCCACCGGATGATCCACGCACAATCACCACAATCAATGCCCCATGCGTCACATCAGGATCATCGCCCGCGTCTTTTGTGATACCTACACGAGCCCAACCATCGCCAGCTTCGGCAAGCGCCAGCGCAAAAACAGGCGTTTCGCCCTTGGGCAATGTGATCGTCACGTCGCCCGCAAAATCACCACCCCAAAGCCGTTGCAACGCCGCTTTGGTTGCGGCGGTTGCGCAAGCGCCCGTGGTCCAGCCGCGCCGTAATTCCTTGGAGGTGTCTTGTTTCATCAGTGCGACGATAAGCAGCCAGACCAGTGACGGCAATCTGCAATTCAACGTCGCTTGCAGCCTTTCCAACCTTGCCCAAGCACGGCATAATGACAGCATGAATACCGACATCCCCCTTCCGGCCCACACATGGCCGTCACTTGAACCCGGTTGGGTCTGGCTTTGTGGCGCAGGCCCCGGTGATCCGGGGCTTTTGACACTGCATGCGGTCAACGCGCTGCGGCAGGCGGATGTGGTGATCTATGATGCGCTGGTGCAAGAGCAGATATTGTCTTGGGCGCCGCAAGCTGAACATATCTATGCCGGAAAACGCGGTGGCAAACCGTCTGCCAAGCAGCGCGATATTTCGCTGCGGCTTGTTGATCTGGCTCGCGAAGGAAAACGCGTGCTGCGGCTTAAAGGAGGGGATCCGTTCGTATTTGGACGTGGCGGCGAAGAAGCGCAAACGCTGGTGCAGCACGGCGTCCCAATCCGCATTATTCCCGGGATTTCCGCAGGAATTGGTGGGTTGGCGTATGCCGGCATCCCTGTGACGCACCGCGATGTGAACCAATCAGTGACCTTCGTGACAGGGCATGATCAATCGGGCAACACACCCAGCTCGCTTGACTGGACCAGCATTTCCAAAGGCAGCCAAGTCATCGTGATCTATATGGGCATGAAACATATTGCCCAAATATCAGACCAACTGATCGCTGCAGGCCGCAGTATCCACGAACCTGTCGCCGTCGTGACAACGGCAACGACGGACCAACAACGGGTTTTGGAAACGACGCTCGGCACTATTGTTGACGACATCGCGCATGCTAATCTCGAACCACCCGCGATTATCTGTGTGGGTCAATCTGTGCTGATGCGGCAGGTCCTTGATTGGCAAGGCATGGCCGCAGGCGAGGCCCCACGGAACCTCGATCCTTTGGGTCGCGGCCGCCCCGCCGAATCCGCCTGAGCAAAATGCCAACGCACTTGATCATGCAATTTAGCCCCTTTGCACAATGAGTTTTCTGATTGCCGCCCCCGCATCAGGCAGCGGCAAAACCACAATTACTTTGGGCTTGCTGCGCGCACTAAGCCGCAACATCGCAATTCGCGGAGCAAAATCCGGCCCCGACTATATTGATCCGCGCTTTCACGAAGCCGCCTGCGGCCAGCCGTGCCTTAACCTTGACGCATGGGCCATGTCACCCGAGCGGATCAAAGCA
>Ga0102810_1000418_pt1 | contig 15594 bp, 30 predicted proteins | sample ColrivemetaGS573_FD_84506 | JGI IMG/M metagenome (GOLD analysis project Ga0102810, IMG submission 84506) | Estuarine microbial communities from the Columbia River estuary - Ebb tide ETM metaG S.573 | ecosystem: Environmental > Aquatic > Marine > Intertidal zone > Estuary | place: USA: Columbia...
TCATAACTGTGACCATTATCTCCTGCATTTCCCTGATTAGTCTGTTGAGCAGAAATACCATTTCCACTTCCATTAACAGTCAGATCGATTGAGTGACCACCACTTTCCCAGTTATCATATGTGTAGTCGTGATTCGTATAACTTTCTGGACTATCAAACGCACATCCTTGACATAGTTTGATACCATTGTTATCACCTGTAGCATCGACTGTCGCATCATTATTCCCGTCATATTGAATAATGAGTAGTTGCTGATTCGTTCCATCAGCAGTAACTGTTGCATTATTGTTAGCACCTATTTGCTCAATACCAATCGCAAAGTTATTGCCTGTTTGATCGACAAATATTTCATTGTCGGCTCTAGCTTTTTGAGACGCAAAGATATACACTACCAGTAAAACGGCAGTACAACAATATAATATAAATTCGTTAGAGTCTCTTTTCATATCTCTATATATGTCAAAAATCTTGCTGGGTTACGAACACATTAATCTCTTCACCACCATCGGCTGTGATAGTATCTTTATATCCGTTTACATCAGTGAAGAGTGATATTCCACCACCCGTTAGGAATCGAATACTGATTACTCCATTCACATTTCTATGGAATACTATTCCACCATCTTCTTCAAATACACTATATTGACTGTCAGTATTATATCCCCACTTGGCATTTACAAGTCTTGCTTTTCCAGAGCCTTGACTGTCTTGCACATCTTCTAACTCTTCCATTGTTCGAATCAGTTCTTCAACTACATCCTGAATATCAGTCAAGTAATCTCCACTAAGTGCATCAAAGTCTAGGCGAGTATATTCACCCTCATCAACATAATCATCAAAGTCTTTTTCTAGTTCATCAAATGCTAGATAATCGAAATCTAACGCACCCATATCATCATTCTTTTCGTCTGCTAATTGTTCTTCAATCGCTTCACGAACTTCTCTCGGTGGATTGACGATAAACATATTATCAATTGTCGCAGAAGTGATATTATCTATGATGACTTTTTGTGTTGGTATTGACGATACACTTGATACCATTGTTGCGGCATATGCTTCTGTAAGTGTTATCGAGCCCGCTTCATTAGATACAATGATCTCACCTGACGGCTCACCCCATTCATCAGGTAATAGAATCACTAGTGATCTGCCCAGTTCATCAACTGTTGTCGTAAAATCTGTACCTCGAACCGCTATTTGTGCTGTGGGTGTCGAGATATCTATATTCTTTTTGTCGACCATACCTAATCGACCAGATGCAAATCGTGCAGTTCCGAGTGCCATTTTCATGACCATCTTTGACTTGCTTGGATTTGGATCGTAGTAAACTTTATCTATGAATACTTTGGTATGTTCGATAAGAGATAGTTCTGCATCATCAAGGAACTTGATTAGCATTCTACCTTTTGCTGTTTGAGCAGTATCGTTTAGTTCAATCTCTTGACCAACATCTGCCTTTACTTCGTCAGAGGATTCTCTGACTAGTGAACCAACTCCAGTTGATTCGATAACACCACCAATGGAAGAGGCATATGCCCCTCCCACCAGCAGTATGCCACTAGCTGTCGCCAGCAGTGTCTTTCTGATTAATCTGAATAATAGCATCGTCAGATACAACTTCCATTGTTATGATACCTTTACAAGAAGTAACATCTCCTGCACAAGTACCACTAATTTGGTTGATATCTACATCTGCATTATCTCCAGTTAAATCGAAAGTAAGCGTCTGATAAAAACCATCGTTCTGTAGAGTGTTGATGTCGTTATTATCACCAGTAACTTCCATGGTGAATGTAACATCGTCTGTCTCTACATCTACATCAAATGCGTTGGTGCTACCAATCACGGTTAAATCTAAGTCAAGTCTTTCTGCACTTGACACATAACCTTGATCGAAATCCATTGTATTTGAGTCTCCTGTGACACTAACATCTAAAGTTGAAGAGTCGGCTGAACCTACATAGCCAATGTCCCAATCCCAAGAGTTAGAGTCGCCAGTCCAGATTAGATTATATGTACTGCTGTCGGCTTCCAATGTTCCGAACAACAAGTTACTATTACCAATCTGATCGATGTCGAAAGTCAAATCTGAACCAGTTATGGCACTCGCAGAAGATGAAGTCGAAAAATCGTCTCCACCAACTTTGTTACCGTAACCGACTTGATCGATGTAGAGTGTTAAAGTATCACCCGCTTGATCAATGTTGATTTCGTTATCATCAGAAGCACCAGAAAAAGCCATAACAGAAACGAGCATTGTACCCATTGCAATTAAATACTTATTCATTCTTCTTCTCCTATGGGATGACCATCATTTGTTCCGTCACTCAAGTGTGGATGACGATGCCCTTCCCCTACTGACCAGAGACTTCTATCATGTCCCTGATATATTAGTTCAAGCACGGCTGCCTCAATGGCTGTCCGTACCGCATAAGTCACTGACTCATTATTACCCACTCCATCCTCATACTCAACTAATTTTGTGCCTTCTTCGTAGAATCTAAAGAGATCGCCTCCCGATCCGTAACTCAGAATGCTCTTCTTAGCTTGGATGTTTAACAAAACTTCTCCAGTTAAAACAGAGACTGCTCTAACGGAAACTGTGACGACATCTTTACGATATTGCCGTGAAAATCCAATTCCTAATGTTCTTGCCCCTCGACCTCCTGTCTGGATGTTGGTATCATAACCAACGATGCCGCCTTCGATAATCATTCCCGCAAATAGTAAAGGGCCTATTCCTTGGGACTTTTCGTCAGCGTATTCTTTTCGGGAACTTCGAATAATCTGTCTTTCCCTGACAAGATTATCTATTCCCTGCCTCTCAACAACACGAAACCATGTACCGTTTCCTGCTGTCTTGAGAGCATCTATTAGCATTTCAGTACCGCCTTGTGTGACTGCTGTACTAAAATCTGCAATTCCGTCTCTTGCTTTTCTTTGACCTGTTAGGTCTTTGAATCCATATACCGCTACAATTGGCATTTGTTTAGCTGGCGGTACATTCAATAGCTGTACATACGCAGGCATATCGACTACTTCTGGTTCATCCACACAGATATAGTCTCTTGAATTTTTTAAATACGAACAGTCTTGTGGCTGATCAGACCATTTTGGAATCTGGGCACAACCTGTTAGAGCAATGATGAGCGATAAGGATAAAAACTTAAATAGCCGCATCTGGCTCACTCGTATCAGGTGAACCGAAGTTACCTGTGCCAATAGGAATCTCAATGATAGTCTCTGTGCCTTCAGTATCAGTGATTCTCATCTGGATATATTCTTCATTGCTGTCATTTGTCATAACTTGATAAGATACAACTGAACCTTCGAGTGTAAATGATCCAAAGGTTACTGCATCTTCGTTACTGAACATATTGTCTACTAACTGCTTTGACAATTGTGCGTAGATACGACTCTCTAGGTTGCGAATGAACTTAGCGAGTGTAGTGTTATCTGCTTCTCTTTCGGCTGCCTTTTGGGCTGCCTCAAGTGCATCTTCGATTGATTTCTTTCGACTATGTTCTTGGTTCTCAATCGTAAGATAATGTGAACCAGTGCCAACACCACTAAAGGATGGGTTTTTGAATCCAAACTGTAATTGACTACTATGAGTCGTCAGTGGACTCAGTAGTAATATCAGAGTTATTATCTTTTTCATTCTTCATCATTTCCTGTTGCTGTAAAATCATATCCAGTTTAGTTCTCAATCTTATCAGATCATTATCTAACATTCTTATTCTATCAATTAATCCTATCAGAGTCATATGAGACTCTTCGATTACTGGGTCTACTTTTTCAGTAACCCAACTCCATATATAGTATACGAAGTATCCCAATCCAACAGCGGCTATAATTGGAAAGCCATACTGTGAGATCATTTCTGCAATGTTTACTTCTTCCATAATCTAGTCCTTTCTTGCGTCTTGCTGTCCGTCTGCTCGTGCTACGACTGTCAAGTCTGGTTCAATATTAAAAGCATGGCAAACTTTGAGGTCGATTCTCACGACTTCGTTATTCATTGTCTTAACTCTATTCTCTAAGCCTTTGACGAATCCTCTCTGTGTCTCGATGTTAGTCAATACACCATTCAATATAAACTTCAGTGTGACAAACACGAAAAACCCACCTGCTAAAGCAGATGCTATTGGGAATCCGACATCGGCGATCAACTGAAATGCTTCCATAGTAATCACCTAATATTATTCTTATACTATTTATTTATACTAACGACTCGCTATAGCTGTACATTATTTAGTCATTATAATGCTGTGTAATATTTACGATTATGTTAGTTCTCGCTAACTTTAACACTATATAAAGATACCACAGTAAGAAAGGTGGTTCTATTAACAGATCAGGAGATCATTTATGAGTAAATTAGTAGCGGTATTAGTATCAGTTTTAATGTCAGTATCAGTAGTAGCTGGCCCATACATTGAATACAAGAACAATGTCAGCTTTGAGAAGTTCGATGCAATCGGATCATTCGATGAGACAGTTAGCGACCTTCGTGTAGGTACTACATTCTTGGGTGGCAAAGCATATGCTGAAGTTGGAAAGTTCGGTGACGGGTTAGATTTCAATACTGGAGAGTCAACTGAAGTCGGTTACAAATTCAAGTTTGATAATGGATTTACTGTAAAGGGTAAAGTTGAAAGTAAGAATGTTGAAGAGTGGTCGCACAAACTCGAAACTGAAGTTCGTTATTCATTCTAATTTTTATTTGATCTAAAAGAAAGCCCCTTAATTGGGGCTTTTTATTCTTCGTCTTCCGGATCCTAATTATCATCTTCCTCATCTGGTATATCCATTTCTTCCACTTCTAGTATGCCAGTCTTAAAACCAGTTGCTAGTAGATCACAGAATAGAGCAATCAACTGAAAGGGTAATATATAGTAGAATACTTCAATCATTCCGATAGCATACAGTGCTACAGCACCCGATATTGTTATAATGCGATTCTGCCAGAGTTGATTTAGATCGGCTTCTAAATCTAGATCGACAACCTTAGTTCCACTCATTGCTGAGAATATAAGCATATAAAATAAACTAGAAAATACTACCATCAGACTTGCTAGAGCAACATCACCACCAGACTCTGGATACATAACTGCTAAGACTATTGCGATTATTATTGGTACTTGATAGAACATATGTTGCTCCTTGTTAAAAAGGGGACCGAAGTCCCCGAGAGTACTATATTACTTATATGAATTAGTCATCATAGTTAGTAGTGTTTTCTATCAACTCTTCATTCTCATTCAATGCTTCATCCATCGCATTGACATCAGCATCAATCTTGCTGTAGAGATCCAAGAATCCAGATCGTGTATCGTCATCGAATCGATTGACACATAACTCAATGGCTTTCATACGGTCATTGAAGATCGAAAAAGTCTGAACAATGTGACATAACCTACGAGTCGATACAATCTCATCAACACCACCGTCAAGGAATGTTTTACGAATCGCTTGACCCCATGCGACAAGTTTATCAACAAACTCAGAGTCTTTAACATCAAACTTGTCCATGTGGTTGTTGATGATTTTCTTCTCAACACTTGCAGATGGATAAGGTTGCTCAAGAGTGATAGTGAATCGCTCAAGAAAGGCTTCATCGATAATACCCGCAGAGATAAAGCGACCAGCATCATCACCTTGACCTTTCGTGTTAGCAGTACCGATCACATTGAACCCTGAAGCTGGCTCAACTACTTCACCGGTTTTCTTGATCAAGACTGGCTTACCCTCAAGAACACCTTGAAGAGCCATCAGCTTGTTAGAACCACGATCAATCTCATCGATCAGTAGTATCGCACCAGCTTCCATCGCTTTGATGACTGGCCCTTTAGCAAAGACAGTTTCACCATCTAGCAGTCTGAAACCACCGATTAGATCATCTTCATCAGTCTCAGGAGTAATCTGAACACGAACATACTCACGATTGGCTGCCGCACAGGCTTGCTCAATCATCATTGTCTTACCGTTACCAGACAGACCAGCAACATACATTGGGTAGAACATCTTAGACTTGATGATCTTCATGACATCAGCGAAGTAGCCCCAGCGGACAAAAGTATCATCTTTTTGAGGAATGAAAACTTCATCAGAAGAAGTAGAGCGAACTTTGCCGACTTCTTTCTGAATCGCTTGAGCAAGTGGTGCTTGTTGAACAACTGGCTCAGCTTGAGCAGTTGGCATAGGCACGACATTGGCTGCCGTAATCAATTCGTAAACACCACGACCGACACGAGGAAGAATCTTCATCATTGTATAAGCTGTGGAACCTGTCACTCCCTGCTCTTCAGCAAAGGTAAACATCTCTTGGCGGGTGAAGCTGGTCGCACTAGGATGAGCATCAGCAAAATCTTGCAGAAGCTGACTTTGTTTCTCATTCAAATTTTTCATAGTATAGTCTCTCATCAATTTAAGTATATATTATAACAGGTTACCAGGCATTGTCAACAGTTTTTTTCAATTTCTTTTAGATCCATTTGGAATAAGGAATCCATTTCTTATGCCACCATCTCGGCGAACTTCTTGGCGATGATTCGGTTGTTCTTTTTAGAGCCACTGAACTTCTTAAACGCTCTAGCAATCTGGGCTGGGGTTGCATTGTCAGCCACTTCAAGATCATCAGTTGTACCAGACAGTGAGCGACCTTTGTTTGGAATGATGAATCGTCGGTCATAACCAATATCATCATCGATCACAAAAGCACCAGTATCTTTGATTTGCTTTCGAGCCGCTTTTTGATTACTATCTTCCCAAGGATATATTCGATATAACTCTTCCCTCAATCCTCGGGCATCAGCAATGTAGAAGTTCATCACGCTTACATCATTACCCGAAACGGCTCGAATAATCTGAGCGGTGTTATCAAGACCACCACTATAACCTCTGGTCAACTCAATTTTCTTGCCGTTGATTTCGGTGATGATTGGAGTATTATAACCCCAAGCTTTATCGCTACCTCTTAGATCACGACCCTCTATGATTCGAACACTGTTACTTGCACCATCGGTCAGAGTAACCAATCTCATTTTTTCAACAGGATGTCTTTTTCGAAAGTCTTCAATCGCATACTGCATTGCCATGACCGCTGAGTTAAGAGGCGTGTTGCCTAATCGCTCAAGTCGTGATTGAAAGTAGTAAGGATCAGCGGCTGAATAAATCTGAGATCGATAAGCAAACTCAAGTTCAGCCTTAGTCATTCTAGAAGAGTATAATTCTATCATCTGTAATTCTCTAGAATCGAAACGACTTATAGAAGTCAACTCTTCCCAACTAAGGTCTCTAGGCTCACCACCGTGTGGGCTAGTGAAACCAAACACTTGAAATGGAATACCAACTCTTTTACAGAACATCACAAGAGTGATTGTCTGGCGAATTACAGCAGGCATTACATCATGCATCGAACCAGAATAGTCAACCAACATCATCAGACCGTGACTCTTGCCATCAGCAAGCGTAGTCACTTGTTTGAAAAGATTGTCATCATACTTGTAGGCATGAAGTTTGGTAACATCTAGCGAACCCTTTGTAGAAGTCTTGGCTCGTTTGGTTCGATAAGCGGCTTTACGCATCTCAAATTCTTTCGCCATCAGATTAACGATTGGCTTTGCAGAGGCTTCAAACTCTTTCCAAGTTTTTTCAGCTTCTTCAATTCTATACTTACCGTATCGATCAGCAACTACATCAATCGCTTCTTGTCGAATTTCAAGAACTCTTTTATAAGGAACAGTATAAGCTTCATACTCTTGGCGACTCAAAGGCTGAACAAAAACTTTAGAATCATCGTCAAGAAGTTTACCCTCATTTTCGTGTTGGGCAATATCAGTCTGGGCTTCTTCAAGATCATCAACAAAATCGCTGTTCTTTTTGATCAGAGTGTGAATGTCATCACCGTCAGCACCTTTTTTAGCCTCTTCCTCTTCACTTTCATCTTCAGATTTTTCTTCTTCAGACTCATCAACACCAGAGGCACCATTTGAATTTTCTTCTTGACTCTCATCTTCGCCAGATTCTTGAGTCTCTTTACCAGAACTTTGCTCGACTTCTTCACTTGAATCATCATCACTTTCAGGCTTAGAGTCGGTAGTCATAGAATCAGATTGCTCTTGATCTTCAGCATTTTCATCATTGCTGAATTCATTACTCTCAGGCTCTTCTTGAATCTCATTGTTAGCCCGTAGCCACTCAGCAATCTCAAGAACTACTTCACGAACATCTTCAAAAGTCTCAACAGCCATGGCTTTATCAAAGTAGTATTTCTCTTCATCCGAGAACTCAACTTCAATAGCCGCACGACCCTTAGACTTAATGTTTAGACGATCCATGAAAGGTAATAAATTTAGAGGCTTATCTTTGGTACCGAAAATATCCATCTCGATCAGTTCATTGTAACCTCTAGTGAAGTTACCAACTAGACCAGGATACTTTCTCATGATCAATTTTTCGATTCGAATATCTTCAACAATATTGATGAAACTAAATGGAACATTAGGAATGTTCAACACTTTAGGATCAGAAGGAGTATTGAGGGCGTGAGATACTTCATGACCAACTAGCAAATCGTAGAGATCATTACTCATATCTTTCCAGTTAGGAAGATTCAAAACACGATTGACAACATCGAACGAAGCAGTAGGGAAGTTACCCTGCTGAACGCTAATGTTCTCATTCGCAAGTAATCGGGCTAGAACTGATTTTTTCTGAAGCATTGATTTCTCTCTTTCTCAAATTTATATAGATATTATACATGGTTATGAGGCAAAGTCAACAGGCAATATGAAAATAATTAGATTTTTTTAGAACAGTTTGTTATATACTTATAACCTGGAGTTATAAGGAAATTATATATAAATAGTGTATAGAGTGGTTATCTTCATTAACCCGCATATGTTCATGCGTTAAAAGACTACTTTTCTAAGCTTTAAGTAATATTTCAAAGGAGAAGTACTTATGAACAATCTAATGTATCGTGGCTCAAGCCACGCAGTAAAACCCTCTAAAATCAACCGCAAGTCTGAAAAGACCTATCGTGGTGCAGTTTACACAAAACTACCCAAGAGTGCGAAAGTGTCTGGTCTGCATACCTATCGTGGTGTGCAATTTAGTTCTTAGTTGATATTGAGAAAAAAGAAGGGGGCTTTCGCCCCCTTTTTATTAAGCGTTTGCTAACGCTCTATAGCCGGCGGCAATTACTTTGCGGCTTGGAGTGCTAAGACGGAAGAAAGTCTTAGTTCGACCTTTAGTGTCGGTATGCTTATTTGCATAGATAGGGAACCCTTTGAATCGTAGTTCACTAACTGTTGCAGTTGCATTACCGCCAAAGCGGGCCTCAATTTGCTTCGCAGTCAAACCTTTATCAGCTACTTGTAGAGCGGCTAATACTTTAGCTTGCTTTGAATCAGCATTTACATTCAAGTTCATAATCAAACTCCATTAACATAGTTTTCACCGATATAATTTTTCACACTCGGAGTCGGTGGTTCTCCAAGATTCTTTGATTTAACGAGTGTAAGTATAACACAAGGAATTGCTTCTGTCAAGTGTTATTATTCACATTCTTCTAAAGGTGTGCCATCTTCTTCACATTCAACGATGGATAGAGTAGTGTGTATTTCTTGTACACAATCAATGTCTTCCCATCCTTCTTCGTTTAATCCGAAATCATATTCTTCATCATAAACTACCATAAGATGGTCAAGCATTTCTTCTTTGGCTTCTTCATCTAAGACATCTTCAGAAATAATGATATCCCAATCAGTAGAACATCCATCCCACATCTCTAGCAACTCTGCTTGATAGTCAGCCATCTCAAACCACTCTTCTGTAGGATCTGGTAACCAGAGTTCGTTCAGATCAAAATCTTCACCATAGAAGTTCTTAACATCTTCTCTAGTCATTTCCTTTTCTTCCAAACGCTCATCAATTTCAGCATCAGTTTCTGGAACTCGAATCAAGAATGCACCCCACCGATATGCTTCACAGTTAGTAAGATAAGCAGTTTCTCCGTCTATATCTTTCTTCCAAGTAGTGGTATCAGTAACACACTTTTTGTATTCAGGCTCAATTCGAAAATACTTCATAATTGTCTCCTATTTCAAAGACTCATTAAGTTCGGTAAATCCACCAACATATGATCTTTGACCATCTTCATCGACAGTAAAAATTTGAGGCACAGTTCGAAACTGTTGCCCCGCTACTTCCATTAACTCGTCTTGCCAAGCGGAGTCTACAGTCGTTAGATCATGATACTCGAACTGAAGTTCTCTATCGGTTAATAGTCTTTTTGCTTGCACACAATATCCGCAAACGGGTGTGCCATATATTTCATACTTCATTTTTCATCAGCCTCCTCGGGCTTCACAACTAATAGTAAATCTACAAGAGACACGACTGTTAAAACAGCACCAGTGAATAGAATGAATCCATCACCACTCAAATACCATGCGAACAAACAGTTCAATCCCAATATGAGAGAGATCGTCTCATGACTTTCTTTTAATACTCTAACAACTTCGTCTCTAAAATCTTTAAACTTATACTTAAATTTCATAATAATATACCTACATAGGTTAATAATAAGTTCCTTTCGGAACACGCTTTTCTCCCCCTATGGTTTAACTTAGTGACCGTAATTACAGCCAATTATCCACTTCTCTCCAGACAAATCAATATAATTTGATTCAAATTCACCACAACATCCTTGTGATTTAGATTCAAAGAACTCTTTCTTCAAGAACTCATCGCTAACACGATATGCCCTAAAATTATCAGCGTACTCTAAATCGCATCTTGCTTCTTCGTACAGTATAGCATCTATAACTTCTTCAGGTATGTGTCGCCCAGTCATACTGTAATTACCTATATTATACTACACTTCCAAGTCTTTGTCAAGTTTTTCATGCCAATCGTCCCATTCACCAAACACAGTGGGTGCTTCTTCTGAGGCTTTCAGCATATGATATTCGCCTGGATAATGTCTTAGACATCGACCTGCTTCTTTTCTTACTGCACTTGGTACTCTTGGAGTTATCTTTGGATCTAGTAAGTCCAATAGAAACTGCCTAGTATTGTTTACAGCATATCGTCTTTCATCAGGCATTGTCATTATATTCTCCTTCAATAAACCACCGTATCGATGTGCCATGGTAATGCTCGAATTGATCTATTAAATCTTTGTATGTAGTCAATTCGTATGTATCGATTGTGTCTAGCCAGTCACTTAGGTCATTCCAATCTTCTGTTCTCATTGGAGCAACACTATACTCGCTTCTACCACACCAGTATTCCTTTTCATCCAATCCATATATATCTATGCGTCCACAGGAATATGATTTCAAGTAGTGCTTATATTGAGTCTTTTCGAAAATCTTACCTGAAGTTTCTTTCCACTCAAACGGAATATTTCTATCTTCGTACCAACGAGTAGCGATTGGGCCCATCCAGTTTGTGCTGTATTGTATCAATCCCAAAGTCCTTCGTAATATTTACCAAACAGTGTAAATCCTTTAGTGATTCTGGCTTGATATGCTTTCATTCCTTTATGATCGATCTTAAATGTATCATTTGGGCCTTTCTTCATCTCATATCCAATGATCTCGCCCTTTGATGATAGAACAGGCACATCATAAATATCATGCTCTCCAGAGCAAAATTGATCTTGCCAATCACAATCACCGTCTTTCACTTTTGATTCGAATGCGAATATCATCTCAGACATAACCCAGTCCCATCGATCATGGATTAAGTCCTCGTCTTTATCAGTATCGCCTCGTAAGTGTTTAGGAACATCTTTGGCATCGACTAGTGCTGATCCATGCTTAGTCTTTGCTAGTTGATATAGCATAGGCAAAACAATCTGAGCGAGAGTATAATCCATCGAGTAGGTGTCCCACTTATCAATTTTTATACTAGTCTTTTGTTTTGGACTGTAATCGAATAAATCGTGCAAGTAGTTGTGATACCATCTGTGATTTGGGTAAGAACCTATTTTTACTTTCATGATAATATATCCGCAATTCTGTTCGCTAATTGAATAAACCATTCTTTGTCGTGTCCACGAGTTGTCTCAGCGGCAGTACCAATTCGAATGCCACTTGTCTCAACGAATGATCTTGGATCATTTGGAACACCATTTTTGTTCACAGTAATATCGTTCTCTTCAAGTAGATCAGCCGCTTCTCGACCGCTATGCTTGCTCTCACTCAAATCCATTAGAATGATGTGTGAATCAGTTCCATCTGTTTGTACTGGCAAACCTCTTTGCTCAAATACTTCACACATTGCTTTAGCATTTTCGACCACTTCAAATGTATACTTCGAAAACTCCATATAACTTGCTTCGATAAAGCATTGGGCTTTTGCGGCAATGATATGCATCAGAGGTCCGCCTTGAGTGCCTGGAAATATAGCACTATTGATTCTTCTCGTATAATCTTCGTTGTTCCATAGAATGATTCCACCACGAGGTCCTCGAAGAGTCTTGTGTGTAGTCGATGTAACAACATCAGCAAACGGCACAGGATTATCATAAACACCACCAGCGATTAAGCCAGAGTAATGTGCCATATCTACGAGTAAATATGCGCCAACTTCATCAGCAACTTCTCTAAACCATGCCCAGTCGATTTGTCTTGGATATGCACTAGCACCTGCGACAATCATCTTGGGCTTGTGTTCTTGGGCTAGACTTCTCACTTGATCGTAGTCAATCCAACCATTCTCATCAACACCATAAGACACAGCATTGTAAATCTTACCAGATATATTTGGTGGGCTACCATGACTTAGATGACCACCACTTGCTAAATCCATTCCAAGAATCGTATCGCCTGGCTTCAAGAATGCTTGATATACAGCAGTGTTTGCGTTAGCACCACAATGTGGTTGCACATTCGCAAAGTTAGATCCGTACAATTTACACAGTTTCTCGATAGCAAGGTTTTCAATATCATCCATGAATTCGCATCCATTATAGTATCGCTTACCGGGATATCCCTCTGCATACTTGTTCGTGAATACACTTCCCGCTAAATCCCGTACTGCTTTACTCGCAAAGTTCTCACTTGCGATAAGTTCAACTGTAGATCCTTGACGAACAGATTCGTTATTCAGGATTCTTTTTATTGCCTGATCCATTAATGCCCCTTAGTCATGTGAATGTAAGAATCCTCACACTCTTCTAGTTTTTTACCGCATACGCAGTATTCGATTTCTTCTTGTGAAGGACTCTCGTCTTCGCTCATTTGTTTTTCTCCGAAGATAGACCCAATCCCACTACTTCAAACAGCGTGATCACAAATGCCAAACTACCTATTGATAACAATATTCCATACAATGCTTCTAGTAACATAATATACTCCGTAGTTAAGTTAAGCTAGATTATAACACACAATCGTGTACAAAGTCAACCATTACCTTTCTTCTGGATCAAAAACGGCAGGTCTATCGTTTTCCATCCATTCTTGATGCATTGTATACCATTCTACTGCTAGAGTTTTCTTTGGAAAGGCTGGGCTCATCATCATGCCCTTATCGTTTACCCAGAAGTACTTCCATTCGCCTTCCCTATAGCCTTCTTCTTTAATCAGTCTCATTAATTGTTGCCGTGTTTGTTGAATTTACGGTGAAGCTAATTTCACCACTCTGGTCGTCTTTGTTCCATACTATAGTGTCACCAGCCTTCATATTCAACGATTTCATTTGCTCAGGAGTAAACGATAATACCTGATCACCATTCACATCTACCACATCAACTGTGATAGGCTGAGTTTTATAATTGTTATAAGCATTTCCATATTTACTCATATCTACACTTTCTTCCTATGATTAGTTTTCACACCATCTTTGGGATGACCATTTTGTGCCATTTCTGTTTTATATCCATTAAGAGCAAAATCGAGACGGCGACTATCAATGTAAGGATAATTCTCTATGACTATTTTGACTGCCTGTAACTCTTTCTCTCGGGTAGGACTAACAGAATTTTGTAATTGCTTATTAACAATACTATACATATCATAGATTTGAGAGCCTCGCAAAGAATTTACGAGTTCCTTAGCTTCTTGAATGTAGTTACGCTTATCGACCTTTTCGTCATATCTCCACTTACTCATCACTACCCTCAACTATATTTAAGTGTACACCAATCGTCTTATCTAATCGACTCATTGGTATATTATCTTGAGACAACTCAAGAGCCTTTTGTTTCATGTTCACATTAAAGTTGGATCTAAACCAAACATCAATTCTGTCTGCAAGATTAATCAGTTTGCGAAAGAGTTTACCCTTAACTCTGTTGAATGCTCTCATCAGAACAACTCCTTCTCAGTCATTACCATAAACTCCATATCATTCTCTTGACAATACTCTTCAGCGGCACTCCACTTTGCTTTATTGACCTTCATGGTTCGCTGATAGTGAGGCTTTATTTCAACAAGTTTCTCAACTCGATTTCCATTCTTGTCTATCATATCAACCCAGAAGTCTGGATAATAAGTTCTATTTTTCCCATCAAGTATATATGAGATTTTAACTTCTTCACTCGACCATCTCCATATCTCGGGCTTCTTATCGCAGTAGACCATGAACAGTCGTTCCCAACTGCTACGATAAATGATCTGCTTCACATTTCCAGAATACTTTTCAGGATTCTTGGGAGTAAACTTTCCCTTAAAATGGGATCTTTTCATTACTTACTCGCAAGCATATACAAACCTATGTTAGCAAAGGCATATCCAATATATGTCACTAACATAGGAATGTTTGAAAATTTAAGCCACTGTTCTAATCCAACATATAGATAAATTACCCCAGTAACTGCTATCAGCCATGCACTCATACTGCCTCATATCCATTAAAGTTTACGAACCATTTCTTACCATCAGGGTCTTCGACAACATCACCGATAGTAATTGAATGCATCTTACGACCAAACTTATTGTCAAGATGCTCGATCTTTTCTTCGCTAATATCATAGCCCAGATGAACAACCTGATTCATATCTGGTGCTTCGATATTAGCCATATGATCGTAGAGTCCCATCCTTAACGCATTCTGAACTTTGTCTCCATCTGGATACATATTGGCATCTTGATAGAATCTCCAGAGTGCTGAGTTCTTCTCACCTTCCGCATTGATCTCATCGACTTGATCGTCAGTGAGTTTCATTTGAAATACTTTATAACTAGGCATTTTTAGAAGCCTCTTCTTTCAACCAATTATTAGTTCGATTAACTTCTTCAAGAACTGTAGGATGAATAGTTGCCCAACTGGTGAGCATAGACTCTAGATACGCTAGGCTGTAATGCGGACTGTCGTTCTGTTTTTCTAAACCAGATAACATATCCGTAACGGCACTTTTTGCTACTTCATAACTCATAATAAAACCTCAAAATAAAATTAAACTTGGGCAGCCTCGGCTGCGAAAGCACGATCTAACTCTGCCATGGCTTCTTTCTGAAGCATAGCCTCTAACTCAGAGTGAGTAAAAATATCGTAACCAGTGTAGAGTATTTCTTTGCCCTCTACTGGAGTTTCGGTATCAGCGAAACCCTTAGTGCCTAGAGCATCGATCTCTAA
>Ga0102810_1000429_pt1 | contig 15459 bp, 12 predicted proteins | sample ColrivemetaGS573_FD_84506 | JGI IMG/M metagenome (GOLD analysis project Ga0102810, IMG submission 84506) | Estuarine microbial communities from the Columbia River estuary - Ebb tide ETM metaG S.573 | ecosystem: Environmental > Aquatic > Marine > Intertidal zone > Estuary | place: USA: Columbia...
AAAAATTCCAGTAGATGGTAAGGTAGTTGAAGGAACGAGCTTTGTTGACGAATCAATGATTACTGGGGAATCAATCCCTGTTAAAAAAGAAAAAGGTAATAATGTTATTGGAGCAACTATTAATACTAGAGAACGTATTGTTATAGAAGCAACTAAAATTGGTAGTGACACGATGTTATCGCAAATTATAAGCACTGTTGAAGAGGCTAGTAGTGAAAAACCACCTATTCAAAGAACTGCAGATAAGATAGCATCATACTTTGTTCCTGCTGTTGTATCAATAGCTATCATTAACTTTTTAGTTCATTTCTTTATACTAAAAGATAATCCAGCTGACACAAGTATATTTATATATTCATTCACAACAACAGTAGCGATACTTGTAATTAGTTGTCCTTGTGCTCTTGGCTTAGCTACACCAACAAGTATTCTTGTAGGTAACGGTAAAGCTGCTCAAAACCACATTTTATATAAAGGTGGAGAGTTCTTTGAACTAGCTAATAAAATAGAAGCAATTGCATTTGATAAAACTGGTACACTAACTTATGGTAAACCAGAAGTTACTGATTATATTGGTAATAAAGATGTATTATATCTAGTGCATTCTATTGAACGAGAATCAACACATCCAATTAGTCAGGCTGTTAAAGATTATGCCGAAAAACTAGAAACTAAATACTTACCTGTTACTAATTTTGAAACAATTCAAGGTAAAGGATTAAAAGCAAATGTAGATTCAAGAGAAATATATATTGGATCATTAAAAATACTAGACGATTTAAAAATTGATTATTCAGAATACAAAGCAGATTATGAAAGATTAATCAGTGAAGCTAAAACTACAAACTTTGTAGTTGTTGATAATAAAATAGAAGCTATATATGCTGTAAGAGATGAAATCAAAGACACATCACTTAAAGTTATTAACGAAATGAAAAAACGTGGATTAGAACCATATATGATTACTGGGGACAATAAAGTAGTAGCGGCAGCTATTGCTAAAGAGTTAGGTATAGAGAAATACTATGCAGAAGTTCTTCCTCATGAAAAAGCAAACATCATTGGTGAAATAATGAAATCAGGAAAAGTAACTGCATTTGTTGGAGATGGAATAAACGATGCTCCAGCTCTAAAACTTGCTGATGTAGGATTTGCAATGGGACATGGAACTGATATTGCAATAGATTCAAGTGATGTAACATTAATGAGTTATGATCTTGGTCTTGTAATTAAAGCGATAGACATGTCAAAAGCAACACTTAGAAATATCTATCAAAATTTCTTCTGGGCATTTAGTTATAATATAATTGCAATCCCACTAGCAGCAACTGGTAGATTGTCAATGGTAGTAGCAGCGGCAGCAATGGCCTTTAGCAGTATTATGGTTGTGCTTAATGCACTCCGTTTAAAAACATATAAACTTCCTGAATTTAATTCAGAAGAAAAACCTAAAAAAGAAGGAGGTGCACTTATGAAAGTTAAAGTAACTAACATGACTTGTGGACATTGCAAAATGAATATTGAGAATGCATTGAAAGCAAATGGATTTGACAATGTGAATATTGACTTAGATAGCAAAATGGTAGAAGTTGAACTTGGAAGTAAAAGTCAAAGTGACGTAGTAGAAATCATTGAATCTAAAGGATATGAAGTAGAATTATAAAAACAAAAAAAAGGTGAATAGCTTAAAATAGCTATTCACCTTTTTAATATAGTTAGTTCTCTATTTTCTTTATTTCTTATATATTACAATTCTAGGATCCAAAAGCGAAAAACTAATATCAACTAGGAGTGCAGCAATTGTTATGTAAGAAATATAGAACAGGCTTATAGCTGCGAACAACTCGATATCTATACTTACATAATTTCCATATGCAAACTTTTTTAACATTGAATCAAAAAATAATTTACTTACTCCTTGTACACTATAGTACTTTTCTACAATAAAAGAACCAATTAAAACTGTAATGAATGTTGAGTTAAATTCTGGATAAATAGCTATAATTGCATTTCTCAATTGATGCCTCAATATTATTTGTAATTTGGTTAATCCTTTAACTTTAAGTAATAGATGTGCTTCTGTGTTAAAGAAGTTTACTAATTCTGCTCTTATTAATCTTGTGAATCTAGATATTGGTTCGATTGATAATGCAGTAACAGGAATAATATATATTGTTATTCCACCAATAAATCCTGGTTTAACCTGTGAATATATTGGAGGTAACCACATAAATGTATATCCTATTACAAGTATTAAAATAAATATCCAAATAAATATAGGTATAGACACTAATGATAATGTAATATAGCTAATAACTCTATCAAGTAAACTGTCTTTATAATAAGCACTAATTACACCTAAAGTAATTCCAACTGGTACATATACTAAAAAGGCAATAACATTAATCTTCAAAGTAACTGGTATTTTATGAGCAATTAATTCCACAATATCTTTCCTATATGCTGTTGAATACCCAAAATCACCATTAACGATTATATTTTTCACATATAATTTATAATAGTCCCAAGCCATATTAAACCCTTCTTTATAGCTTGATGCTAATGCATAGTTTTTTAACATAGCAGTATAAGATACTAAATATAAAATGGTTGTTGTTAGAATGATTACTATCACTGATAAAAAAAGTCTCTTCAAAATATATTTCAACATAGTAATCACCAACCCCTCTATTGTAGTACTCACATTATAACATAGGCATATATAAAACTTAATGGTTGATTTTTAAAAACTGGTTTGCTATAATGGAATAGCGCTAAATTAATTAGGCGTAAATGAAGTGGGCGGGTAGCGAAGAGGCTAAACGCGACAGACTGTAACTCTGTTCCTTAGGGTTCGGCGGTTCGAATCCGTCCCCTCCCACCATTTTTTATTTTTTTAGGGGCGTAGCAAAATGGTTATGCAGCGGTCTCCAACACCGTCTACGGGAGTTCGATCCTCTCCGCCCCTGCCATTAAAATATATTGCAACTAAGCCATTTAGGGTTTTAGTTGCTTTTTTATTTGCCTAACAGTATGTACAGCGGTCTTTTGAACCGCAGTGTACAAGTCATTTACTAGATACTTTTTTTATGGTAGAATTACTGATATGGAGATGATTATATGAATAGGATTGTTAACTACATTAAAAGAAAACCAATAGATATAAGAGTATTTATTTCTAGTTTTTTTTTGATTTTTGGCGTATTCTTTTTTCCAGAAGAACCTAAAAATATAACTGTTTTATCAACATATCTGGTTTTTGTTTTTGTATCAATGGCTATTTCTGGATTTTATATGACTTATGTTAGTGACTCTCAATATAACTTCTTCCGTAAACCAACAAATTTTAAGGGAAAACTTACAACTATTTCTATCTATATTATAGTTTGTGTTATACTCTCATATATACTTGCAACTACTGGATGGTTCTTATTCTTAATCGGGTAGATGTTATGTGCATTTTAGGTCTCCAACACCGTCTACGGGAGTTTGATCCTCTCCGCCCCTGCCATTAAAATATGTTGTAACTAAAACATCTAGGGTTTTAGTTGCTTTTTTCATTAGAAGAAATTGTGTTTTGGTTTTTATTCTTTGTAATGAGTTGTATAATATAATTGAAATCAATCAAAAGGAGAAATCATATGAAAATGTTAAAAGAGACATACACATTAAGTAACGGGATTAAGATTCCAAAAATCGGATTAGGAACTTGGCAAGTAGGTAATGGAGATGAAGCATACAATAGTGTTGCATTAGCACTTAAGAATGGTTATCGTCATATTGATACAGCACAAGGTTATCAAAATGAAGAAAGTGTGGGTAAAGCAATTAATGATTCTAACATCCCTAGGGAAGATATCTTCGTAACTTCGAAACTAGATGCTAGTATTAAAGATACGGATGGAGCTATAAAGGCTATTGAAGCTTCTTTAGAAAAACTAGGTTATATTGATTTATTTATAATACACGCACCATGGCCATGGAGTGCAATGGGTAGTGATTGCAAAAAAGGTAATGTTGAAGTATATAAAGTTATGGAAGAATACTACAAAAAGGGTTTATTCAAAGCAATTGGAGTTTCAAACTTTAACCCAGATGATATTCAAAACATATTGGATAATTGTGATATTACACCTCATGCAAACCAAATTGGATATTTTATTGGATTAGACCAATCAGATACTATAGAGTATTGTAAAAAACACAATATTTTTGTTGAAGCTTATTCACCACTTGGAATCGGATATTTACTTGCAAACGAAGATATTCAAAATACAGCTAAGAAATATGGTAAAACAACAGCACAAATTTGCATCAGATACTTACTTCAAAAAGAAGTTGCTCCATTACCAAAAACAACCAAAGAACACAGAATGATTGAAAACAGTAGTGTTGACTTTGTTATTGATAAAGAGGATATGGATTTCTTAGATACAATCAAAGGTGATCCTAGAAGATGGTCATAACAACATCTAATTTTACTAAGCTTATATTTTAAGAAAAATTAAAAAAGTTCAATTCAAAAATTGAACTTTTTTTGATACAATTAATTGAAGTAGGTGATAATTATGAAGATTTTATTTTTAGGAGATAGTATTACTGAAGGTAAACCTGGTGTATCTTATATCTCAATGATACAAAAGAACTTCAAGGATATAGAATTGATTAATAGAGGTTTTGGTGGAGACACAGTATCTAGTTTATATAAAAGAGTTTGTAAAATGGAAGACTTAGACGCTTTTGATCATATAGTTTTATTCATAGGTGTGAATGATGTTTATGGTAAACTAACAACTACATATAAAATTCTTAAAACACTAACAAGGCAACGATGGACTAAGAATCCAGCGGTTTTTAATGAACGTTATAATAAACTAGTTTCTTTGTTGAAACAAAAGAGTCCTAATATTATAATTATTCCTCCATTACTAATTGGCGAAGATATAAACAATAAGTGGAATAGCGAATTAAATAAACTAATTAATATTGTCTTTGATATTTCTAAAAATAGAGATATTGTATATCTAGATCTTGTAAAAACATTTAAAGAGTATCTAATAAATAAACCGATATCAAACTATCTACCTGTAAAGATTACTGAATTATTGAACGATGTTAAGAATCTAAAAGATATATCTTTAGTTGATCAGAAGAGTCAAGAAAGAGGATTGTATCTTACACTAGACGGAGTTCATATAAATTCTGTTGGGGCATTGATGATTAGTAATGCAATTACAAGTTATCTTCAAGATATAAGTAGTAAGTTAAATAATGATTAAAGACTTTTTAATAGTTCATATTAAGAGACATATAAATACGGTATTGATGTGTATCTTGAGGAAAAAAAATGGTTAAGTAGTAAAATAGAGACATAACAAGGATTAAGGAGGTTTTGTAATGAATGAATTAAATTATTTTAAAGCATTTAAAATTTGGATTATTTCCTTAGCTATATATAATATATTACTTTTTACTTATTTGATAATAGGTGGAAGAATCATTGGAGAATTATATGGCTCAAACATTGTAACTATCTTGTCAATGGCGATTGCTTTTAGTAGTGTAGTTATAGGATTAACGACAATTATATATTCTGTAATGAAGAAAAATACGCAATATATTTTTGTAGGGATTGGAACACTAGCTTTAACCATGCTACTTTATCTATGGATTATAGTTTTAGCACTTTCAACAATCTATTAAGAAGTCACTTTGTGGCTTCTTTTTTTGATTGCCAATACATTCGTGATAAAATGTAATAGTAACTAAGAAAGAGGTGATCATATGACTATTAAAATGACAGCTAAAGAAGTACGAAATTTTCATGTTTCGTATCATATGATAAATACGGATAATGAATTACTTGGATTTGATGGACTTTCAAAAGTATTTGATAGAATTAAGTCTATCCAATACGACCCTCTTAATGTTGTTGGGAGGAATAGTGATTTAGTTCTTCAGTCTAGAATTACGAACTATAGTTCCTCTATTTTAGATAAGGCACTTTATATAGATAGAACACTTATTGATGCTTGGGATAAGATGATGGGAATATATCAAACTAAAGATTATCCGTATTTTTCTAGGATTAGAACTGTTATGGGAACAAATACACTAAATAGTTTAAAATACAGACTTTCTATAGAGGCAGTAGATTACATAGAAGATGTATTAGAATATATTGTAAAAAATGGTCCAACATTTTCTTCAGATATTAATTTTGGAAAAACAAAGAAACATGTTTGGGGACATACTAAACCATCTAGTGGAACTTTGGATTATCTTTTTCATGTAGGGAAACTAGGAGTGAGTGAAAGAAGAAATACGCAAAAGAAGTATGATTTGCTTGAAAACCTTATTGGTGAAATTTGTAATATAGATGATCCTAATCCTTTGGATGAGGATTTTATAAGATGGTATATTTTAAGAAGAGTTGCAACCCAAGGGTTTGTATCTAATAGATCAGGAGTAATGTGGTCTGGACCACATATTAGTGATAAAAAAATTAGAACTAAATATCTTAATATTTTGGTAAATGAGAATATGCTATCAAAAATTGAAGTGGAAGGGTACAAGGAAGATTTCTATGTATTAACCGAATTTCTAAATTTGAAGAGAAATATAGAAAAGAGAGTATCTTTTATAGCTCCACTCGATAATTTAATATGGGATAGAGAGCTAGTAAAGAAAATTTATAACTTTGATTATAAGTGGGAAGTGTATACTCCGATAGTGAAAAGAAAATATGGATATTATGTTTTACCTATTCTTTATGGTTGTGATTTTATTGGTAGAATTCAATTTAAACAGCAAAGGAATAATGATGTTCTTGAAGTAGAAAACATATGGTTTGAAGATGGTTTTAGACAAACTAATGTATTTAATACTGCTTTTAATAAAGGATTAGAGAAGTTTGCTAAGTATTTAGGTGCTAAGACATTTATTTCTCCCCTATAAGAGCTAATGAAGCTATCCTTAGCTAGTTATTTTAAAATATCTTTTATTCCTCAATAGATTTTGATATAAGTTTGTAATTATATTTTTAAAGGGATATAATAAGAATATAAGATTAACATTTAACAAGGATACATATGTTTAATTTCTATCATAGGTTTTTATCTAGTAGTAGGAGTTGTGTTTAGTAGTATGTAATATTCAATTGGCAATGTTATCTGAAATATTTAAGTTAGTAAGTTAGTTGTATTTGGTAGTATGAGTAATTTTTATGTAATTTAAGTTTAAGACTTTTTAAAAGCAATATTGTAAAGAAGTATTAATTTATTATGTAGTAACAACTCCTCTACTAGTTAAATAGTATAAAAAAGGCATATTATGCCTTTTTTATTTACATTTTTTTGGTATTATTGTTTGTGATATAATACTTGTGACATATAAAAGAGGTAATGTTTATGATTGAATGTAATATTAACAATATAACTAAATTTTATGGTGCTGACCTGATTTTCGAAGATATCTCATTTGATATAAAAACCAATGAAAGAATTGGTTTAATTGGTCCAAATGGATGTGGTAAAACGACAATCATGAAAATCATCATTGGTATAGAACACGTTCAAAATGGGAATGTGACTTTTCGCAAAGGAACAAAGCTAGGATATCTTGATCAAATTCCTGAATATGGAGATGATGTAAAAGTTATAGATATTATGCAATCTGCATTTGTTGATGTATATCGAGTGAAAAGCAAACTTGATCAATGCACACTTTCTTTGGGGAAACTAACAGGTGATTTATTGGAACGTGCTTTAAATGAATATACAATACTGAATCATGATTTTGAACAACTTGATGGCTATTTAGTTGAAACAAATATTAACAAGGTGTGTTCTGGACTAAAGATAAGTGATGCTATGAAAGAAATGAATTTTAATCTTTTAAGTGGTGGAGAAAAAACTAGGGTTATGCTAGGTAAAATTCTTTTAGAAGAGCCTTCGATTTTGATGCTTGATGAGCCTTCTAACCACTTAGATTTAGAATCTATAGAATGGCTGGAGAATTATTTAAAAGATTACAAGGGGTCTGTCTTGATTGTTTCACATGATAGATACTTCCTTGATAACGTATGCAAGAAGATAATTGAGTTATCTACTAATAAGGCTTATGTATATCACGGTAACTATAGTTACTATGTTATTGAAAGAGAGAGAAGATTTTTATTAGAAATGAAAGTCTACTTAGCACAAGAACGTAAAGTTAAACGTATGGAGGATCAAATTGAAAGATATCGTATTTGGGGTAGAATGCGTGATAGTGATAAAATGTTTAAAAGAGCTAAAGAGCTTGAGAAGAGATTAGAGAAAGTAAATCGTTTAGATAAACCAAAACACGATAATCCTAAGATGAAGATAGATAGCTACGATACTGGTAGAAGTGGCAAAAGAGTATTAGAGGCATTGGAGATTAATAAAAGTTTTGGAGATTTAGAAATATTAAGAGGTGCAAATATTGAATTAATATACCAAGATAGACTGGCGATTCTTGGTAAGAATGGTAGTGGGAAAACAACATTGATAAGAATGTTGTTAAAGGATAGCAGTTTAGAAGAGTCTATATACAACTGGGGAAGCAAATTAAATATTGGCTATTTGGCACAAGAAGTTAAGTTTAACGACGAATCATTAAGTGTACTAGATTACTTTATGAATGAGCATGAAGTATCACAAAACAGAGCAAGAACAGAACTTGCAAAAGCTTTGTTTATAAGAGATGATGTTTTTAAGAGTATCAAAAACTTATCTGGTGGTGAAAAGAGCAAGTTAAAACTATGTTCTTTAACATTCAACAATGTTAATTTTATGATTTTAGATGAACCAACAAACCACCTTGATATTGATTCTAGAGAAATATTAGAGGATTTACTTTTAGAATTTGATGGTACTATTCTTTTTGTATCTCACGATAGATACTTTATTAAAAAAATTGCCAATCGAATTGGTGAAATAAATAACCTATCACTAAAGTATTATGAAGGTGATTATGATTATTATAAACACATAAAATTAAGAGATAAAGAGGATCCTGTTAAGAAAGAAAGAGTTAGAACCAAATATGTAAATGATTCTGAAACAAGTTTTGATTATAGCAAACGTATTGATGAGCTTGAATCACTGATAATAAATATTGAATCATTGATGGAAGAATTCGCATATGATGCAGGTAGATTAAATGAGCTATATATTGAGAGAGCTGAGTTAGAAATGGAATATGATGATCTTATAAGCAAAATGTAGAACTTACATTTTGCTTCTTTTATATTTCATAGTAATTTGATATAATTAATATAAGATACTAGGGAGGTTGATTACCATGAAAAAATTTCTTATCATGTTTATCTTTGTTCTCTTATTAACTGGGTGTAGAGATAATACAGATGAAAATATTGTTGATCCAAATGATGCCTTAATAATAGTTCAAAAGAACGATGTTTATGGTTTGATTAACACCAAAGGTAAAACTATGGTTCCTCTTCAGTATGATGATATTCAGTATTGTGGTAGTTATTTTATCGTAAGAGAAGATGAAACTTCTGGAATACTTAATACTTTTGGTAAGGTTGTTCTACCTCTTGGAGAATATCAAATTGTCGATTCAGAACTGTTTTGCCCTGAAGGAATAGTTCCTTTATTAGACGATATTCTTATACCATACAAATCAGAAACTGAATTATTTGGTTATTTAAACTTTGAAGGTGAAAAAGTTATTCCTGCTCAGTTTGATGAGGCTATTGGATTTTTCGATTCAGAATTGGCTCCTGTTAAGTTTGAAGGTTTTTGGGGATACATTAGCAAAGATGGAGAAGTTATTATAAATGAAATATATGATTCAGCATACTTGTTCAATTCAAATGGATTAGCATCTATTAGTCTTGATGGTAAATTTGGAATGATAAATACACTTGGTGAATTAGTTATTGAAAATAGATATACAGATATGGGTGGACAATTTACAAATGGTTTGATACCAGTTGAACTATATGGGAAATACGGTTTTATAAATGAACAAGGAGAAGTTATAGTCGAGATTGTTTATGATAGTATAAGAGAATTTAAAAATGGTTTTGCTGCTGTTGAATTCGAAGGTAAATTTGGATATGTTGATACTGCAGGGGAAATAGTAATAGATTTTAAATATAACCAAGCTTATGATTTTAATGAGGGATTTGCACCTGTAACAAAAGACGGTCTAACTGGTTTTATAAACACTGAAGGTGTAGTTGTTATTGGATATGAATATCTACATGTGTCTGCGTTTGTTAATGGTTATGCTGCTGTTACAACAGAAGAGGGTCTAGAGGGAGTTATTAATAAATCTGGAGCTTTCTTAATTCCTTTGTCCGATCAAGAGATTTCAGTTATTATCAATAATATGTTTTTAATTAAAGATGGTGACTACTATGGGTATGCAAACATAGATGGTATAATCACTGTTGGTTTTGAATTTGATGAAGCTTATCCTTTTGAGGATTATGGTCTAGCCAAAGTAGGACTTGAAGGTAAATATGGTTTAATTAATAAAAATGGAAGCTTCATAGCACGTATGGTGTATGACGATATACTTATAAGAAAATAAAAACAATTTCAAATTTGAAATTGTTTTTTTATAATCCAAGTAAATAAATACTTAATATATTAGCTATTACCCAACCAACTACAAACAATATTAAATTAATAGTGGTAGCTAATATCATGTTTTCAATCGATCTATAAATCTTTGTAAACAACATACCAAGTATCAGAGCAAATGCTAAACCGAGTAATCCATTAGTAAGAATAATAACTGCCGGAAGAGCTGTAATCACCTTTTGGATAGTTGTTAAGGCTATTAAATAGATGATTTCAATTCCATCTATAAATATCCTTGGATATTCAAAACCTAAGATAGATTTTTTATAGGTCATTGTTTTTTTTGTACCATCTGGAAAATCCAGTATTACTTCACCTTTTGTAATTTCAAACAATGGGTTTCCTTGGTATTCGAATTTGATCTTACCTGTTAAAAAGTTTTTATTTATATGGATTGCGATTGGCAATCCTTTAACAACAATATATCTTCCCATAATGCCTCCTATAATGAATTAATAGATATTGATAGTATACACTTTCTATTTTCCATAATCAATACCGTTATTATGATATAATGAATTAGAGTAGGAGGTGTTATTTATGAAAATACTATCTTTAAATCTGCATTGTTTTGCTGAAGATGACATATTAAGAAACCAAGATATCATATCAGATTTTATAATTGATAAGGATATTGATGTTGTCTTTTTACAAGAAGTTGCCCAAAGTGAAAGCTCAAAGGATTCAAAGTTAAATATAAAATCTGACAACTATGGGTATGTATTAATGAATAAGATTAGGGATAAAGGGATCGAATATGATTTTCATTATATGTATGGAAATCTAGCATTTGGGATTTACCAAGAAGGATTAGCAATTTTATCAAAGACTAAACTTTTTGATAAAGAGCACTTCTTCATATCAAAAAAAGTTGATTACAATGATTGGCATACAAGGGTAATTGTTTCATGTAAAACCTTGTTAGATAATAAGGAGATAACTTTGACGTCTGCACACTTAGGTTGGACCGAAGGAGAAGAAATATTTGAAGATCAAATTGATCGTTTGGTTTCAGGGATAAAGCATAGTGGAATTTCATTATTGGCTGGTGATTTCAATGTTGCTTCAAATTCAGAACAATATAAATATATATTAAGCAAGGGATACCAAGATGTATATCACAACAATGAAATGGAACATTTCTACACACCAACACATGTTGCTGATATGGATGTTCATGATGGTAAAAATAGAATTGATTATATATTTTCAAATACTAGTTTCAAATTGGTTGATCGAAAAATAGTGTTTACCGATACTTTGGTTAGTGATCATTATGGAGTTTATGTAGAAATTGAATTAGGAGGAGAATAATGATTTCAGTTAAAAAAATTGATTTAAGATATAGCGATACAGATCAAATGGGTGTAATTTATCATGCGAATTATCTTTCTTTCTTTGAACAAGGAAGAACAAAGTTTTATAAGGATGTAGGTTATAAATATCATGAAACAGAAGAATCAGGAGTTATTTTCCCTGTTAGGGAAGTCAATGTTAAATATGTTAGAGCAGCAAGGCTTGGTGAGGAAATACGTATAGAAACAAGAATACATGAAATTACGAAAATCAAAGTTGTTTATTATCATGAGATGTATAATGAAAAAGATGAATTAAAGTCTAAAGGCTATACAACAGTTGTAAGTGTCGATAAAGATACTTTTAAAACTGTACGCATGAATGAGAGATTACCAGATGTTTATAATGATTATATTAGAATAAAAGCAGAGTCCAAATAGGGCTCTTTTTTATACCACTTTAGTGCTGTAAAGCGCTAAACAAAGCCGTTTTTAACTATAAATGTCTTTGAAAGCCCTAACATTTGGTGTATAATTAGTTAAATTAAAAATTGGAGTGATAGTATGATTATATTAGATGGTAAAAGTTTAGACTTAGAAAAATTCATTCAGATAGCTAGGTTTAAGGAAGAAGTATCTATTAGTGAAGAAAGCAAGTTGCTTGTTATAAAGGCAAGAAAATTTGTTGATGAGGTAGTGGAAAGTGAAAAACCTGTATATGGAATTAATACTGGATTTGGTAAACTTTCAGATATGCCTATTAATAAGTGTGACGTAAGTGAACTTCAAAAGAATTTATTGATGAGTCATGCGTGTGGTGTTGGTTCGCCTTTAACTGATGAAGTTGTAAGAGGAATGATGGTTCTAAGAATTAATGCTCTTATAAAAGGTTATAGTGGAATTAGACTTGAAACTTTAGATAAACTTTTAGAACTTTTAAATAAAGATGTTTGCCCAGTTGTATTTGAAAAAGGTTCTCTTGGAGCTAGTGGTGATTTAGCACCTCTTTCTCATATGAGCCTTCCTTTAATTGGTCTTGGTGAAGTATATTATAAAGGTAAAAGAATGGATGCAATGGATGGTTTAATAAGCGCAGAAATTCTGCCTCTTACTAGACTTAAGGCAAAAGAAGGTTTAAGTTTAATCAATGGAACACAAGCAATGACAAGTATTGGTGCTATCACACTATACGATTCCTTTAAATTATCAAAATTATCAAACATTTCTCTAGGTTTAACAATGGAGGCAACAAGAAGTATTATTGATGCATTTGATGATCGTGTTCATCAAGTTAGAGGACATCATGGACAAATTACCGTTGCTAAAGATGTTATTAAATATTTAGAAGGTAGTGAAAACATTACAAGACAAGGTGAAGAAAGAGTCCAAGATGCATATTCAATTAGATGTGCACCTCAAGTACATGGAGCTTCTTTAGATGCCTTCAATTTTATAAAAGAAAAAGTTGAGATTGAAATGAACGCTGTAACTGATAATCCAATCATTTTTACTGAAGATGGAATTGCAATTAGCGCAGGGAATTTCCATGGACAACCTTTAGCTTTAGTATTCGATTATTTGGGTATAGCAATTAGTGAACTAGCAAATATATCTGAAAGAAGATTAGAAAGAATGGTTAATCCAGCTTTATCAAATGGACTACCTCCATTCCTTGTTTCTAAACCAGGTATCAGTAGTGGATTTATGATTGTACAATATAGTGCAGCATCTTTAGTGAGTGAGAACAAAGTTTTATCTCATCCAGCTAGTGTAGATAGTATCCCTTCTAGTGCCAACCAAGAAGACCATGTATCAATGGGAACTATCGGTGCACGTAAAGCAGGAGAAATTCTTAAAAATGCAAGGCAAGTTGTTGCTATGGAAATGTTCACTGCATGTCAAGCTATTGATCTAAGAGGAAACTTAAATCTTGGTGAAAAGACATTAAAAGCATATAATAAAATTAGGGAATATATCCCATTCATTCATAAGGATGAGATAATGTATCCACACATTCACACTTGCAATGATTTATTGGTTAGTGATGAATTATTAGAATATGTTTTTATGGGGGAATAAATATGGAAAAACAATTATCATTTACTCTTAAAGATATCTACGATGAATTACCTTCATATCCTGCTTTCAAAGACGGTATAAGGCGAGCTCCTAAAAGAGAGTTTACATTAACAAAAGAGGAAACAAAACTAGCTCTTAAAAATGCACTTAGATATGTACCAAAAGAATGGCACGAAATACTAGCTCCTGAATTCTTAGAAGAGCTATTATCTTTAGGTAGAATATATGGTTATCGTTTTAGACCTACATATGAGATAAAAGGAAATAATGTTGATTCATATAATGGTAACACTTTAGAAGGTAAAGCATTCCAAGTAATGATAGATAACAATCTAGATTTTAAAATTGCCTTATACCCATATGAGTTAGTTACTTACGGTGAAACTGGAAGAGTAATGCAAAACTGGATGCAGTATAATCTAGTTAAAAAATATTTGGAAGTTATGAATGATGAACAGACATTAGTAATGATGTCAGGGCATCCTCTTGGTTTGTTCAAATCAACAAAGACAAGTCCTAGAGTTATAGTTACTAATGGATTAATGATTGGACAATTCAATGATCTTAAAAATTGGAATAGAGCAGCAGCTTTAGGAGTAGCAAGTTATGGACAAATGACTGCTGGTGGATGGATGTATATCGGTCCCCAAGGAATTGTACATGGCACGTATTCGACACTACTAAATGCTGGGAGAAGTAAGTTAGGTATTCCGGAGAATGAAGACTTAAAAGGAAAGCTATTTTTAACATCAGGATTAGGCGGAATGAGTGGAGCACAAGGTAAAGCTGCAATCATCGCTGGAGCTGTTGGAATTATTGCTGAAGTTGATAAATCTAGAATTGATACAAGATATAATCAAGGATGGGTATCGGAAGTTACGATTACCCCAAAAGAGACTTTTGATAAAGCCAAAGAATATCAAGATAAAAAAGAACCAGTAGCCATAGCGTACTACGGTAATGTTGTTGATTTAATAGAGTATGCAGGAGAGAGAAAAATCCATGTTGAATTACTTAGTGATCAAACAAGTTGCCATGCAGTTTATGATGGTGGATACTGCCCTGTCGATATGACATTTACAAGAAGAACAAAACTACTAAAAGAAGATAAAGAACTTTTTATTAAACTTGTTAATAAGGGATTGAAAAGACATTACGATGCAATTAAAGTATTGGTTAATAATGGAACCTATTTCTTTGATTACGGAAACAGTTTTATGAAAGCTATTTACGATAGTGGTGTTGTTGAAATATGCAAAAATAAAAAGAATGACATAGATGGTTTTATTTGGCCAAGTTATGTTGAAGATATAATGGGACCAATCTTATTTGATTATGGATATGGTCCATTCAGATGGGTATGTTTATCTGGTAAGGACGATGACTTAAGAAAAACGGATCATGCTGCTATGAGCTGTATTGATAAAGATAGAAGGTTCCAA
>Ga0102810_1000430_pt1 | contig 15426 bp, 13 predicted proteins | sample ColrivemetaGS573_FD_84506 | JGI IMG/M metagenome (GOLD analysis project Ga0102810, IMG submission 84506) | Estuarine microbial communities from the Columbia River estuary - Ebb tide ETM metaG S.573 | ecosystem: Environmental > Aquatic > Marine > Intertidal zone > Estuary | place: USA: Columbia...
CAGGGTCAGGCTGATCTGGTGCAGGGGGTGGAAAAGGCCTGTGCCCAGTGGCAGGCGGATCAGGGTGCATGAGTACCCAATCCCTCTATCCCTGGCAGGAACAGACCTGGCAGACCCTGATGAAGTCCCTGAACTCTGACAGGCTCCCCCATGCCCTGTTGATCACCGGCCATGATGGTCTGGGTAAGCAAGCGCTTGCCGAGGCCCTGGTGGCAAGGGTGTTTTGCAAGCAGGTAACCGGGCAGCAACTGGCTTGTGGAAGTTGTGGGAACTGCCAGTTGATCAGCGCTGCATCCCATCCGGATTTCGTGCGCCTGACTGTAGAAGAGGGCAAGACCCGAATCGCGGTGCAGCAGGTCAGGGACATGATCGTCCACCTTGGATTGAAAAGTTACCGGGGCAACGAGAAAGTGGCCCTGGTGTATCCGGCTGATTCGATGAATGCCAGTTCCGCCAACAGTCTGCTCAAGACCCTGGAAGAACCCACGGACGGAACCTTGCTGATCCTGGTGACAGCGCGTCCGTCGCGCCTGCCGGCCACCATCCTCAGCCGGTGCCAGAGAGTGGAAATCAAGCCCCCTGAGCGTAGCCTGGGAATCCAGTGGCTGGAAGAAGAGCATGGAAAGGCCGACTGGGAGCCCGCATTGGCATTTGCATCTGGCGCGCCGGTCAAGGCCCTGGAACTACACAAGGCAGGCTTTGCCCAGCGGATTATTGACCTGGAAAAGCAAATCGGGGCAATTGTTGCCGGCCGCAGCGATCCCACGGCGGTAGCCTCGGAATGGGCCAGCAAAGATCCACAACTTTGCCTGGAATGGCTGAAAGTGTGGGCTGGTTACTTGATTCGGGGGCGCAGCCTCGGCAACCTTGACATAATCTCAAGCGGGGCTGATGCTAAGGCTTTGAAAAGCTTCATCCAAAACATAGACTTGAAGATGTTTTTCAAGTATCTGGATGATGTTAATCGATCATTTCGCCTGCTGGAGACCCAGGTGAACAAGCAAAGCCTGATGGAGGCGGTGCTAATACCCTGGGCGCATGGCTTGAAGCGTGTGCAACCGATAGCAGACTGAGGAAGGAAAATGAGTAAGCCGGGATTGTTAACGCTGACCATCAAGGATAAGAGTGCGCTCTACCTTGCCTACATGCCGTTTATCGGCAACGGCGGCCTGTTTATCCCAACCACCACGGCCTACAAGCTGGGTGATGAAGTATTCATGTTGTTAAACCTGATGGGCGAGGAAGAAAAGATCCCGGTCGCCGGTAAAGTCGTATGGGTAAGTCCCAAGGGCGCCCAGGGCAGACGAACCGCAGGGATAGGCGTGCAGTTCAGCTCACAGGATCGTGGCCACACGCAGAAAAAGATTGAAAATTACCTGGCCGGTGCGCTGGGTGGAGACAAGCCTACCCACACCATGTGAGGTTCTGGCTACAGGAGCAGGATGTTTTACTGACTCTTGTCCGAATTCCCGATTTCGAATCCGCCAGTCAAGACACAGGCGTCAAATCCACGTTCACACAAGATATAGGCGCCTGCAGAACTGCGTCGGCCGGTATCACATGCCACCACGTATCGCTTTGATCTATCCAGCGTGGTGAGTTTCATGCGGATGAAGTAAAGCGGGATATTGACCGCGCCCTGCAGGTGGTAGTTATTGAATTCACTTGGCAGGCGAACATCCAGCCAGGTGCCACCGTTGGCAACGATCTTGTCGGCCTGATCCTTGTCGACCCACTCGAGCATGGGTTCGTTCAGGAGGGTCTTGAAATCGTCCTTGGCAAGACGCATCAAAGAGCCATCAGTAATCATGGTGACCGTGGCGTTGCGCTTGGCATCGGAAATCAGCGCTTCCTCGCCGAAGGTGTCGCCCACCTTCAGTTCCGCCAGCTTAATGCCTTCTTTGTTAAGCGGGGTCTCACGGGTAACCACACACTTGCCCTTGGTAACCACGTAAAAGAAGTCGCCCTCATCACCCTGCCGAATCACAAGATCATCTGCCTTGTAGTTGATCTGCTGCATACGCATGAAGATCGCCTGGATATTGGCGGGAGGAATCTTGTGAAAGGCCTTGGTCTGGAGAAGGGTGGTCATCCAGTCATCTTGTTCATTCGGTTCGTTGCCATTGCGCAGTTCACCCACCTCATAGGTACCGGTTTGGTCCCAGGTGAGCATCACGTCCAGCAAATCACTGTCGATGGAAATGTAGCTAACGTCGGTGAGTGTCCTGGCGTTTACCTGCCGTGGCAGTCCAGGTGCGACGGGGTTTTTCGCTTCCGGGGCGCCGCCATGGAGTGTTGTGGTTACCGATCCATCCCGACTTAATTCCAATTCGCCGGTGAGCAGGTAAATCGCACGATTTTCCATGTCGCCCTGTTTAAACAGGAAGCGCCCAGCCGGGAGTTCCCGAACAGCGGTCTTCTTTACCAACGCATGAAGATTCTCCTTCTTCAGCCCGTCCAGGGGCGAGAGGGTCGTCAAAAGCGCGATACTTACCGTTTGTTCGTCCATAAAATCCGTATTGCTTCTGTCTGGAGCAGTTATTTTTTGTGATAAAGCTATTGGGCGGTGCTTCAAATCAATGTGAAGCCCGGGATATCCCGGGCTTCATGATCACTGCCGACATAATAGCATAAGGCGTTGATTTGCCCAGCGCGCTGACTTATGTCCAAAGCTCAGGTTGGTCCCAGCCCGCGTCAGCTTTGAATCGATCGCCATGCCGGGTCTCAAGTTCCGCGAGGCGTTCACGGATTGCCGTCACTGAGCGGGCACGAGCATAGTTGATGGGGCCACCGCGGAACGGCGCAAATCCGGTTCCGAAAATTACCCCGGCATCTACCATGTCTCCATCGCTGACAACCTGTTCGCGCATGCAGGCCACGGACTCGTTCACCATGGCCATCACCAGCCTGTCAGGCAGATCCTCGGGCATCGCGGCATCGCCAATCGGGGGCTTCTGGGCTTTGTCGTCCTTGTACTCGTAGAATCCCTTGCCGGTTTTCTTGCCCAGTTGTTTCTCGCCAACCAGTTTCTTCAGGGTGTCGGGAACCGGCACACCAAACGCTTCGCTGAGAATTTGCCCCACGTTGTAGGCCACATCCAGACCCACGGTGTCCACCAGTTCTATCGGTCCCATAGGCATGCCGAAGTCCAGGGCTGCCTTGTCGATCATTGCCAGGGGAATACCTTCCTCGGCGGCCAACATGGCTTCCATCATGTATGGACCCAATACCCGGTTGACCAGGAATCCCGGTCCGCTGAGGCAGGGCAGGGGCAACTTGTCGATGCGCTTGCAAAAGGCCAGTCCAGTGTCGATGGCATCCTGGTCCGAGTCCTGGGTATGAATCACCTCGACCAGGGGCATCATGGCCACTGGATTGAAGAAATGCAGGCCAATAAGACTATTCGGCTTGATCAGGCCTTCCCTCAGGGTTTCCAGGGGAATGCTTGAGGTGTTGGTAGCCAGTATGGCGCCAGCCTTCATCCTGGGTTCCATGTCGGCGTACAGGGCTTTCTTGGCGTCGGCGTTTTCGAAAATGGCCTCGATGATGACATCGGCATCTGCAACCCCGGCGCCATCAACGTCTGCCACCAGGCGTGCGATGGCGGCTTTCTTAAGCAGCGGGTCACGAATTTTCTTCGAGAACAGTTTGTGGGCGCGCTTCAGGGCCGGTTCGATGTACTTCATCTCCCGATCCTGCAGCGTCACGCTCAGACCCCGCAGGGCACACCAGGCAGCAATATCGCCGCCCATCACGCCGGCGCCCACGACGTGGACTTTCTTGAATGAGGCTTTCTTCTTGCCGCCCAGCGCTTTCATGCGGTCCTGCAAAAAGAACACCTTTACCAGGCTGCGGGAGGTATCGGTCAGCAGCATGCGAGCGAAACTCACTGCTTCCTCGTGCCAGCGGGTGTCTTCACTGGATGCGCCGAAGCGTCGCCAGAGTTCAATCATGGCGTAGGGAGAGGGGTAATGCTCTGGCCTGGCCTTGCGGGATACCGTCTGGATCATCTTCTTGGCCAGCATGTTTCTTACCGGCGGAAGATTAAGCAACTTGTCCCGGATGCCTGGCTTCTTCACAGGAGGGGCCTTGCGTACCAGGCGCCTGGCCTCGGTTTCCAGGTCATCCTCGTCAACAACCTTGTCCACCAGTCCCAGGGCGCGGGCCTTGGGAGGACGGGTCATGGAGCCGGTCAGCATTATCTGCAGGCCCTGGATGGGGCCGGCCAGGTCTACGATGCGCACAGTGCCGCCAAACCCCGGGTGCAGGCCAAGTTTTACCTCGGGCAGTCCGATCACGGCCTTGGGACTGTCGATGATGACCCGATAGTCACACGCCATGGCCAGTTCCAGTCCGCCGCCCAGGGCGAATCCGTTAATGGCTGCCACGGTGGGGCATTTCAGCGCCCCAAGGCGCCTGACTACGCTCTGACCCTGGGCAACCAGTTCTCTTGCCTTTTGCTCGTCATCAATGGTCCGAAATTCGCTGATGTCGGCACCGGCGATAAAGCCGTTGGCCTTGCCCGACATGACGATCAGTCCCTGGGGCAGGTCAGCCTCGATCTCGGCCAATATATCGTTGAGTTCTTCCATGACCTCGCCGGAAAGCACATTGGTGCTGGTACCTTCCTTGTCAAAGATGAGCCTGCCGATTCCATCGATGTCCCGTTTGAGTTGCCAGTGACGAGGGTTCGTAGAGTCTTTCATTGAGCTTTCCTTAAGGTGGTCTGATTCCGGCTTCGGATGCCTGTATCGATCTGTTTTCTGATGCAGAGCAACATTAGCCCTCAATAATATGGAGTCTCGGCGAGGGAGGCAATTTCGCTTATCGAATTCAATTTCGCTGTCCGCGATCTCCGGTGAGTTCAAAGTCACATATTAGCGGCAGGTGATCCGAGTACTCGATCAGCGGGGTTTCGAAGTTGGTGGACTCGATACCCTTGCCATACAGGATAAAATCCAGTTCTTTGCGAGGGGCTCGGGCCGGGTAGGTCGGAAGCCCCGTCCGGTTGGCGCTGGTCAGACCTGCCGCCTCCATGAACAGATAAATTTCGTGCTCGCCCCAGAAAGTATTGAAATCTCCGGCCACGATGACCGGTTTGGTGGATTTTTTTATTAATTCATGCAGCATTCGGAGTTGGTAGTGCCGATGCCGGTATTTCAGTGACAGGTGAACCAGGAATACAGACAGTTCCTCCAGTTCCAGTTCGATCGTCAGTCGCTTAATCCCGGTGTCGAAGTAGTGGAAGCGCTCACCCTTGATACTGGGGGCGGCCAGGAATGCGTTGGCCTGCTTGCGAACGATGGGAATACCGCGGTTCAGGGATTCCTGGCCATATTTGCACTGGTAGATCGAAAAGTGCCCCAGGGATTTGGCGATCTCTTCTGCCTGGTTGACCAGGCCAGAGCGGATTGAACCAGTGTCGACCTCTATCAATCCGACGATATCCGGCGCATGAGACTGGATAAAGCTGGTGATCCGACCCAGGTTATTCTTGCTACTGCGCAAATAGCCCGCTCCGGGCACAGGGAAATGGAACTGCGGGCCATGGCCTGAGGCGTAGCGAATATTCCAAAGTAGCAAGCGCATAATCTGATGATCTTCTGCTTCTATTGGGATTGAAAGGCTTGCCGTCAGGGCGCCATGCTGGCACCACTGTCCGACCAACTCATTATAGCCACTTCGGTGCGCTGGGCATGGGATTTTGCATTGCGGTAGACTTGGGTCACATTCGGGTGAAACTCAGTGCTGGGGCGAGCTGCAAGGGTGAAATACAATGTCAGAAGATAATCCATTCAGACTTTACGTCAGCCATGTCTGGCAACACGATGACGATTACCAGCGCGTTTTTGAGTATCTCGAGAGCGCTCGTAATTTTTTCTATCAAAATTGCAGCGATCCGGACACTTCGCCCGGTGCTGACAAAGAGGCGATGCGCAGCAACTTGCGCATCCAGATGGAGAAAGCGGAAGTTGTCATCTTGCTCTCCAGTCTTTTTGCGAGCCACCCGTCCTGGATGCAGTTTCAGATCAGTGCCGCCCTGGCGATGAAAAAGCCGATTATTGCCGTGCACCCGTTTGGCGGTGAGGGCGTCCCGGATGAACTCAGTTCAAAAGCTGACGAAATTGTCGACTGGGATCCCCGTGGTCTGGAAGACGCGATACGCCGCTGTGCCCGGCATGAAGATACCCAGCGCTGGGATACCATCGAATGGGATCCCGATTGATTCTGCGAGGATTAACTCTGCCCTTGAGGTCAGCGATCCTGGCTAGTCTATTCCTGTGCTGCACGATCGCCCAGGGAGCGAGCCAGATGCATTGCGGATCCCGGTTGGTGAAGGTGGGTGATGGCAAGGCGCAGATACTCGACAGGTGCGGCGAACCGGATTACAAGGAAGTGGTGTCCGGGAACGATGAAGCCAAGCGTGAAATCTGGGTATACCGATTCAGTGCCAGCAAATTTGTGCATACCCTGACCTTTACCGGCTACCACCTGGATGACATTACCGTGGAGTCATACCGTTAATTAGCCGGGCCACCGGCGCTGGAGCACAGCGTGAAAGTAATTGCCGATTTTTGTGTGATTCCTATCGGAGTGGGGACCTCTGTGTCTGAATACGTCGCCGAGTGTGAGCGTATTTTTAAACAGGCCGGGTTGTCCCACCAGTTGCATGCCTACGGAACGAATGTGGAAGGTGAGTGGGACGACGTCTTCGAGGCACTTCGACGTTGTCACGAACGGGTGCACGAGATGGGCGCTCCCCGAATCAGTACCACGGTCAAGCTGGGTACACGTAATGATCGCCCGCAAACCATGGCTGATAAAGTCAGCAGTGTTGTGACAAAGCTGGATTCAGGAAGCTGAGTTAGCCTGGATTCGCGGGTACTTCCTCAGGCGCTGACGGATGCTGCCGGCCAGCAGGTCCACGTCCAGGTCATTACTGTTCGTCACCCCCATTACGTTTGGCAACTCGTCCCTGGGGAGATCATTTGTCTGGCTGATTTGCCTTTCCAGTACCTTCAGGCTGGCTTCTGACGGGTCTCCACCCTCGGCCTGGCGCCTGGCGATCCTGTGGCGTAACAATCGGGCCGGTGCCTTTACGTCGAGTACCAGGTAACCAATGCCCAGTTCATTGGCCAGGGCTTCGAAAAGCTGCCGTCTGCCACGATCAAGGAAGGTTGCATCAACAATCACGTTAAACCCGGCCAGGAGCATGCTCCGGGCGTTGGCCTCCAGCATTTGATAGGTCTGGACGCTGGCCTCGGGGGTATAGATTCCTTCGTTTACAGGGTTGCGGGTAAATGCCAGCCGGGGTATTCCGAAAAGCCGTTTCCGTTCCAGGTCGGACCGCATACGGATAGCTGGCAGGTACATGGCCAGCCGCTCGCTGATCCAGCTTTTGCCTGAACCTGAATAGCCTCGCATCAACACCAGGTTTGGTGGTTTGGTCGTTGAGAGTTTGAGGGCAAGATTCAGGTGGCTTTGGCAACGCTTGCGCGCGGTGGACAGATCGACCTTGCTCACCCCGGGAATTGCCGCCATCAGCAGGGCAACCTTGGCCCGCACCAGGCTGCGATAGACCAGGAAAAAGCGTAACAGGTCCAGGTCCTGGTAGTCGCCGCTGCATTCCAGGTAAGCGCTCAGGAAGCCGTGGGCAAGGTCTGGACGATTTCTTTCCATGAGGTCCATGACCAGGAAAGCGGTATCGTTAAGTACGTCGATCCAGCGTAGCTCGTCGCTGAACTCTATGCAGTCAAAGGCGGTGACCGAGCCATCTGCAAGCTTGACCAGGTTGCTCAGGTGCAGGTCTCCGTGGCATTCACGAACCCGGCCGTTCCTGGCCCGCACCACAAGTTTTGGCTCCAGCTCGAGAAAACGCTGCTGTGTCCATTGTTCCAGTTTTTCTACTTGCTCGCGCTGGTCAGCGCTCAGGACACGGCTACGTAGAATGGTTTCAATATTATCCATCACAGCCCCGTGTACCTGGTCCGGGTGCTGTTCCGCCATGGCCCCACGTGCGACGGCCGCTCGTTCGTGGAAGGTGGCCAGTCGGCGTGCAAAGCCATTCATGTCCGAAGGTGTTACGAGTCCAGCTTCGAGTTGGTTGTCCAGTTGGGCGGACTGCTCGAAACGTTTCATGCGAACGGCGTACTCCACCACCTGTCCAGGGCCGCCAATTTCGGCACCACTATCGGTTTCGGTAATGGGGACCACATCAAGGTAAAGGTCGGGAGCCATTCGCCTGTTCAGGCGGATCTCTTCCTGGCAGAAACGTTTGCGGTCAGCCAGGCTGGAAAAATCGAGGAACCCGAAATTCACCGGCTTCTTGATCTTGTAGGCGTGCATTCCCGCCAGGACGACCCAGGAGATATGCGTTTCGATAAGCTGCAGGTCACCGTCGCTTCCCAGAACTTCAGGTGCTAATAAGGCCTGAACCCGTTCCCGGGCCAGTTGAAATTCAACGGTAGTTGTCACGCTTTGTTTTCCGCCTGCTTCAGGCCGAATTCTCTCAATTTGGGCGCCGCAGGCGCATCGGGGATAACCGAGGGTGTGCGATTGCCCCTGAGGGTGCATTATGGCTGGGTAGCATAGGGTCGGTTTTTCATGACAGCCATGTCGGTCATCGACCTGGCGTTTTTGCTTGCAGAGACAGACGATAGCCCCAAGCATGTCGCCGGGTTACAGATATTCCGTAAGCCACCAGGCAAGGAAGCGGGCTTTCTCGATCGTCTTTACCAGTATTGGCTGGCCAGCCCCATCGACCGACCCTTTAACCAGATTCCGGACCTGCACCTGGGAGATTTTCCAGGCTGGCGAGATGCGCCGGGCGTCACGTTATCAGATCACCTTCATCTTCATCGCTTGCCGAAGCCGGGTTCCCGGGCAGGCTTGATGACCCTCGTGGCACAGCTGCATGCCTGCCGCTTGTCCCTGGATCAGCCCCTCTGGGAGTGCCACTTGATCGATGGGCTTTCGCAAGACCGGTTCGCCGTGCTGTTCAAGATTCATCATGCCTACGGGGATGGCCACAGTATTGGTCATTGGCTGGCCCGACCCCTGTCGGCTCGCAGTCGGCCATGGCCGATCCAGGCTTACTGGCAGTCACTAAATGGAGAAGGGCGGCGCAGGGCTGAATTGCCGCGTCCCGGGGGTGGGCTGGATAGGACCCTGGAGCAGATTTCTCCCATTCCCGGTATTTTGGAAATGGGGCTCAGGCAAGGACTCAAATGGCTTGGTGTGGGCAGCAATGGAGTGGCGCCTCCCTTTAGCGCACCCAGGACGCCACTGAATACCCGGCTCGGTCCAGATCGGGAAATTGCCTTGCTACGCTTCCCGATGAAAACCTTAATACGAATCGGCAAGCAGAACGGCTGCACGGTGAACGACGTGGTGTTGGCCATTTGCGACCAGGCGCTGACCCGCTACCTGGCGAAATTCGGGGGGCTTCCATCTCAACCCCTGGTGGCCCAGGTGCCGGTCTCCTTGCGTGAAGACTCGCAGAACTGGCAGGGCAATCGGGTTACCCTGGCACTGGTTCGACTGGCGGGGCCCGATGCTGACCCGCTTCAGCGGTTGCGGGCCATTCATGATTCTTCCGAGGATGCCAAGCGCGAGGTCCATGGCATCTCACAGCCATCCATGAACGGTTATATCAGCTTGCTTGCAGGCAGCGTGCTGGCCGCGGAGGCCCTGGGATTTGGCGCGGCAGTTCCACCGCTTGGCAATGTTCTTATCTCCAATGTGCGGGGGCCGGAAAACATTCATTACCTGGGTGATGCCCGTTTGCTTGAGGCATATCCTGTCTCAACCCTGATGCCATCGTTAGCCCTGAATATCACGGTTCACAGCTATGCGGGCAGCTTGTTTGCCGGACTGGTATGTGATCCCTGCGTAGTACGCAAGCTTCCGGTACTGGCGAGGTTTACCCGCCAGGCTTATAGAGAACTTCGTGCTGTGGCCGCCTGATCCGGCGGCTATTCCGAATCAGCCTGGACCTCCAGGTGTCCCTTACGACTCGCGACTCGTTTCTTGGCCTGGGGGGCGCGACGTTTCACGTACCGGTAACGCTTCTGCAGGCGTTGCAGGCATTCATCAAAGGTTTGGCTGATGATCGTGGTGTTATGCACCCGTGCCATTTTCGTCCAGGCCGAGCGCCTGCCTGCCATGATGAATTCTTGAACGTCATCGGGACTGGGGTTGGAGAAGATCTTCAGCAAATCGCCAAGGTTGCGATCCGGGAAGATCGTTACATCACCACTATAGGTCTGGGTGGCCACTGCATGAGCCTTGTTGACCAGGGCGTTCAACGGGGCGAAATCAAAATGTCGCCGGGCTAAATCCAGCGCGTGCTCTACCTGGACCATTGGCGTTGAAACCATCAACTGCCTCAGGAAGGGAAGAAGGCCCTTGCGAGGATCTTCTTCCTTGATGAACGGCACAATATGTGGATTGGTCTGGCTCACCACATAATGGTTGACGTTATGCATTCGGCTTACCCGGCCCTTGGGGACGTCGCCATGCACGGAGCCATCTATCCAAAGGCTGCGCTTCATGTGGGGTACGGTCTTGCCCTCGAAACTCTTGGCTTTCAACTGCACCGGTGGGAACAGACCGGGAATCGCGGTGCTGGCCATGACGGCGCTGCGTACATAGACGTTAGGCGCGGTCAGGTAATTAAGCAGTCTTGGAAACTGGTTGGGATCGGCCGGAGAGACAGAAATGTTGATGATCCGGTTGGTACGCTTGTAGGCCTCCAGGAACGTCAGTGGTTTCACGTTCTTGTTTACCGTCTTGGCCAGGTGCTTGGCGTCGAGAATTCCCTTGCCCTTGATGATGGACTCAAAGCCCAGGGCCTGGGCCCACTCAAGGTCCATATTTCCAGGCTCGAAGATGGATTCCAACTGCCGATCAGTCTGGGTGCCCACTACGCCGGCCACCAGGGCGCCTGCGCTTGAACCTGTAATAACCCGGGGAAGAAGACGATGTTCCCAGAGTTCCCGGATCACTCCCAGGTGGAATAGTCCAAGAGTGGCGCCGCCGCTTAACAGCAGGGCAGAGCGGCCGAAGCTTTGTGCGGCGCGCTTGAAGAATTCGACCTTCTTGCTGGGCGGAAAGCCCTTGAGTTCCGTATCGCAGAGGAAGTACAGGGCGTTGGTGACTTCGCTCAGGTAGTCGGTGATCAGCGTTTTTGTGCCTGCCTTGGCCTGCATATACAGCACAGGGTTGGCCATGTTGGCCAGGTTTCCGTGCAATTCCTCCCGCAGGTAAAACACCAGTCTCGGCACATCATGGGTCTTCATCAATTTCTTCAATAGCCGGGTGCGTGAAGCGAGCAACTCGTTGTCGTAGTTTTTGCACTCAACGACGTCTCGCCAGTTGGCCATGCCCGATGCCTGGTCATGGGAGGTCGCAGCTTCCAGCCATTGTTGATAAGTGGTGGCCTCGGTCATTGCTATCTCAGCCCGCTCTTTTTGCAGGTTGAGATCATGCCGGGATTTTGAATTTCTCATTGCGGAGATTAGAAACATATAAAAAACATATACTTAAGTGGTGTTTGTAAGAAATTAGATAACTAAAATTTCCGTGATTGATCGTATTGCCCTCCATGGGCGTCCAGCATGCTGGCCGGTTACGTCATGTACCGCAACTCAGTCTGCCACAAACCCCGGCAATTGGTATATGCAAGGACCGCAGTGCCTGTAGGCCATGGTTGCCGGGCGGTTGATCTGTTAGCGTACCGTGCGTTTAACAAAACTGGAGATTCCCCCTTGTCGGACACTATTACAGTGCAAAAGCGGTTCTGCGGCCCCCCGGAATCGGGTAATGGCGGCTATGTTTGCGGCTTGCTTGCGAAGCGTTTTACCGGTCCAGTCGAGGTGACTTTGCGCGCGCCACCGCCCCTGGATCATCCAATGAGCGTGGAAGGGGACATCCAGACTGGGCTGCAAGTGGTGGACGATGGCCAACTGGTGGCCCAGGCCCGCTCTGTTGAACTGGAATTGGAGATCCCGGAGCTGCCGGAGTGGGAGCAGGTAATAGAGGCCCGTGCCGAGTATCCCGGATTCAAACATCACTTGTTCCCCGAATGCTTCGTGTGCGGCCCTGACCGTGAGCCCGGCGACGGGCTGAGAATTTTTGCCGGTCCCGTGCCAGGTACTGAAGTATTCGCCGCAGTTTGGGTTCCGAGTGTGGTTCTGGCTGACAAGGAGGCCAAGATAAACTCGGAATTTGTCTGGGCCGCCCTGGATTGCCCTGGATATTTTGCGGTGACCCAGGATGCCGAGCCCATGTTGCTGGGGCGACTTACCCTGGAATGTGAAGGTGATGTGTATCCGGGAGAGGAATATACGGTGCTGGCATGGCCCCTGGGCCAGGAAGGTCGCAAGCATTTTGCCGGCACAGCAGTATTTGATCGTGAGGGTCGCAGGCTTGCCAGGGCGAGGGCGGTTTGGGTGTCATTGCCCGCCTGAAAGAGTTGAAACCTGGGCGAATCGTGGCATGGTTGGCCGATGCGTAAAACCTGTTGTTAGGGAGTCTCTGATATATTCATGAACTTGTATCTTGGGGCCAAAAAATCCAGCTTCTGTGTTGCCAATCTTCACGATAGCACCACTATGGCGTGGGATTGGCGCCTTGAATCTGACTTTTTTCGCTCCCAATCTGCTAAGCCCAGAATAAATCAGAGGCTCCTTAGAAAGGATATGTCGTGACTAACGAGAATAGCCGAAAACATTATCGTGTCTGCCACCTTTGCGAAGCACTTTGTGGCGTTGAGGTGACGATCACCAACGAAGAGGTGGTTTCGGTACGCGGAGACAAGAACGATCCTTTCAGCCGGGGGCATGTATGCCCGAAGGCGGTGGCCCTGAAAGACCTGCATACCGATCCAGACAGGCTGCGGCGACCCATGCGAAAGGTGGATGGCCAATGGCAAGAATGCAGTTGGGATGAAGCCTTCCAGACAGTGGCAACCGAACTGGCCCGGATCGCCGGGACCAATGGCCACAATTCGGTGGCGGTGTACCTGGGCAATCCAAGCGTCCATAACTGGGGAATGATGACCCATAGTGGAAACTTCCATGGGCTTCTCAAGACCCGGAACCGATATTCGGCGTCCTCGGTAGATCAGTTACCCCACCAGTTGCTGTGCTACCTGATGTACGGACACCAGTTCATGGTGCCGGTGCCGGATGTGGACAACACTGATTACATGCTGGTGATTGGTGGCAATCCCATGGCCTCCAACGGCAGTCTGATGGGCGTCCCGGATTTTCGTGGTCGCATGAAGTCATTGCATGCCCGCGGGGGCAAGCTGGTGGTGGTGGATCCGCGGCGCACCGAGACCGCAGAGATTGCCGATAGCCACCTGTTTATTCGCCCCGGGACAGATGCATGGTTTTTGTTGGCCTTGCTGAACGTCATCATTGAAGAGGGTCTTGGAGATAGCTCCGCCTATCAGGACTACCTCAACAACTGGGATGAGGCGCTTGAGTCGGTGCAACCTTTCACCCCCGAGCTTGCCGAGAACATGAGCGGTATTCCCGCCGACTCCATTCGGGAACTGGCCCGGGAACTTGCGGGGGCTGCGCGTGGCGTTTGCTACGGTCGCATGGGTATCTCGGTGCAGCGTTTTGGCGGCCTGTGCCAGTGGGCTATTCAATTGATAAACATCGCTACCGGCAGCCTGGACAGGATCGGTGGCTCGATGTTTAACCTGCCGGCGGTTGACCTGGTCGCGGGGCCCAACAATCGTCCAGGCCATTTCAACCTGTGGCAAAGCCGGGTTCGTGGTCTGCCCGAATTCGGTGGCGAACTTCCGGTTGCAGCCCTTGCCGAGGAAATCCTCACCCCCGGTGAGGGGCAGGTTCGGGCATTGATTACCGGCGCCGGGAATCCGGTGCTATCCACTCCCAACGGGCAACAGTTGGACCAGGCCCTGGCTAGCCTTGAGTTCATGGTATCCGTGGACTTCTACTTGAATGAAACTACCCGCCATGCGGACGTTATCCTGCCACCCACCGCGCCCATGGAACATGACCACTACGACATGGCCCTGAGTGTTTTCGCGGTGCGAAACGTCTCCCGTTATTCTGCCCCGGCCTTTGATAAGCCCGAGGGCGCAATGCACGACTGGGAAATCATGAGCGAGGCGGGTAACCACCTGGCCAGGGCTCTTGGCGTGGACCCGCGACCGGTGTATCCCCCCACGGCGATCCTGGATATGGGTCTCAAGGCCGGCCCCTATGGCAAGGCCGCCGGCAGTGATGTGGGCCTGGACTTCAAGACCCTTGCTGCCCAGCCTCACGGCATAGACCTGGGTGCATTGAAGCCCTGCCTGCCCGGCAGGCTGGTCACCCAGGACAAGAAAATCGAGTGTGCCCCCAAGGCGCTGCTGGAGGATATTCCCAGGCTGCTGGAGGCCCAGGCGGAGATCCAGGAGAGCGGCTTGTTGTTAATCGGTCGGCGGCATGTGCGTAGCAATAACTCATGGATGCACAATTACCGGCGACTCACCAAGGGCAAACCCCGTCACCAGTTGATGATGCATCCTGCCGATGCGGCCCGGCTGGACTTGAGCGATGGGCAACGCGTCAAGGTTGCTTCCCGGGTGGGCGAGTTGTCGGTGGAACTGGATATCTCTGAGGACATGATGCCCGGAGTGGTCAGTCTTCCCCACGGCTGGGGTCACGGACGTGCGGGCACCCGGACCCGGGTAGCCGACAAGACCCCCGGCGTGTGTGTGAACGATTTGACCGACGATCAGAGTGTTGATGTGCTGTCCGGTAACGCCGTACTCAACGGGGTGCCGGTGAGCGTGGTTGGGCTGCCAGAGTAGGAGTGCTGGGGTCACGGTCGCTGAGCCAGGTATTTCACCCACAGATCGGGCCCAGACAGGTGGTGATCCTGCTATAGTTGGCGCTATGAAATGCACGCACCGGCAACCCGCCGGATAAATCCAAGACTGTGTGGGGAACACCATGGACTGGGCTAACGCGATAGATCTTGCTCGATTTCAGTTTGCGTTCACGATTGCCTTTCATATTCTCTTTCCTGCCGTCTCCATCGGACTGGCCAGTTACCTGGCGGTTCTCGAGGGGATGTGGCTGCTTACCGGTCGTACGGTATACCTGGATACATTCAAATTCTGGCTGAAAATCTTCGCCGTGGTGTTTGGCATGGGCGTCGTCTCCGGCGTGGTGATGAGTTATCAGTTCGGCACCAACTGGAGCGTGTTTTCTGACAAGACGGGGCCGATACTGGGCCCGTTGATGGGCTATGAAGTGCTGTCGGCATTCTTCCTCGAAGCCGGGTTCCTGGGCGTTATGCTGTTTGGCATGCAAAAGGTGGGCAAGCGACTGCATTTTCTTGCCACCTTGCTGGTCGCACTGGGAACCGCTTTTTCGGCATTCTGGATATTGAGCGTCA
>Ga0102810_1000433_pt1 | contig 15387 bp, 14 predicted proteins | sample ColrivemetaGS573_FD_84506 | JGI IMG/M metagenome (GOLD analysis project Ga0102810, IMG submission 84506) | Estuarine microbial communities from the Columbia River estuary - Ebb tide ETM metaG S.573 | ecosystem: Environmental > Aquatic > Marine > Intertidal zone > Estuary | place: USA: Columbia...
AAAGTTGAGAATTTATCAAAAGCAGAAAGAGCTGAAATGGCAAAAGCACCATTTTCTTTAGAAGCCTATAAAAATGCGGTGGAAATTGATGAAGTATTTGGAGAAAAAGGATATACTACTAACGAACGTAATTCAATCAGACCAACATTAGATGTAAATGGTATTTGGGGAGGCTATACAGGTGAAGGTGCAAAAACGGTAATTGCCAGTAAAGCCTATGCGAAGATTTCTATGCGTTTGGTTCCTAATCAAGATTGGAAAGATATTACAGCACTTTTTAAAGCACATTTTGAAAGTATTGCTCCTAAAGCTGTAACCGTAAAAGTGACACCGCACCATGGCGGACAAGGGTATGTGACTCCAATTGATAATATTGGATACAAAGCAGCTAATAAAGCGTATACAGAAACATTTGGAATTCCTGCAATTCCACAACGATCAGGAGGAAGTATTCCTATTGTAGCGTTGTTTGAAAAAGAATTGAAAAGTAAAACTATTTTAATGGGCTTTGGATTAGACAGTGACGCCATTCACTCACCAAACGAACATTTCGGAATTTTCAACTACCTAAAAGGAATTGAAACCATTCCATTATTCTACAAGTATTTTACTGAAATGAGTAAGTAACTAAAAAAACCTCAAATTTTATTTCTAAAATTTGAGGTTTTTTTTTGGGATTTTCATTATTGTTTGACTCTATAATTATTAACATATTGCCACGTCGTTTTACCAAACTCATTGCAATGACGAAACAATGTTTATCCCGTTATTACGAAGGAGGCACGGCCGTGACAATCTATTGGTTTTGAACTAAATTTTTCTTTTCAAACCTAATTTCACACTTTTCAGTCATCGTATTTTTATAAAAATAACACTCTACATTTGTAGAATTAAAATATTTGTTCTATGTTTGTAGAGTTATTTCTAATAATGTAGAACACATGCAACAATTATCAAAGTCAGAAGAACAAGTAATGCAATATTTATGGAAACGTAAAAAAGCATTTATGAAAGATTTGTTAGAAGATTTTCCAGTACCAAAACCAGCAACAACAACAGTAGCTACATTATTAAAACGCATGAATGATAAAGGTTTTATTGCCTATAATTTATTCGGAAAATCCAGAGAATATTATCCATTGGTTAAAAAAACAGATTATTTTTCAAAGCATGTAAACGGACTCATTAAAAACTTTTTTAACGACAGTGCGTCTCAATTTGCATCGTTTTTCACCAAAGAAACTGACCTATCAACTTCAGAATTAGAAGACTTAAAGAAACTAATAGACGAACAAATAAAAAAACAACAATAATGATAGTTTATATCGTAAAAGCGAGTTTTTGTTTGGCTATATTGTTAGCTGTGTACCATCTTTTTCTAGAAAAAGAAAAGATGCACCAATTTAATAGGTTTTATTTGTTAGGAAGTATTCTCTTTTCTTTTTATGCTCCAACCTTTATTATTTATACTAGCTCACAAACAATTATAGAACCGATTACTAATGTTCAATTATTAACCGATGCTATGATACAAGAAAACACACTTAACTATAGCCATATGCTCTATATTTTATATGGAATTATTGCAGCAATACTGCTCATTCGTTTTACTAAAAATGTGTTCTATTTAATTCATAAAATAAAAACGAATACCAAAGTAACCTACAGAAATGCAACCCTGGTGTTGCTTGCTGAAAAGCTTATTCCACATACATTTTTAAGCTATATTTTCGTTAATAAAAGTGAATTTCAAGAAGACAAACTGGAAAAAGCACTTTTTGAACATGAGCTTACTCATGTAAGAGAAAAACATACCATAGATATTTTTGTAGTTGAGTTATTGCACATAATTTGTTGGTTCAATCCGCTTATTATCTATTTAAAACGTGCTATAAAACTAAATCACGAATTTATTGCAGATAGCAATGTTATTCAATCTTATAACAATACTGCTGAATATCAACACTTATTATTAAGTAAGGTTTCTCAGAATAGACATAGTTACTTGGCCAGTAATTTTAATTATTTACTCACAAAAAAACGATTAATTATGATGACAAAACAAAGTTCTCAATTAAAAATGCTGTTCAAAAAAATAGCCATCATCCCAATAGCCTTAGCACTCTTATTTATTTTTGCAAATAGAGTGGAGGCAAAAGTAATTGACAAGCAAACAGTGCTTGAATCCGAAATAATTCTTCAGGAAAAAGTAACTCCTGAAATGATTGCAGAATACAATGCGCTTGCTAAAAAATACAATTCAAATCCTGAAGTTGTTTTCAAAAAGAAGGAAATTCAGCGATTAAAATATATTTATAGTTTAATGTCGGAAAAACAAAAGGAAACGGCTGAAGTATTTCCTAATATTCCACCGCCGCCTCCAACTAATAAGAATGTAAAAGGTAAGAAACTATTACCGCCACCTCCAATTCCGGCGAATGCTACGGAAGCACAAAAAGCGAAATACGTGAAAGCCATAGAAAAATACAAAAAGGAGACCAAAAACGTGCATCCACCACTTCCGCCAAAATCAGAAAAGGTAGTAAAAGGAAAACTCGTTCCGCCACCTCCTATCCCGGAAAATGCAACAAAAGAGCAAAAAGCAACATATAAAAAAGCGGTTGAAAAGTATAAAAAAGAAGCAAAAAACATTCCACCACCGCCTATAAAGTCAAATAAAAAAGAATAATTATATTAAAATAAGAGCTCAAATTTTAGTACTAAAATTTGAGCTTTTTTAGGTTTGTTATTACAAGATGGAAGATAAAGAAAATGTTCTGTGAACTGTCATTACGAGTGGAATGCAATGGAGCGAAGTAATCTGTTACATTGAAAATAACCATCCAACTTTTGACTATTTATGTCTCAAAGTGCTATTGTAATAAGTATGATGAGATTCCCAGTCAAGCTGAGAATGACACATTTTTTAAACTTCACTTTTTTTGTATCAAGCACTAGAGCTTCTTCACATAATCCGTAATAATAACGATCTGGGTAGGTCCCACTTTTCCTTCAATATACTTTTCATTATCACGATCTAAGGAAATTCTACGCACAGCGGTTCCTTGTTTTGCAATCATACTTGAGCCTTTTACTTTTAAATCTTTTATTAAAACCACAGAATCTCCAGCTTGCAAAATAACACCATTCACATCTCTATGTACCACCGCATTTTCATCTTCTTCAACGCCAACACCAGTAGCTTTCGCCCATTCCAACGTTTCTTCATCTAGATACAGCATATCTAACAAATCTTGAGGCCAACCTTCTGTACGCAATTGTGTTAACATTCTCCAGGCAACCACCTGAACAGCACTAACCTCACTCCACATACTATCATTTAAACAATGCCAATGGTTTGGGTCTACAATATCCGGATTTTCAATTTGATCGCTGCAGACCTTACAAGCAGCAATACTTTCTTTTGAAGGAGCTACTTCAAAATCACTCAATTTATCTGTAGAACCACATAATTCACATTTAGATTTGCTACGCCGCTCCAATTCTCTTGATAAACTCATTTTTTATTTTTTATTAAAACGCAAAAATACACTTATTATACAGTTAACACAACCACTTTATTTTAATAATAAATTCATTTTGGACATTTGCAGGACGGACAGATAGAGACCATCCGATCTGGCTGAACTTTTCAAGTCCTCGCTTAAACTATGGGCTTTTCACTTCCATCCCTAACGCAATAAATAATTTTAAAGAGAGTTTATAATAACAACTACAGTTTTATTTGACACCTTTTATATAATAAATATATTTACTTAACGTTATTTGCATTACAAACTACTATGTTATGCTTAAACAATTCTTTTGGATGTGCTCTGGCGCAGATACAGATATTTTACAAACCAGCTCTAAAGCGGAACAAATAAAATTCGCTGGTATAGGTGGAACCGTATTTTTTACAGCATTAATGGCTTTTATTGCAGCAAGTTATGCGCTATATACAGTTTTTGACAATTACTATACAGCCATATTTTTTGGATTTGTTTGGGGTTTACTTATTTTTAATTTAGACCGTTTTATAGTTTCAACCATAAAAAAACAAGACAATAAATGGAAAGAAGTTATACAAGCAACTCCAAGAATTCTACTAGCAATAATAATTGCAATTGTAATTTCAAAACCTTTAGAAATGAAAATTTTCGAAAAAGAAATTAATCAAGTTTTATTAACTCAAAAAAACAATTTAACACTAGCCAATAAAGAACAAATAGCTAATCAATTTACTCCAGAAATAACTAATCTTCAAACAGAAATTACGCAGTTAAAAGAAGGTATTGTTACCAAAGAAATTGAAACAAATGCCTTATACGACACCTATATTTCTGAAGCTGAAGGAACTGCTGGCACAAAATTACTTGGTAAAGGACCTGTTTACAAAGAAAAACGCGAAAAACATGATACTGCTTTGGCAGAATTGCAACAACTAAAAACTGAAAATAAATCCAAAATAACAGAAAAGGAAAATCAGATTATAGCTTTAACAAATCAACAAAAAAAACAAGAAATTTCAACACAACCAATTATTGATGGTTTTGACGGGTTAATGGCTCGAATTAATGCTTTGAATGAACTCCCTTGGTTGCCTTCATTTTTCATATTTCTATTATTTTTAGCTATAGAAACTTCACCTATATTCTCAAAATTGATTGCGCCTAAAGGTGAGTACGATTTTAAACTTCAAGATATAGAAAACGCTGCAAAAACTTGGGTTTCACAAAAAGAAAAACAACGTGCAAACGTTTTAAACACAGATATTATCCTTAATGAAGCAATTTATAACGAACTTGCCAATGAAGAGGAATTATATACTTATAAAAAACAAAAAGCGCGAGAAATTTTACAATTTCAAGCAGATGCATTTCATAAAAGTCAAAAACGGATTGTTGGCTAAATTTTTAATAATCTTAAGGCTTCCCTTTTACTAAGTGTGTGTAATTCAGTTTTATCAGTAAACGCCATTACCCATTTAGGATTTGTTCTGCTATATTCCCTTAAAACCCAACCAATTGCCTTATTAATAAAAAATTCTTTTGATCCTAATAATCTATTTATAACCTTACTTAAAATGTATACATCAATTTTGTCTTTATATTTTAGTTGAAACAACAACGCACATCTTTTCAACCACAAATCATCAGATTTCAACCATTTATCAACATAAACCTCTTTTTGTTCAGGATATTTTTTAAAAAAAGCTCCCATTAATTTTACCGCTATAAAATCAACCGTATCCCACCAAGATTTGTGAGTTACCATAAATTCAAAAAGTGAAATATCTTCTAATTCAAATTGTTTGGAATATTTAAAAACCAATTCTTGTCCAAAATATTGAAAATCTCTTTGAGGCTTTTCCCAAAGAGTCTTTATCAAAGCTTTTAACTCCTTTTTTTTGGGCAAATAAGTATTTAATAAAAAAGGTTTTTGCAAAACTCTTCTTTCTTCAGATCTTAATCCATAAAACTCAAATTGATTTCTTAAATACATTTTTTGTTGGAAGGCAATTTTATCGTTTTTATTTGCAATAAATTCAATTTCTAGTGTGTTGATAAATTCACTCATTTTTTTATTTTTCTAATGGAAAAATAGTAACACTATAACCCAACCAATTTTGTAATTTATCATAAATACGTTGTTGTTCTTCTACAGAAAAATCTTTAATTCTAGTTTTATGAGAACCTTCTTTTAATATCATTTTTAAAGCATCTACATGTGGTTTTGGAGTTGGTGCACAAGCACCCCAAGTATCAAACTCCCCATAAATGTAAAGTATTTTTTTTCCTTGATTTTCAACAAAATCTCGCACTTCATTTATATAATTTGGATTATATGTTAAATCAACATTTTTTGGTGCAAAACGTAAATTAGTTGGCTTATGAACTACCTTTAATAAATCCTTTACATGCACCGTATCAAAACCATAATAACCCAACTCTGTCATATGCTGATAATAAGATGGTAATAAATCATAATAGGTTTTATCATTGTAAAAACTAATTCCAACTAATTTATTAATATAATTGAACAATTGAGATGCCGTTGCATTTTCACTTGGAATTTCATTACATTTTCCTCCCCATTGCCAAAATGAAAAAGGAAACTCTAACACTGCATATTCCAATGCTTCATCAGTAGATAATTCTGTAAAACTCATTCCTTTTTCTTCAGCATATTTTGAAATTTCAATTAAAACTGAATCCCTTTTAATTAGAACCTCTCGTTGAAATTTGGTAATTTTCTCTCTACAAGCATCACTACCAACTTTTTTAATATGCATTTCAGTTCTTGGGTCTTCTTGTCCTTTAATTAAAGGAGCAACATAAGGTACAGCTACCTCAACATCCCATGGATATTTACTTTTATAAATTAAAACAGTTTCACCTCCTTTGCTTATACCAGTTGAAATCCATTTTCCAGTATAAATTCGTTTTAACTTTGTTACAATTTTATGATAATCTTCAATTGCGTGATCATTTTTTAAATACTTCCATTGAATAGAATCTGGACGAGATTTTCCATAAAAACGATATTCTACTTGCACTTGATTTCCTTTAAATATTTTACTTAGCTCGTAGGTTCTTGGTACTGCATTATATCCTTCAGTTATAATAACTGTTGGTTTTGCTACATCTACATGAGATAAATATAAATAATGCTTAAAAGTACCTGCTTCTGGATTTTTATGATCTAAAGGCTGGTCCAAAACTATTTGATATGCTCTTGTAAAATGGTCTTTCACCTCCATTTCAGAAACTTCAGCATTTGGGAATAATTTTTCAATTTTTTGTTGAAATGTTAAAATTTCAACGGGTTCAAGTTTTATTCTGCAACCAACAATTGTAAAACTTATAACTATAAATAATACTACGGATTTATAAAATTTCATGTGTTTATATTATTTTTTTAAACTGTCACATGCTACCTGCAAAGGCAGATTAGAAAATTGTAATTTTAATGGATGATAAACTTTTTAACATGCTCGTTTCTTAATGTTTATTAATTTTTTCTATCAACAGAAAACGGCTCTAAATTTATTGAAGATTTTTTGTTTGAGATAATTTCTGAAACCAATTTACCAGTTGCTGTTGCCATTGTCCAACCCATCATTGCATGTCCGGTAGCAATGGTTAAATTATTACATTTTACCGATTTTCCTATATAAGGTAGGCCATCAAAAGATAATGGTCTTAAACCTGAAGAAGCATTTTCCTTTTCTTCTTTTGAAAGTTCAATTTCCGGATAATATTGTGAAACTGCATTTGCAATAGCATCTACTCTTACTCCATTTAATTTATTATTTATTTCAGCTATTTCCATAGTGCCAGCAAAACGTGTAAAACCATTCATAGGAGTAACTGCAACTTTTTTTTCTGCTAAAATTGCAGGAATCGAAATACCTGTTTCATTTTCAGTATTTATTCGATAGCCTTTTCCTGCTTGAAGCAATATATTTAAACCTAATTTTTTAGTTAAAAAACTACTCCAGCAGCCGGCTGCTAACACAAATTCGTCAGCTTTTAAAATCTGTCCTTTTGTTTTTATCGTAATTATTTTACCTTCTGAAACTTCAAAATCTTCTACTTTTTCATTTTTAAAAATTTGAACCCCTAAAGAAATTAAATATGCTTTCATTTCTTCCATAAATTCAGAAGGAGTAGAATGAGAGTCACATTTATAATAAACTGCACCTTTTGCATTAATTGTAACATTAGGTTCTGTTTTTTTTAAGTCTGACAAACTTAAAGTTGTAACATTTAATCCTGTATTCTTGGCAATTTCAGCAGTATCTATTTCTTCTTCCAGCATTTTGTCTGTTTGACACAACATTAAAAGTCCTTTTTTTTCATAATGACACTTAAAATTTTCACTTTTCTTAATTTCATCGTATAATTCCTGACTTAATAATGAAATATCTTTAATAACTGGAATCGCCTTTTTTACATGTGTTGCATTACAAGAATTATTAAAAGCCCAAGCCCATTTTAAGAAATCTAAATCCAATCGCGGTTTTATGTATAACGGACTCGCAGAATTAAACATCCATTTTATTCCTTTTTTCATAACTCCTGGAGCAGCTAATGGAATTATATGACTTGGCGATAAATAACCTGCATTAACATATGAAGTGCCAGCATCCATATTCGATTGATCTACAATTATTACTTGGTGACCTTCCTTTTGAAGATAATAGGCAGTGCACAAACCAATTATACCACCACCAATAACAATAATTTTTTTACTCATAATTATAAAACTTGAAATCCGTGTGCGTATGGATCATCACTATCAATAATAATAGTGTTGTATCCATATATTTTTGCCCAACCTTGAATACTTGGAACAATTGCTTTTTTCCCATTTAAAGAAGTTACTTCTTCAATTCTTCCAATAAATTTTGAACCAATATAACTTTCGTGAATGTATAGTTCACCTTGCTTTAATTTTCCTTTTGAATATAATTGCGCCAACCGTGCTGAAGTTCCGGTTCCACAAGGTGATCTATCTATGGCTTTATCTCCATAAAAAACAGCATTTCTACCAGATGAAGTTTTGTCAATTGGATTCCCTGTCCACATTATATGACTAACATCTCGAATAGTTTTATTATCTGGATGAATAAATAAATTTGGATATTTTTCATTAATACTTTTTCGAATAAATTGAGAAAATTGAATTAATTTACTAGCCGTAAAATTATGAACTCCACTAAAGTTTTTTTGAGGATCTATAATGGCATAAAAATTTCCTCCATAAGAAACATCAAAAGTAAGTTCACCCAATTCTGGACAATCAACTGTTAAGTTTTCCTCTGCTAAATAACTTTTTACATTGGTTAATTTTACCCAATCTACTTTTTTATCTGTTTGCTGGTATTCAATTTCTACCAAACCAGCAGGAGCTTCCATTCTAATTTTTCCTGGAATTTTTGGCGTTACCAATCCTTCTTCAATAGCTATTGTAATAGTACCAATAGTTCCGTGTCCACACATTGGTAAACAACCAGAAGTTTCAATAAATAATATAGCAACATCGTTTTGTGGTTCGTGAGGAGGAAACAAAATACTTCCACTCATCATATCGTGTCCACGCGGTTCAAACATTAACCCTTTTCTAATCCAGTCGAATTCTTTTAAAAAGTGCTGACGCTTTTCGCTCATATTAGCACCAATTAAATTTGGACCTCCACCAGCAACAACTCTAACTGGATTCCCACAAGTGTGAGCATCTACACAAAAAAAAGTTTTTCTATTCATTTTTAACTTGCTCAATAAAGTTGTCAATTCTTTTTTCTAAAATAGAAAGTGTTACAGTTCCTTCTTCTAAAATAATTTCATGAAACACTCTAATATCAAACTTTGTTCCTAAAATTACTTCAGCCTTTTTACGAAGTTCACGGATTTTCAATTCTCCTATTTTATATGATAATGCCTGGCCTGGCCAAGAAATATAACGATCAATTTCCGTATTTACTTCGTGAAGTGATAATGCAGTATTCGATTTTAAAAATTCCACTGCCTCTTCCCTTGTCCAATTTTTAGAATGAATTCCTGTATCAACCACCAGCCTACAAGCACGCCACATTTCATAGGTATATTTTCCAAAATTCTCGTATGGAGTTGTATAAATCCCCATATCATTTCCTAAAAATTCTGAATACAATCCCCAACCTTCACCATAAGCCGATAAGTATAAATTTCTTCTAAATTGTGGAATTTCATCACTCATTTCGCTATTTAAACTAATTTGTAAGTGATGCCCTGGAACCGCTTCATGCAAAGTTAAAGATGGTAAAATATATAAGGGTCTACTTGGTAGATTATATGTATTTACCCAATAATAACCAGGCTGTGTTTCACTACTTGACGGACTGTACCTACCGCCAGTATATTTTGGAGCAATAACGGCTGGTACGGGTGTAACTCCGTAAGGTTTTCTTGGCAAAGTTTTAAAATATTTTGGAAGCTGAGCATCTATTTTCTTTGCAATATTTCGAGCTTCCTTTAATAATTCATCTCCCGTTTTTGCATAAAATTGTTCGTCAGTTCTTAAGAAACTTAAAAACTCTGAAAACGAACCTTTAAAATTAACCTCTTCAATTATTTTTTCCATTTCAGCTTTAATTCTTGCAACTTCTTTTAAACCTAATTGATGTACTTCTTCTGCAGAAATATTTGAGGTAGTATAGTAATTTACTCTATTTTGGTAATAATTTTTTCCGTTTGGCTGATTTGAAACTCCGCCAACTTCTCTTGTTTTTACAAAATACTCATTTTCAAAAAAATCTTTAATAACTTTAAATTGAGGAATTACATTTGTTTCAATGGCTATTTCAGCTGCAGTTAACAATGAATCTTTTTGCTCTTGTGAGCTGTTTGAAGCTAAATTTTTAAATGGAGAATAATAAAAACTGTCTTCAAAATTCTCAACTATTTGACTGTTATAAGTATCTTCAAAATTGTTAAAAATTATTTTTGGTTGAGAAATCCCCTTTTCTAAACCTTCTCTCATTAACGAAATATGCTGTTCAACAAAAGTTGGAATAGCATTTAATTTATTTAAATAATTTACAAATTGCTGATGGGTTGAAAGATCTCGAACCTGATAAGGTAAACTGGTATGAAAACCTGAATCTGATAACAAAGGATTTAAATAAGCTTCAAACTCATAAAAATCTATATTTTCCTGAAGAACAAATTTTAATAAATCAGCTGAAATTTGTTCAGATTCCGAAAGCTCTTCTAATTTAATACAATCAAAATATTGAAGTTGTTCTTTGGAAAAATCAGCTTCCTGTTTATAATATTCTTCAGTATATAAACCTAACGGAAATTCCTCCCTGTCAAAACCTTTATGTTCTTCATAAGATTTTATAATTGTTTTTAATTCTGCTGAAGTAGAATTACAAGTTTCATTTCCAGAATTACATGAAACCAAAAACATTACAATCCCAAAAATGAAACTAATTTTTTTCATAATTTATATTTTATTATTTGTTTGTTTTCCATCAATTGAACGAGAAATTCCCAACGGGTTTTCGTTTTTCAACTCATTTGGTAATAATTCATTTGGCCAACTTTGGTAGCTAAAAGGTCTCACCCAACGTTTTATTGAATTAGTACCAACAGCTGTAAATCGGCTATCAGTAGAAGCTGGATATGGTCCGCCATGAACCATAGCTAGGCAAACCTCAACACCCGTTGGAACACCATTAAAAATAATACGTCCAACTCTATTTTGAAGTGCATCAACAATTTCATCATATTGTTCAAGTTCATTTTCTGCTAATATAGTACCTGTTAATTGTCCTTCTAATTTTGAAATAATTTTTTCTAACTCTTTAGTGTTTTCACATTGAACGACCATAGAAAATGGTCCAAAAACCTCTTGATGTAAATTTGTATTTTCTAAAAATGTTTCGCCATTAACGGTTGTAATTACCTGACACCCATAATTTGTTGATATTTCAGAATTTATACTTGCAGTAGTTTTTAAACCTGATTGGGCTTGCATTTTAGCTTTATTGTTTTCATAATTTCCAATAATGTTTGGATGTAACATACAAGATGGCTCAATTTTAACGATCTCGTCGGATAATATTTTTATAAAATTATTTAAATCTGTTCCTTTTATTCCCAAAATTAAGCCAGGATTTGTACAAAACTGACCAGAACCTAATGTAATTGAACCTGCATATGTTTTTGCCCATTCACTCCCTTTATTTTTTGCTGCATTTGGTAATAAAACTACTGGGTTTACACTTCCCATTTCTGCAAAAACCGGAATTGGTTCTGGACGTTGTGCAGCCATATTATATAAGGCTCTACCGCCGCCAATACTTCCTGTAAAACCAACAGCTTTTACATTTGGATGCTGCACCAAGGCAACTCCAACTTCTATTCCACTACTATTTAAATTTGAAAAAACACCATTCGGCATTCCTGTTTTTTCGGCTGCTTTTATTATTGCTGAGGCAACCAATTCTCCCGTTCCCGCATGCATTGGATGTGATTTTATAATTACCGGACAACCAGCAGCTAAAGCAGCGGCTGTATCTCCACCTGCAGTTGAATATGCTAAAGGAAAATTACTTGCTCCAAAAACCACAACTGGTCCTAATGGAATTAACATTTTACGAATATCAACTTTTGGAATTGGTTGGCGATTTGGATCCGCCGTGTCAATAACGGCTTCAACCCAAGAACCTTCTTTTACTAGGTTTGCAAAACTACGCAATTGAAAAACTGTTCTTCCCCTTTCTCCCATTGCTCTGCCTTCTGGTAAACCGGTTTCAGAACAATATGTTTTTATAAGTTTATCTCCTAAAGCTTCTATTTCATGTGCTATTTCATTTAAAAATTCGCTTTTCTTAGTTCCAGAAACTTTTTGAAAAACTTTAAATGCTTCTGCAGCTAACTCAGCTGCTTGTTCAATTTCAATATTAGATGCCTCTGAATATACAATCTCATTTTCTAAATTTGTTTGCGGATTAAATGTTTTAAACGTTTTATTTCCTGTTGATGAAAGTAGATTTCCAATATAATTTTTTCCTGTAATCATTTTTGCAGTTTTGTGTTTTTAATCTTTTGTTCTTAAGGTTCAAAAATATAGGCTTCGACTCCGCTCAACCACCAATATTTATTATATTTATCGTGTTAGCGATTGCAGTGATATCCTTTTTAAAATTTATTAAAATTTAAAAACGATTTAACGAAAAGCGCGACCTGAAAGGAAACACCCAAATAACTAAACTATAAATTTTTATAATCTGGCAATATTGGCCTTGTTTTTAAACCTTCATTTAAAATATCCAATACACGTTTTCTTTCTTCTCCAACAAGTGGCAAACGAGGCTCGCGAACATTTTCAGTACCAATACCCGTTGCAACTTCCGCTAACTTTATATTTTGTACTAATTTAGTACTAATATCTAACTCTAGCAAAGGTAAAAACCAACGATAAATAGCAATGGCTTCTTTTATTTTTCCAGCTTTTGCCAAATTACAAATGGCAACTGTTTCTTTAGGAAAAGCACAAACCAAACCAGCAACCCAACCATCAGCTCCCATTATTATGCTTTCCAAAGCTAAAGTATCTACACCACACAAAATGGCAAAACGATCACCAAAACGGTTACGCATTCTTGATACGTTTGAAATATCCCGAGTAGATTCTTTAACAGCTTGAATATTGTTACATTTTGAAAGTTCACTTAACATATCTAACGTTACTTCAATGCCATAATCAACAGGATTGTTGTAAATCATTATTGGCAGTGTAGTACTATTTGCTACTTTTATAAAGTATGTTATAGTTTCTCTGGAATCGGCTTTGTAGCGCATTGGAGGTAACATCATTAATCCTTGAGCACCATATTTTTTAGCCAAACGAGCTGCTTCAATTGCATCTTTTGTAGACTGTTCGGCAATGTTGATAATCACAGGGATTTTCCCTTGAACAATTTCAATTGTTTTTTCTATTAGTATTTTCTTTTCCTCTGGAGTAAGTGTACTAGCTTCACCAAGCGTTCCGCCAAGAATAATTCCGCTAACACCAGCTTCAACTTGTGCTTTAATATTTATTTCAAAATTTACTAAATCTAATGTATCTTCATTTGTAAATTTAGTAGTAACCGCTGGCATTACGCCACTCCATTGTACTTTCATAATTGTCCTTTTTTACAAATTTATACTATCAGCACAACCAATGTGACCTATTTTTTATCTTTTAATGATATTATTTTAACTAATTTTCCTATTTTTGTTTAAAAATAGAATAATATTAGCACATTAACTTCTGCCAATGAAAGTTTTACCCTTTAAAATTCCTAAGCCTGAAAATGTTACTTTATATGTACAGCATTATAAAGGTGAATCTTTTTATGAAAAGTTACATCAACACAAAGAAATTCAGATTAGTGTTGTTCTAAAAGGTGAAGGAACCTATATTATTGGTGACTGTGTTGGAGATTTTAAACAACATGATATTTTTGTATTAGGTGAAAATTTACCACATGTTTTTAAACGTGACGCCTTATTTGAACATGAAACCGAAATGGTTTCATTATTTTTTTCAAAAAACTCCTTTGGTGAAAGCTTTTTTGAATTACCTGAATTTGAATATTTTAAAAAGTTTTTTGATAATGCCATTTTAGGCTATAAAGTAAAATCTAATAAAGAAGCGCTTTCATTATTATTAGCTAAAATTAATTCCCTTTCTAAGTACCAACAATTTATCTCGTTTTTAGAAATATTACGCTTGATATCTGAAGCTGATAAACGCAAATTATCATCTTTAATTAACTTGAAAAAATATGCAGGTGATGAAGGTAAACGTATGAGTGATATTTTTCAATTTACCATGAACAATTTTCAAAGAGAAGTTACTTTACACGATGTTTCTGATATTGCAAATATGACACCTAATGCGTTTTGCAGGTATTTTAAACAACGAACTAATAAAACTTTTGTAAACTTTTTAATTGATATTAGAATTGGAAATGCATGTAAATTACTTTCAAAAAAGAATGATTTAAGTATTACTGAAATTTCGTACAAATCTGGCTTTAACAATTTGGCCAATTTTAATCGGAAATTTAAAGCTATAAAGGGTATTACACCTTCTGAATATAGGAAGAAACATTAAGATTTCAGTTATAAAGTTTGAAAGTTGAAAGTTGAAAAGACGGATGATGGGACGCCAAATAATTAAAGATGTTAGAAGTCGAATATCAGTTATTTAAAGTTTTAATTTTGGCCTTCTTAACTTTAAATCTATACCCTTCTAAACTCTTAAACCATTCAACTTCAAATAAACCCCAATTCACTTTGCTTCTTTTTGGTCATTCCTTTTACTACCAAATCATAAGAAAGATTGATTAAGTCTTTAAGCATTTCATTTGAAATATTACCTTCAATGGTAATTGTATTCCAATGTTTTTTACTCATATGAAAACCTTCAATAATATCAGGATATTCTGCACGCAACTCTATTGATTTTTCAGGATCACATTTTAAATTAACAGTTGAAGGATGATGTTCTAAACCAGAAAGTGCAAAAATTTTATTAGCTACCTTAAAGACCAATGTTGTTTCATTAAAAGGGAAACATTCAGTAACGTATTTTTTAGATAAACAGTAGTCTCTAAATTCTTCGATGTTCATTTGAAATAATTTTTGAACTTTCTCAAAGATACATCTTATTACATATATTGAGAAAATCAATTTAATAGCTTCCGCATACTAATGCTACATCAGAAATTGTATTATGATTGAATGTTTTTTATTCATATATCTAATTTCTAATTGTTTAGAACGATTTTAAATATTGGTACATCGTATTTATATTTAATAAAATCCATAACTTTATAGA
>Ga0102810_1000437_pt1 | contig 15262 bp, 15 predicted proteins | sample ColrivemetaGS573_FD_84506 | JGI IMG/M metagenome (GOLD analysis project Ga0102810, IMG submission 84506) | Estuarine microbial communities from the Columbia River estuary - Ebb tide ETM metaG S.573 | ecosystem: Environmental > Aquatic > Marine > Intertidal zone > Estuary | place: USA: Columbia...
AGCAAGAAGAAAGTAGCTAGCAAGAAGAAAGTAGCCAGCAAGAAGAAAGTAGCTAGCAAGAAGAAAGTAGCCAGCAAAAAGAAAGTAGCCAGCAAGAAACGGGTAGTTCGCAAGAAGAAATAGCTGCCAGAAGGCAAATCTTTCCTGGCGAGTTACCAGTCAGTTAGAAAAGCGGAAGAGACCGGTCGATTGGCCGGTCTTTTTTTGCCCCGGCCCTGGGTAAAGCCTTGCGGGCCTTTAGTGGGGGCGGTTTTTGCGCTAACGTCGTTGCTGGTCGTTCCATTTGGAACTATTCGAGATCAAGGTAATGAACATGGTTTGGAAAACGCTGTACTTGGGTGTCCTCTTGGCTTTTGGCCTGAATCTTGGCGGCTGCAAGGACCTGCACCAGAGTGTCGATCTTGATCGTCACAAATACAGTAATCTGCGCACTTCCATGAACAAGAGCGATGTAATGGTGTTTGAAGCCAAGGCCACCCTGGAGGCTCCCGTGGAAGGTGAGTCCGGCGAAGCCATCAGGATGCAGTGGTTGGAGGGCTGGCTGGCTCAACGCGGCCAGTGCGCAAACGGTTACGAGGTGATTGAGCGACGTCCCTACCAGAGAAACGATGCGAATCCTTATGGGTTCGACCTTCGCTACGAAGTGCGCTGCAAAGCGCTTTCGGCGAGTCCCGGGGACTAGCCTGCCAGCGGCCGGTCTACACGAATGCTTCCAATAATAATTGTTGTCTTGTTGTTCGCGGGGCTACTCGCGCTGCCTTCTTTCTGGGTCCAGAAAGTAATGCGGCGCTACAGTGAGCCTGGGGACCGTTATCCGGGCAGTGGTGGGGAGTTGGCCAGGCACCTGCTGGATGAATTGCATCTTCCGGATGTATTAGCCGAGGTCACCGATAAGGGGGACCATTATGATCCGGTCGCCCGTGCAGTGCGTTTGAGCAAGGCCAACTTTCACGGCAAATCCCTGACTGCCGTGACGGTGGCCGCCCACGAGGTGGGTCACGCATTGCAGCACCGGGACGGCTATAGCCCTTTCAGGTTGCGTCAACAGATGGTTCAACTGTCAATATACGCCCAGAAGGTAGCGGGCGTAATGCTGATTCTCGCCCCGCTGCTGGCATTACTGGCACGCTCTCCGCGGCTGGCGAGCCTGGCGTTGTTTGCCGGTGTGCTGAGTATGATGATGTCTTCGCTGGTGCATCTTGTGACTCTGCCGACGGAACTGGATGCCAGCTTCCGTCGCGCATTGCCAATCATGCAGCAAGGCGGATACTTGAAGGACGGGGATGAGCCTCATGCCCGCAAGGTATTGAAAGCGGCGGCACTGACGTATGTGGCGGCGTCCCTGGTCAGTATCCTGAACCTGGGGCGATGGCTTACGGTGCTTCGCCGCTAGGCAGCAGTCGGTGAAGAACTCGCTGGCCCTCGGTCAATCCAAGGGCGTCACTGATCCCACCATTGAGTTCCAGCACGGCGATGGCCGGGCCGCCCGAGGCGATGCTGGCGAGTGAGTGGGGTTCGGTGTTCCTGGCAATCCGGATGATTCGTCCATCGGCGCCAATAAAAATCATATCCAGGGAGATGTAGGTGTTTTTCATCCACATGCTGACCCGGCTTGGCTTGTCGTAGATAAACAGCATGCCTACATCCCGGGGCATCTTCCGCACAAACATCAGTCCACGACCACGTTCCTCGGCACTGCGGGCCAGGTGAACCCTGAATTCCCGGGTCTGGGATTCCGACACCTGGATGGCTAATTGTTCATCCGGCGAATCAATTTTTTGTGATGCCCTGGCCGGGGTTGCCACAAAAGCCACCAGCAAACACAACACGGCGCCACGGGAGGTAATCGCGAATTTTTTCCAGGTCATTGCCAACTTCATATGCCATCGCTTGCGGAGTGTTTCCAATAGCCTAGCCTAGTTCAAGCATCGATTCTCGACAATCGCCCTGGTTTGGTACGCTGGTTTGGTACTCAGTGATTTCCCGACTTATGCGCGAAATCGGGTGGCGCGTCGGTGCCAGCGAGATACACTGCCAGCATGCTTGAGCACAGAGATTATCAACGAATACAGAAAGCGATTGAGTTCATCGCTGAGCGCTGGGGCGACCAACCTTCCCTGGAGCAGGTGGCCCGCGCGGTGTCGTTGAGCCCAGCCCACTTCACCCGCCTGTTCACTCGATGGGCGGGCATTTCCCCCAAGCAATATTTGCGCGCGCTTACCCTGGAAAGGGCAAAAGGCGAGTTGCTTGCCGGTCGCGATCTTCTTTCGGCCAGCCAGGCCCTGGGGCTTTCCGGTCCCGGTCGCCTTCATGACTTGTTTGTTGATATCGAGGCCATGACTCCGGGTGAGTACAAGCGCGGTGGCGCGGGCCTGGAAATACGTCATGCATGGACCCAGACAGACTTTGGCTTGTGTCATGTTGCGGCGACGGAAAGGGGACTGTGCTCCGTCAGCTTTGAGGATCAGCAATCGGGGGCGCCATTGAAGCAATTGCTTGCAGATTGGCCTGCCGCGAAATTTGTCGAAGACCAGGCCGTTGCGGCGACCCTGGGTGGCGTACTGGCCGCCGTGGCCGCTGGAGAGAAGCCCGAAGTCATGAGAGTGATGGTTAGGGGTACTAACTTCCAGGTCCAGGTATGGCGCGCGCTTTTGCGCATCCCGGTGGGATTCACCCTGTCATACGGTGAATTGGCCGCGGAACTGGGAAGACCTTCCGGGGCCCGGGCGGTGGGTTCGGCGGTTGGCGCCAACCGGGTAGGATTTTTGATTCCTTGCCACAGGGTCTTGCGCGCCGGGGGCGCGCTGGGTGGATACCGCTGGGGAGAGCCAAGAAAGCGCGCCATGCTGGCCTGGGAACTCGCTCACGGTGACCGACAACTGCCTGCCGACCAGGCGGCACATTAGAAAAGTTTTTCGTCCCGCAGTTTTACGGCAAGGGCGGATGGGCTAAGGTAGATGACCCACCAGGATGAACGTAGGGTAGTCGGTTGCTTAGACATGTTCTTGGTTTAAAAACCTTTGTTGTATTGTCGTTATTTGTGACGGCTGTCTATGGTCAGTCCAAGGGCTTGCGAGCGCCGCCGGGCGAGCAGCCCGTGCTGCACGAAATCGTCCAGCAGGTTTCTCCCCAGAGACTGGAATCTGACGTCAAGAAACTGGTCAAGTTTGGTACCCGTCATACCTTGTCGGAGACCAAGTCAAAAACTCGTGGCATCGGTGCGGCGCGGGCCTGGATTCAATCCGAGTTCGAACAGATTTCCCAAGACTGCGATACCTGCCTGGAAGTGAAAAGGCAGATTTGGGTAGTTGAGGGTGAGGAACGCATTCCCGGGCCAACCGAGATCGTCAATGTCCTGGCTATCCAGCGCGGGGCAACTGACCCGGATCGCTATGTAGTAATCACCGGTGATATTGATTCCCGGGTAAGCGATGTCATGGACGCGAAATCCGATTCCCCGGGGGCTAATGACAATGCGTCGGGGGTTGCCGCGGTATTGGAGACGGCGAGAATCCTGTCCAAGTACAAGTTTTCTGCATCGATTGTTTACGCGGCCCTGTCTGGTGAAGAGCAGGGGCTGTTTGGCGGCAAGGCCATGGCGACCAAGGCGCTGGCCGATGGTTGGCGGATCGATGCCGTCCTGAATAACGACATGATTGGTAATATCCAGGGCATAAATGGGGTTATCGACAATACTCATGCGAGAATTTTTTCCGAGGGAACCCGGGTAGTGGAATCCCCTGAAGAGGCTATCCAGAGACGCTTCCAGGGTGGCGAGGTGGATTCGGCCTCCCGCAACCTGGCTCGCTACATTGATCGACTCGCAGACGGCTACATTCCCAACCTGGATACCATGCTGATTTACCGCCTGGACAGGTTTGGCCGTGGCGGTCATCACCGGCCCTTCAATGAGTTGGGGTTTCCGGCAGTGCGTATCATGGAAGCCAACGAGAATTACAATCGCCAGCACCAGGACGTGCGGGTTGAAAAAGGCATTGCCTATGGGGATGTCATTGAAGGCGTGGATTTCAACTACGCTGCCAAGCTGACGGCCCTCAATGCGGTGGCCCTGGCCTCCATGGCCTGGGCGCCACCCGCTCCCACCGGGGTGAAGATCAGCGGTGCCGTGAGCGCCGATACAACCCTGACGTGGGAACTTCCTGTTCGTCGTACTGCGCCGCATCTTGCCGGCTATCGTATTTACTGGCGTCTTACGGATTCTTCCGTATGGACGAACAGCATTTACGTGGGTAACGTGGACTCATATGTCCTGAAAAACATTGTGATAGACAACTTCTATTTTGGCGTTGCGGCGGTCAGTCAGACCGGCTTTGAAAGTCCGGTGGTGTTTCCGGGACCGGCCGGGGCATTTGGACGACAGGTCAAGGATGAATGAAATCTAAAGGGATTCGCAGATGGCTGATACTGCTGGTGGCAGTGGTGGTCATTGTCATTGCCTATTCCTACCTGAACCGTCCCAGGCCAATCCAGGTGGCCTTGTATGAGGTGACTGCCGGCGAAGTTAAGGCCAGCGTTGCCAATACCCGTGCCGGAACCGTCAAGGCTTGTCGCAGGGCGCGCATGTCGCCCGCCATGGGCGGTCAGATTGCCGGCCTGCCTGCTCGCGAGGGCGCCCTGGTAAAGAAGGGCGATATCCTGATGGAGTTGTGGAACGAAGACCTGAAGGCCCAGTTGGTCCTCACCCAGCGTGAAACCGACGCCTCCCGGGCAAGAACCGGAGAGGCCTGCGCCACGGCAGATGTTGCCGACAAAGAATCCCGTCGCATGCTTAGCTTGCAGAGCAAGGGCCTTGCCTCCGAGGAAGCGGTGGATGTGGCGGTGGGTAAAGCCAAGGCCAGTGCTGCTGCCTGTGGCGCCACCCGGGCCATGGTCAGGGTGAGCCAGGCAAGGGAGGTGGTTGCCCAGGCTGCGCTGGAGCGCACCTTGCTCAGAGCGCCGTTTGACGGTTCGGTGGCCGAGGTTAACGGTGAAATCGGTGAGTTTGTCACGCCGTCGCCAGTAGGAATTCCCACACCTCCCGCAGTGGATTTGATCGACAACAGTTGTTTGTATGTCACGGCCCCCATCGATGAGGTGGACGCCCCGGCCATCCGTGCCGGCATGCCTGCCAAGATCAGCCTGGACGCATTCCCCAGGACAAATTTCACCGGCAATGTGCGCAGGGTTGCGCCCTATGTCCTGGACCTGGAAAAACAGGCTCGTACAGTTGAGATCGAGGTGGAGGTCGCCCAGCTGGAGGAACTGGACTTGTTGGCCGGGTACAGCGCCGATGTGGAAGTTGTCCTGCAGGTCCGTGAAAACGTATTACGAGTACCCACCCAGTCCATCCTGGAAGATTCGACGGTGCTCCTGTATTCAGAAATTGACGGTGTGCTCGAATCCAGACCGGTCAAGGCTGGCGTGGCCAACTGGGAATACACAGAGATTGAATCCGGCCTCAAGGCAGGCGACCGGATCGTCTTGTCGGTTGACCGGGAAGGCGTGAGCGAGGGCGTCGCGGTTCAGCCAGAGTCATGATCACTCTTGAGGGCATCAACCGGATTTTCCAGGTTGGCGACCAGCAGGTTCATGCCCTGGATGACATCAACCTGACAATCCAGCCCGGAGAATACCTCTCTCTCATGGGCCCATCGGGATCGGGTAAATCCACCCTGTTGAATATTCTCGGCTTGCTGGACAAGCCAACCTCGGGTCGTTATTTGCTGGAAGGTCGCGAGATCACCAGCCTGAGCGATGACGAACAGGCCACCGTGCGTGGCGAGAAAATCGGCTTCGTCTTTCAGTTCTTCCACCTTGTGCCGCGCATGAGCGCGTTCGAGAACGTGGAGTTGCCCCTGGTGCTTGCCGGGATGGCGCCCTCGGTCCGGCGTGAGCGAGTCAATGTGATTCTGGAACAACTGGGTCTGATGGACCGTGCCCATCACCGTCCCGATCAACTATCCGGCGGCCAGCGCCAGCGCATAGCGATTGCACGGGCCACCATCATGAAGCCTTCCCGTTTACTGGCCGATGAGCCCACAGGAAATCTGGACAGCAGGTCCGGGACGGATGTGGTGGAAGTGCTGGAGAAACTTAATGCCGGCGGGATTACCCTGGTGGTGGTGACTCATGACGGCCAGGTAGGAAAAAGGGCCGGTCGACGCCTGCGCATGGTGGACGGCGCCATCGTCAAGGACGAGCGGGGATGAGGCTGGTTGATACGGCAAGGTTTGCCGCCCAGTCCCTGATCAGGGCCCGGGGGCGGACCTTGCTGATGTTGCTGGCAATGTCTATCGGTGTCTCGGCGGTGGTTATTCTCACCGGCCTGGGAGAGGGCGCCCGGCGATTTGTTACCGGTGAATTTGCCTCCCTGGGAACCAACCTGGTAATCGTCATGCCCGGGCGATCAGAAACCACCGGTGGGGCAGCGGCGCTGATGGCTGGCGAAACGCCTCGCGACCTGACAGTGGATGATTACCTTGCCCTGACTCGTAACCCCCTGGTGAGCCTGGCGGCGCCGGTCATGGTTGGCGCGGCGGGGGCCGCCCGGGGGCGGCTGGAACGCGAGATTTCCGTTGTCGGGACCACCAGCGAGTTTCTCAAGATTCGCCATCTGAGTATGGACAGGGGGAAGTTCCTGCCCAGCGGAGATCCCTCCCGGGCCGTGAACGTCTGCGTGATCGGCGAGAAAATCAAACAGGAATTATTCGGAAAGGAACAGGCACTGGGTGAATGGCTGAGGCTGGGTGATCGTAGGTTCCGAGTCATCGGTGTCCTGGCAACCGGAGGGCGATCAATAGGCGTGGATATCCAGGAACTGGTGGTCATCCCGGTGGCATCTGCCCAGGCGCTGTTTAATTCTCCCGGCCTGTTCCGGATCCTGGTGGAGGCCCGCAGTCGAGAAGTCATGCCCAGGCTGCAGGACCAGATTCGCAGCACCATCGCCGAACGCCACCAGGGCGAGGAAGACGTGACAGTGGTGACCCAGGATGCGGTGCTGGCCACGTTTGACAATATTCTCCAGGCGCTGACCTTTACCGTCGGAGGGATTGGCGCCATCAGCCTGGCGGTGGCCGGCATTCTGATTATGAACATCATGTTGGTGGCGGTCAGCCAGAGAACCCGGGAAATCGGCCTGCTCAAGGCGGTGGGAGCCACCCGCGCGCAGGTAACCACGCTGTTTCTCAGTGAAGCGGTCCTGCTGGCCTTGCTTGGCGGATTGCTGGGTTTGTTCTTTGGTTATCTCGGCACGACGGCCATTCATGGCGTCTACCCGGATATGGATAGCCAGGCGCCGCTCTGGGCGGTGCTGGCAGCGGTTGGCGTGTCGTCCCTGACGGGGCTGGTATTTGGCATCATGCCCGCGCGCCAGGCGGCGGCCCTCGAGCCGGTGGAGGCTCTGAATGGATAGCCTGGGGCGCATGAACGGCCTGCTGATCCATGAGCCGGGGGCGGGCCAATGCTGAGCCGGGACTTTATCGGATTTTCCCTGTCCTCGGTGATGGCTCATCGTACCCGCAGCATCCTGACCACCATGGGCATTGCGGTGGGCATTGCGGCGGTGGTGTTGCTCACCTCCATAGGCGAAGGTGTGAACCGTTTCGTGCTCGCTGAATTTACCCAGTTCGGCACCAACATTGTCGCCATCAACCCGGGCAAGGTCACTACATTTGGTGCGCCTACCGGCGTGTTCAATACCGTAAGACCCCTGTCCCTGGAGGACTCCGACGCCCTGAACAAGATTCCCTACGTGACCTCGGTGGTTCCGGTGGTCCAGGGTAATGCCGAGGTGGAGGGCCAGGGCCGAACACGCCGCACCATGGTGTATGGCGTGGGAAGCCAGTTCCCCGGGGCCTTCAAATTCGGGGTAGCGGCAGGCGGCTTCCTGCCTGACGATGATCCGCGGGCCCCGCGCGCATACGCGGTATTGGGCTCCAAGCTGAAGAATGAGTTGTTCGGTGAGGCCAATGCCCTGGGTGAGCGCATCAGGGTGGGAGGCGACCGGTACCGGGTGGTCGGCTATATGCAATCCAAGGGGCAGGTGCTGGGATTTGACCTGGATGACACGGTGTACATACCGGCGGCCAGGGCGCTGGACCTGTTCGGCCGTGAAGGCCTCATGGAAATCGATGTGCTGTACGCCGAGGGCGCTCCCGCCGAGGAGGTCGTGGCGGGGGTAAACCGGGTGTTGATAAGCCGGCATGGGGGCGAGGATTTCACCGTGACCACCCAGCAGCAGATGTTGGATGTACTGGGTTCCGTGCTTGGCGTGCTGACTTTCGCAGTGGGAGCCCTGGGCGGGATTTCCCTGCTGGTTGGCGGGGTGGGGATTCTCACTATCATGATCATCGCGGTGCGTGAGCGGACCTCGGAAATCGGACTTTTGCGGGCCCTGGGTGCTACCCGGCAACAAATACTGAGGGTGTTCCTGGGCGAAGCGGTCATCCTGTCGGCACTGGGAGGCTTGATGGGCCTGGCACTGGGTATCGGCGGGGCCTGGTTGCTGCATTTCCTGATTCCCGCCATGCCGGTGCATACCCCGGTGAGCTACATCCTTATGGCCGAAGCCATGGCCGTGGTGATTGGCCTGGCGGCGGGGGTTACCCCGGCACGCAGGGCCGCCGCCATGGAGCCTCTCGAGGCGCTGCGCGCCGAATAACTGCCGGTAATCGGGTGGCTACAGCCACGCATTGGAGGCTGTCTATGGGCCGCCACGGTTGTTGTGCCGCATCATTTGAGCTCGCCGAAGAGATTTTCGAACCACCTGGGACGGGGCACTGGTCATCCTGCGGGGTTTGGCAGTGTAAAGCGGGCCCGCATCGGGTTATCCTTCGCACTTTCGCGCCGGTGCTGCCGGGCATTTGTTTTGCTTTTGCCGGGCCGCGGGACCAAGGGTCGTGCGCCAGGAAACTGATAGAGGGGCCCCGACCAGGGGTGCAGGGGAGTAAGTTGAAACCAACCGATACGACCAAGCCGGAATATTTCCACCGCGTGGTGGATTGCCAGTACGCTTGTCCGGCGCACACCGATGTACCGGAGTACATCCGCATGATTTCCCAGGGGCGTTTCACTGACGCCTACATGGAGAATCGCAAGTCGAACGTTTTCCCGGGGATCCTGGGTCGCGTGTGTGATCGTCCCTGTGAGCCTGCCTGTCGTCGTGGGCGCGTGGAAGAAAAGCCGGTGGCTATCTGTCGCCTCAAGCGCGTCGCCTCGGATAATCGGGACGAAGTGACTGATCGGTTGCCGAAAGCGCCGGAACAAAAAAATGGCAAGCGCATCGCCCTGGTCGGCGCGGGGTGCGCATCCCTGGCCGTGTGCAACGACCTTATGCCCCTGGGTTACGAGTGCACCATTTTTGAAGCGCTGGGTATTGCCGGCGGACTGATGCGCACCAATATTCCCTCTTTCCGTCTTCCCGCCAAGGTGCTGGATGAGGAAATCGGCTACATCGTGGACATGGGTGTGGATCTGCGCCTGAATTCTCCGGTGAAGAGCATGAAGGCCCTGCTGGATGAAGGCTACGACGCCGTGTTCATCGGCAGCGGCGCCCCCAAGGGCAAGGACCTGGATATACCGGGTCGCTGGGACAGTGACCGGATCCATGTTGGCATCCAGTGGCTGGAGTCCGTGGCCTTCGATCATGTTGAAAGTATTGGCAAGCAAGTGCTGATTATTGGCGTGGGTAATACCGCCATGGATTGCTGTCGCACCTCCCTGCGCCTGGGCGCCGAGAATGTGAAGGTCATGGCACGCCGGCCCCGCCAGTTCTTCAAGGCATCGGCCTGGGAGCTCGAGGACGCCGAGGAAGAAAATGTCGATATCGTAGTTAATCACTCACCCAGGGAATTTGTGGTGGAAGATGGCGTGCTCAAGGGCATGCTGTTCGATGTGATGGAATACGACCTGGATGAGAATGATCGGGTTACCGATAGCCGGGTGGTGGGCGAGAAGCTGATTCCCTGTGACGACGTGGTGTTGGCCATCGGCCAGGAAAATGCCTTCCCCTGGATTGAGCGTGACCTGGGTATGGAGTTCGACAAGTGGGATGTACCGGTGGTGAACGAGATCACCCATGAGTCCACGCTCCCGGGCGTGTTCTTTGGTGGTGATGCCGCTTTCGGTCCCAAGAACATCATCTGGGCCGTCGAGCACGGCCACCAGGCAGCCATATCCATTCACCAGCATTGCCAGGGTAAGGATGTGGCGGAACGCCTGCCCAACCGGATGAACCTGCTGGCCACCAAGATGGGCCCCTACGAGTGGAACTTCTCAAATCATTTTGACGGTTCCGAGCGGCGCATCGTGCCCAGCGTGGACCTGGTGACTCGTTTCAAGAACCTGAATGTGGAAGTCGAACTTGGCTTCACCGCCGAGCAGGTTGCCGCCGAGGTAGAGCGTTGTCTTAACTGTGACGCGCAAACTGTATTTACCGATAATTTGTGCATCGAATGCGACGCCTGTATCGATATTTGCCCGGTGGATTGCCTGGGAATGCTGCCTGATGCGGAAGAGCAGGTTCTGCGCGACGGATTGAAAGCCAAGGCGACAAATATCCAGCAGCAATTGTTTGTCTCCGGGCCCCTGAAGCACACTGCAAGATTGATGGTGAAAGACGAGGACATTTGCGTGCATTGCGGCCTGTGTGCCGAGCGTTGTCCCACCGGTGCCTGGGATATGCAGAAGTCCAGGATACTTATTCCTTACGCTGCAGATCATGCAGATTCAAAACGGTGGCAGGCTAAATCATGAGCCAGGTGAATAATTTCGTAATCAAGCTCGCCAACGTGAATGGCACCGGTTCGGCCAGTGCCAACGGACTGGTCATGAAAGCCATCTTCAGGATGGGCGTGCCAGTGGTGGGTAAGAATATCTTCCCCTCCAATATCCAGGGTTTGCCGACCTGGTTTGAAATTCGCGTTTCCCGTGAGGGCTATCTTGCCCGCTCCGGTGAGGTGGACGTGATGGTGGCGATGAATGGCCAGACCTTCGATCGTGACCTGAAGGAAGTCAGTCCCGGTGGCGTACTTTTGTATGATTCGACCTGGCCCAGGGAGCGCAATATCACGCGTCACGACATCACCGTGCTGGGGATACCCCTGGCCAGGATGTGCAACGAGACGTTTGAAAACCCCCGCGCCCGCATCCTGATGAAGAACATGGCCTACGTGGGAGCGCTTGCCGCCCTGCTGAACCTGGACATGGACGTGCTGAGGGGATTGATTGAGGAGCAGTTCGCCAGCAAGAAGAAGCTGATCGGTGCGAATATCCAGGCTATCGAACTGGGTTATCACTACGCGGTGGAAAATTTCAAATGCCCGCTGGCCTCGAATATTGAGCCCATGGACAAGACCGCCGGTCATATCATGATTGATGGAAACACCGCTGCCGCCCTGGGTTGCGTCTACGCCGGCGCCACGGTGGGTGCCTGGTATCCGATTACCCCGTCCACCTCCATGATGGACGCCTTCCGCAGCTTCAGTGAGAAGACCCGGATAGATAAGAAATCCGGCGAGAAGAATTTCTGCATTATCCAGGCCGAGGATGAGCTTTCCGCTATAGGTATGGTGATTGGGGCTAACTGGGCAGGCGCTCGTTCATTTACCCCGACCAGTGGTCCGGGTGTTTCACTGATGAGTGAGTTCCTCGGGTTCGCCTATTACGCAGAAATCCCCCTGGTGCTATTCAATATCCAGCGTGCCGGTCCGTCAACCGGTATGCCTACCCGCACCCAGCAATCCGACTTGCTGCTGTGCGCCTATGCATCCCACGGCGACACCCGTCATGTGTTGTTGATTCCTGATGATCCCAGGGAGTGCTTCGACATGGCTGTGCAGGCATTCGACCTGTCCGATCGCTTGCAAACCCCCATCATGGTGCTCTCCGACCTGGATATCGGCATGAACGACTGGATGGTTCCCGAGCTTGAATGGGATGACAACTACCGTCCTGATCGCGGCAAGGTGCTGACTGACGAGGACCTGGCCAAGGTTGAAAAATTTTATCGCTATGTAGACAGCGACGGCGATGGCATCACCTATCGCACATACCCCGGTGGTGATCCCAAGGGCGCGTATTTTGTACGTGGTTCCAGCCACAACAAGCTTGGCGCTTATACGGAAAGCTCAGCCGAGTACAAGGATGTGCTGGATCGATTGCTGGTGAAATGGGAGACCGCCAAGAAGCTGGTTCCCGGGCCGGTAATTCGTACCGCGGAGATGCCCAGCCGTACCGCAATTGTCACTATGGGAAGTGGTGCAGCCGCCTGTCGCGAAGCCAGCCACAAGTTGGCCGCCAAGGGTATTCACCTGGATTACATGCGGGTCAGGGCTTTCCCCTTTGGCGAAGAGGTGGAGAAGTTCCTGGAAGAGCATGATCACATTATCGTTGTGGAGCAGAATCGGGATGCACAGTTGCGTACTCTTCTGATGACCGAGACCCGGGTGCCCAAGGATAAATTGCACTCCATCCTGCACTACGATGGCCAGCCCCTGGATTACCGCAGCGTGGTAGCCGGTGTTGAAGAATTCCTGAGCAAGGGAGAAGTCGCATGAGCTTTGTTACCAAGCCCAGAATCATTCACAAGTCCCTGAAGAGAAATGCACTGGGACTGACGGTCCGTGACTACGAGGGTGTAGCAACCACGCTGTGCGCAGGTTGTGGTCATGACTCGATTACCGCGGCCATCGTGCAGGCGTTTTGGGAATTGGACATGCCTGCCCAGCAAGTGGCCAAGATGAGTGGTATCGGTTGCTCGTCCAAGACCACCGGGTATTTCCTCAGTGCAGCCCACGGCGTGAATTCGGTACACGGGCGCATGCCCTCGGTGACCACCGGCGCCAATGCGGCCCGTCGGGACCTGACCTACATTGGAATCTCCGGCGACGGCGACTCCATGTCGATTGGCCTGGGTCAGTTTGCTCATGTCATTCGCCGAAACCTGGATATGCTGTACATGGTCGAGAATAACGGCGTGTATGGATTGACCAAGGGGCAGTTCTCCGCCGCGGCAGACCTGGGTAGCCAGACCAAGAAGGGCGAGGCGAATCAGCAGCCGCCGATCGATCCGGTGAAAACAGGCCTGGCCATGGGTGCGAGCTTTGTTGCAAGAGCATTCTCCGGCGACAAGGAGCAATTGGTGCCCCTGATCAAGGCCGGCTTGTCGCACAAGGGATTTGCCATGCTGGATGTGATTTCGCCTTGCGTGACGTTTAACGACCACGAGACCTCGACCAAGAGCTATGCCCACACCCGTGAGTATTACCATCCGGCTATTCACACGGACTTTATTCCGCCCAGCGAAGAAATTGTCGCCCAGTACGACGACGGTGAGGCCATGGACGTGAAGTTACACGATGGCAGCCACGTGATACTTCGCAAGGTGGACAAGGACTACGACCCAACCGACAGGGGGCGTGCATTCAATTACTTGATGGATGCCCAGGATCGCGGTGAAGTGGTAACCGGCTTGCTGTATATCGACCAGAAGCAGGGCGATATGCACCAGCGCAGCGGTACCGCAAGCAAGCCGCTTGGACGCATGGAGCACGAGGAACTCTGCCCCGGATCAGAAGTCCTGAAAGATCTTCAAAAGGCCTATCGTTGAAGGTGGAGTCGCGGCCTGACGGGCCGTGACCGTTATTTCCAGTTGTTTGCCTGGGACTCAAAGTTCTCGGTGTGGGCGGGCACCACGCAAAAGCGTTGCCCGGTGGGCGCCTGCATCACCACCCATTCCCGCACTTCACTGAGTCGCCTGGCGCCGAGTTTTTCCAGTCGGGCAACCTCGGCGGGAATATCATCAGTCTCAATATCCAGGTGCACCCGGCTGGGGTGATCCACTGTCTGCACCTCGATGTGCATGTCCCGGGTCTTGCCACCCAGGGCCCGGTATTTCTCCTCGCCGGCATCCTCGCTGGCCTCGGTCGAAAGGCCCAGGGCGGAGGCCCAGAACGATGCGGCTTCATCCAGGTCGGCGTTCTCGCAATCGATAATAAACCCCCCGAGTCTGCTCTTGTGCACGGGCTTACTCCTTCCCGCTAATCCGGTCTCCGGGGCGAATGGTCCCGCCGTGCACGATGGTCGCACGCAGGCCTCCCCGGTCGACCATGGTCTTGACCACCTTGGCGGATGGAACCTGTTCGGTGGCGAACAAGCCCCCAAGGGTCGCGCAGGGCTGGCACAGGTCCACGCCTTCCAGCAGCGTCTCACCGACCATGAATTGCTTGCCCAGCAGGGCGTTCAGGTCCACGCCCCGGGTCACCAGGTTGCGCCGGGTTTGCCAGGCGACGACATCCAGTCCGGTTTCCCGGTTAAATTCGGCGACCTTTTCTTCATCGATCAGGGTGATCTGCTTGTCCGGGTCGGCGCCCTGCTCGTCATAGCAACGGTCGCCCGGGATGCCTTTGCCGGCTACCAGCGAAGTTTCCTCGAGTCGGGTTAGCGGGCCACCGGATTCGCTGGCAATAGTGATGGAAACAAGTTTTCCTGGCTGCTCGGCTGACATGATTTCTCCGGGATGGCGGGCATGCTGTGGTAACGATTTTCCATAGCATGCCTCGGAATGGGCGGCCTGTCTTGCAGGGTGCGGGGCTTAGTCCTGGGGCAGCGTGGCCAGTAACTTGTCCAGGTGCGCCGCAAAGGCCTTCTTGTCGGCCTGTCCCAGGGGAGGCGGGCCGCCGGTTTGCATGCCGCTGGCACGCATGGTGTCCAGGAAATCCCGCATGTTCAGCCTGGACCGGATGGTATCCACGTTGAACAGTTCGCCCCTGGGGCTGAGCACGTGGGCGCCTTTTTCCATGGCTTCGGCGGCCAGCGGGATATCGCTGGTGATGACCAGGTCGCCACTGGCCAGCAGGCGCACGATTTCATCGTCCGCTACATCGAAGCCCTGGGATACCTGCATGGATCGAATCAGCGGCGAGGAGGGCGTGGACAGGTAGTGATTGGCCACCAGGATGACCTGGATACGGCAACGCTGGGCTGCCCTGAACAGCATTTCCTTTATTGGAACCGGACAGGCGTCCGCATCAACCCAGATCTGCATTGAAGGTTTGTCTCCCGGTCTCAGGAAAGATCGGTCTTGCGCTGTGGCAAGTGGCCGTAGGGCTTGTCCTCTTCGAAAACCAACTCGTGGTCACTGAGGTTGGCGCCCAGCATGCGCAGGTATTCGGCCCCGAAAAATTCCATTGCCTTGTCCCGGTCGCCCTTGAAGGCTTCCAGGTTGTCTGAATTGCTGGCGACGACGAAAGCGTTGAATCTCGCC
>Ga0102810_1000446_pt1 | contig 15068 bp, 13 predicted proteins | sample ColrivemetaGS573_FD_84506 | JGI IMG/M metagenome (GOLD analysis project Ga0102810, IMG submission 84506) | Estuarine microbial communities from the Columbia River estuary - Ebb tide ETM metaG S.573 | ecosystem: Environmental > Aquatic > Marine > Intertidal zone > Estuary | place: USA: Columbia...
AAACCTGGCATTAGCACTTGAAACTTTATGTCCATATGTCCAGTTTCTGGTGCGACACTAATAAAAGATAAGGCACCTTGAAAGTTACCTTTATAATCTTTAATAGGCATGTCGCGTTGCGGAATTGGCACAGAAAAACGTGTGCCTGCAACAACATACTCTGTATTTTCTGTTACAAATGACGAACTGTGATTACCGGCACTGTTTGGTACTTCAATAATTTCAGTAGTTTCAAAAGTTTTTAAGTCGATCTTCGCAATTCTTGGTGTATTGTTCTCATTAATAAAAATGAAACGACCATCAATTTCTCCATTCGTTTGGGAAATATCAGGATGGTGAGAATCTCCCCAAGGAATAAAGCCGTGAGAGGTATTCAACATTGGTTTCGTCTCTTCTGAATACCCATATCCTGAAGTTGGAAACTGTGAGAATACAGGAATCTCTTTAAACATTCTTCCTGAAGGCAATCCATAGACAGTTAAGTTACCACTATAACCACCGGAAATAAAGGCGTAAAACTCGTCATGCTCACCTGGAGCAACGTAAACTTTTTCTGCAACATTACTTGCAAGTGCACCAGACGCATTATCTGATTTCCCTGAATTATTACAACTTGTAAATGCTACGAGAACACTTAAAATTGCAATGGTTGATTTAATTATATTCTTCATTGTTTTATAAATTAGATTAGTGTTTTTATTCTTCAGTTGGAGGTAATAAAACCATATCAATAACGTGTACAATCCCGTTTCCGGCTTTAACACTTCCTAATATTTTTGCACCACCAATCATAGGTTCACCATCTACCACTTCAACTTTTACATATTGGTTGTTGGCCTGACCTAACTTTTTAAATTTCTTTAAAAAGTCTTTAGAATAATTTCCTGGTGTTACGTGATACTTCAAGATGTTAGCTAAAGCATCTTTGTTTTCAGGTTTTAATAAATTTTCAACAGTGCCTTCTGGCAAAGCTGCAAAGGCCTCATTAGTTGGTGCAAACACCATTAAAGGACCCGCATTTACTAATACATTTTCCAATTGAGCCGCTTGTACAGCAGCAACTAGTGTTGTATGATCTTTTGAACCAATAGCTATACTTAATACCGTTGGTGTACTTTCATCGTCTGTGATAAAAGCCTGACCACTTCTTCCCGTAGCTTCTGTTTCAGTTTCTGTAGTCGCAGCGTTTGCCGCGTCTTCTTTGGTTTCATTCTTGCAGGAGCAAATTAATGATGCAAATGCAAATACAAGAAATACATGTTTAATTGTTTTCATATAATATTATTTTAGTGTTCTGAAATATTCTAAGACAGCTCTTGCATCTTCTTCCGAAAGATTCTGATTTGCCATTGTTGAACCATTAAATTCAATTAATAATTCTCTTGCTAAGGGATCGTTTTTAACCATACCTTCTGGATCTAATATTATATTCATAATCCATTCTGGAGAGCGTCGTTCTAAAATTCCTTTTGGCGCTGGACCGATAAACTTTTTTTCTGCTCTATGACAGGCAGTACACATTTTCTTATAGACATCGGCTCCATGCATTGCCATTTTATCATCTATAATTGGATCTAATGTTAACGACTTAATTGGCCCAACACCTTTGTTAGCTAAATCAACTCTTTTTGATGCCGGTACTTTTTCTGCTTTAGGCGCAGTGGTCTTTTCGGTTGCTGTCTTTTTTTGATAAGAGAATCCTTCTTTTTTCTTTTCTTCTTTGCCTCCACAACTCATTAGTAGTGTTACAAATAATACAGCCATTAATCTTATTATTGTTTTCATTTAGATTTATTTTATTAATCTCACAAATTTAGGTACTGATATTTTCTAAAAACATGATAAAAATCATATTTAGGACATTTTTGTCCTTTTTAAAAACATATAATTATTAAGCAAATAAAGCCAAGAATAATCTTGGCTTTATAAATTCAATACTGAATTACTCAATAAATACTATTTCGTTATTTTAAATTTTGAATGTCATTACTGGTAAAACAGAATGATTTGCAATATCTTCAGAAATACTCCCTTCAAAGAAATGGGCTAGGCCTTTTCTTCCATGCGTAGCAACAGCGATTAAATCTACGCCTAAAAGGTTAGAAACGCTTAATATTCCTTGTTCAATACTATAATCATTGACATAAGTCACATTTTTTATTTTATCGATATTACCATCAGCAGCCTTTAAAAATTCTGCAACTCGCTTTTCAATTTCCATTGAACTTCTAAAACGACTATCGGGTAAATTCACATGCACTAAGTGCATTTTCGCGCCTAGTCCCTCAAACATTTTACTCGCATTTAAATATGGTTCTATAGCATCTTCAGAAAAATCACAGGCAAATGCAACATCTTCTATTTCCATTAAAATCGGGCTATGTTTTACAACTAAAACAGGAATATTGGAATGTCTAACTACTTTTTCAGTATTAGACCCAACGAATACTTCTTTCAAACCACTTGAGCCCTGAGAACCCATAATAATAAGATCTACGTCATGTTCTTTAGCGACTTCACTCACTTCACTAAACACTTTAAAGTGTTTTACTATTGGTGTTACCTTTACATCTTTCAGAAAATCTTTTTCTAAAAATTTTTGAAATTTTTGTTCGGCTAATTTTAAGTAAAAAACAGTTTCAACTTCCATTTCTGATTCAGCACTAGAAAAAACCGCATTAGATAGTTCTAACATATGTAATGCTAAAATTTCAGCATTATATTTTCGAGCAAAAACAGATGCTGTTTCTAATGCAAATTCAGAGTGTTCAGAGAAATCTATTGGTACAATAATTTTTTTCATAACTTCATATTTAGTATTTATACATTTCAAATGTAAAATAAGTAGTTTGTAAAAAACATGATATATATCATAAGATGTATTTGCTGTTCAATAAATAATCATTAACTTTCTCTTTTAATTCACTAACACAAATTCAACATGAGAAAAAGCCTTCTGTTTATAGCCTTATTATGTTTAACTTTTAACCAAAGCTGCAAGGAAGAGGTTAAAAAAGATAAAGGCACTACTAAAGTTATGACAGCTAAAAAAATAAAGATGAGCCTAGAGCCAAAAAGCGAAAGCACCGTTACTGGCACTGTTGCTTTTACTGAGGAAGAAGATGGTAAAATTAGAATGGTTGCGATGCTAGAAGGCCTAGAACCAGGAACAACGCACGCGATTCATATTCATGAAAAAGCAGATTGTTCATCACCTGACGGCAAGTCTACTGGAGGTCATTGGAATCCTACTGCGAAACCGCATGGTAAATGGGGCGATGCTGCAGGTTTTCACAAAGGCGATATCGGAAACCTTACTGCTGAAGAAAACGGCCGTGCTTTTATAGAGTTGTCAACTGAAGAATGGTGCATTGGTTGCGGCGATTCCAACAAAGACATTTTAGGCAAAGCCATTATTGTGCATGCCGGAACGGATGACTTTACAACGCAACCTACGGGAGCAGCAGGCGGACGTGTGAGTTGTGGTGGCATCATAGAATAACACCTGTATTACCTCGTTTTTAAAGCAGTTATATTATAAAAATCTAACTGTCTACCTATTACTATTTCAAATCTATTTTTTTTAAGTAAATTCACTCCTTTTTAAATTTTAATTATGAATATAAAAGTCAAAGACCTTATGGCTAAATCTGTCATAACAACAATGCCGCATAAAACTGTTGGTCATGCGCAATCAATAATGGCAAAAAATAAAATTAAATCTGTGCCTGTTATTGATGGTGAAATGAACATAAAAGGTATTATAACGTCTTCAGATATGTTAAAAGACATCTCAGAAACAACGCCTTTAAGTCATGTTATGACTACCAAAGTTTACACTATACCTTCATATTCTGATGTTCATATCGCTGCACGTATTATGAGAAACCATCATATTAATCACATTATTGTTTCAGATGAGAAGAAAATTGTAGGTGTTTTAAGTGCTTATGATTTATTAAAACTAGTTGAAGATCATCGCTTTGTAATGAAAAACGAGCCTACGCCTTCTAAAAAGAAGAGTAAACGAGAATAGATCATTAAGATAGTAGAGCAATTCTAATCTAAATTGGTTTTTACAAAAAAATCTTTACATCATTTTAATCTATAAACCATGAATCCATCAGCAAATGGCTGGATAAATAAATTACTAAACACGCTTGAAGCTAGTAGCAGCTTAAATGAGATAAGTACTGATGCCTTTTATTTGGCATTAAGACGAAGCGGTTTTATTTATGGGAATAATGTTTTAATCGTTGAAAATATAATTGAAAAAAAAGATTTTACTAACGAGGAAATTTGTAAAATAAATCTTTTCATAACCCTGTTCTTCTCATATAAAAGATCAAAAACTTTAGATTCTTTTACCGAAAGTACTATCGAATTTTACACTCAAATTGATGAATATAAATCGTCGTTTTTCAAAGAACTTTTAGGCGAAAAAAAATCTTTAGGACTATTAGAGAAGATTATACATAAACGTGTTTTAATAGATGACAACCTCATCAGTAAAAGCTTTAATTACTTTGTAACAAATGCATTGTTATATATAGATGTATTGGCTTATAAACATTATTTAAAGCACAAATCAATTACTGTAGATTATATTAAGAACCTTGAATCTTCGTTAGAAACTATTGTATTATGTGTATTAAATTCTAAGGAAACCAAAAGCAAATATGACAACAGTTTAATTAAGCTATTTGAGCAATCACTTCGCTATCAAAAAAAATCAAACATTAGTTATAATCAAGCAATAACCCTTATTAATAGTGATATAGAAGCACAATATATCATGGATATTGCATGCATGGCAACATGGACAGATAAAACCATTGACAAAAAAGAGCATGCTTTTTTAAGTGAGCTAGGCAATGACTTAGAACTGGATAAAGCAACCATAAATAAATCTATTGCGGCGACGTCCTACTTTTTTAAAACGTACAAGGAGGAAATTGTTTTACTTGGCTCCAAAAACATTGTAAAAACTTTTTACGATAATTCTAGTCAAATGGTAAGCAAGCTAATTTCTAGAAATAGTAAACGCCTGCAAAAAGAATTAACTGAAAGTAAAGAACTCATGCTATTAATCTCACAATCAACAGTTAGAGATTTAAGCGATGATGAACAGAAAAAACTGCAAGAACAATTACTTGATGTTTTTAAGACTATACCAAGCTTAGCTATTTTTATGCTTCCCGGCGGCGCACTTTTGTTACCTCTTGTGGTGAAATTTATTCCTAAATTATTACCAAGCGCCTTTGATGATAATAGAATTGATGAATAAGGATATAATTTTAAAAATGCTAACGGTTTAACTGATGCTCTCAAAGCCTCAAATTTCTCTAAGAAATATTATTATATTGCAGTACTATAAAAGTATTATTGCATCAAAGCAAAAAGTAACATATGCTATTTAATTCAATAGAATTTGCCATTTTTTTACCTATTGTATTCCTACTCTATTGGTTTGTGACTAAAAAAAACATCAAAAGTCAAAACATTTTACTTTTACTAGCGAGTTATTTATTTTATGGTTGGTGGGATTGGCGATTTTTATCATTAATCATTTTTAGTTCGTTTTTAGATTACATAATAGGGTTGCAACTTCATAAAACTGAAATAAAAAAGAAAAGAAAAGCGTTATTATTTATGAGTCTCATTGTGAATTTAGGCTTTTTAGGCGTTTTTAAATATTTTAATTTTTTTGCTCAAAGTTTTGCCGATGCCTTTACCATGTTTGGGATCCCTTTCGAAGCGTCAAGGTTAAATATAATTTTACCAGTAGGTATTAGCTTTTATACTTTTCAAACACTTAGCTATTCCATTGATGTCTATCGAAAAAAAATGGAGCCAACCAATGACATCATCTCTTTTTTCGCCTTTGTCAGTTTCTTTCCGCAGCTGGTTGCAGGTCCTATAGAAAGAGCATCTAACCTACTCCCTCAGTTTCATAAAAAGCGAACATTTGATTATAGTGCTGCCTCTGATGGTATGCGACAAATATTATGGGGATTATTTAAAAAAATCGTTATTGCAGACAACTGTGCCGTTTATGTGAACCAGATTTTTGAAAATTATACAGATTATTCTGGAAGCACATTATTTTTAGGTGCTTTACTTTTTGCGTTTCAAATTTATGGGGATTTTTCTGGATATTCAGATATTGCTATTGGAACCGCAAGATTATTTGGTTTTAATCTTATGAAAAACTTTGCCTTTCCCTATTTTTCAAGAGATATCGCAGAGTTTTGGAGACGATGGCATATTTCGTTATCCACTTGGTTTAGAGACTATCTTTATATTCCTCTTGGTGGAAGTAGTGGTAGCTCAGCAAAAAAAATAAGAAACATTTTTATTATATTTTTAGTTAGTGGATTTTGGCATGGTGCAAATTGGACTTTCATTGTTTGGGGCTTTTTAAATGCCTTATATTTTTTGCCGTTAATGCTTTTAGGAAAAAACCGAAAAAACACTAACACGGTTGCTGAAGGCAAACTATTTATAAGCTTTAAGGAGATTATCCAAATTGCAATAACATTTTTTCTTACCAATATTGCGTGGGTGTTTTTTAGAGCAGAAAATGTCACAAAGGCATTTAAGTATTTAAAAATAGTATTCTCTAAGTCCTTATTAACATTACCTGATCTTTCCGAAATTAGCCTCGTTATATTGGCATTAATTGGATTGCTTGTGGTTGTAGAATGGGTTCATAGAGAAAGAGAACATGGTTTGAATTTCACAAATACACAATACCCCAAATTTATAAGATGGTCTATTTACATTGGTGTTATTGTAGTTATAGCTGTATTTGGTGGCTCACAAGAAACATTTATATATTTTCAATTTTAATATGAAAAAGTTTATAACACATAGCATTGTTTTTTCCATACTAGCATTTTTAGTACTGGCTATAATGGTTATAGGCACTACGCTATTTGCAAAAAAGTCCTTTGATTATAGTATTCCGGAAAATAAGAATATTTTGGTTATTGGCGATTCTCATACAGAGTGTGCAATTGATGACCGCATATTAAATAACGCTTTTAATTTATCACAAAGTGCTACGTGCTACTTTTACACATATTTAAAAACGAGAGAAGTCATAAATCATAATCCGCAAATTGATACGCTTATAGTGAGTTATTCCTATAGTTCGCTTAAAAAAATCAAAGATAAATGGCTCATTGGTCCTGAGAATTTAAAATTCAAGATTAGAGATCATTTAATACTATTTAATGCAACGGATTTTAAAGAATTGTTTTTAGCCAGTCCAAAAGATGTGTTAGTCTTTGCTCCTCAAGTAATTGCTCATAATTTTAAAGTATTGAGAAATGGCTATAGTGCGCTTGGTGGCTTTGACAATTCAGAACGAAATAATTTACAAGAAGACATTCTAAAGCTTCAGAATGAAGATGAAAAAAATCCAATTGAAGGATATTCGAAATACCAAGAAGACTACTTACTCAAAATTTACAATTTCAGTCAAGAAAAAAACATAAAACTTATTCTTGTAAACACGCCTATGCATGCCGAAGCATTAAAAAAAGACACTAAGGCGCATAAAACGTATTATTGCGAGTTTTATGCTTCAAAAATGCCTGAGGCTTCACTTTTAAATCATACGAATTTTGATATGGCAGATTCTGGGTTTGGAGATGCGTATCATCTCAACTTTAAAGGTGCAAAAATTTACACAGATTATTTAATGAAAACCAATTTTGCTGAAGATGCAAACTATTGCCATGAAATAAAATAATAATAAAGTCTTACGCTAACCACGCTTTAAAATCTTTCACGCGCTCTCGTGCTACAATAACATCCTGTTCTTTAAACGATTTTAACTTAATTTGAATTCGTGAGTTTGTATAACTCACCATATCTTTTATAGCTTGAATATTGACAAAGAATTTTCTGTTTATTCTGAAGAACTGCTGAGGCTCTAATTCATGTTCTAGTTGCTCTAAGGTTGTATCTAAAAGATAGTTTCTACCTTCTGTAGTATATAGATAGGTGCCCTTATTTTCGCTATAAAAACACTCGATATCGTCAATATTAATGAGTTTTAAATGCTGACCAATTTTTACTGAAAAGCGCTTTTTATATTCACGTTCTAAAGGATTAACAAGTAATTTTTTTATATCGCTAAAATCAAGTGTTACAGTTTGTTGTTTCGGTGCACGTAACTTATATTTTGAAACGGCTTTGACCAATTCATCTTCATCAATAGGTTTTAATAAATAATCTATACTATTCAATTTGAAGGCTTGCAAAGCATATTCATCATATGCTGTAGTGAAAATAACTGCGGACAGTATATCAATAGCTTCAAAAATTTCAAATGACAAACCATCACTTAACTGAATATCTAAAAATATGAGATCTGGATGCTTATTGTTTTGAAACCATGCAATGGATTCTTCAACCGAATGCAGCATAATCTCAGTATTCAAATCTAAACGCGCTAGCATGCGCTGCAATCGCCTTGCTGATGGCTTTTCGTCTTCTATGATAATTATATTCATTTTTACTTTCCAAATATTAAATTACTACTCATATTTATTCATGACATCATTTTCTTTATCCATGAACTCTTTTATTTTCCGAGATTCCCAATCTTTAGAAAAGAGAATATTTTTTCCAAAAACGCCAAACCAATGTGATACTAAGCCAATACCCCAAAATACCCAAACTGCAAAGGTTCCAAAATCGAAAAAAGCATCATTAAAAGACTCTCCATTTTCTAAATTCCGCGCTATTTTACCAACACTGATGAAAATATTTACTACTAAATACCAGAAAAAATGCCAATAAAACCCCTTTACTTCTTTAAGTCTTTTTTCGGCGCGTTTATAGGCTGATTCACTGTAAGCTTCTTCTTCATTATAGGGTTCTAAATTATATTTTTCCATGATCTTTAATCTTAATTCCATTTTTTCTTATTTTCTTCCTCTTTCATAAACTGTTCTATTTTGCGCTCTTCCCAACTGCGCCCTAATACACCGTCGTTCACATAGACTTGATAGGCATGAAATAGAATCCCTATCCCCCAACCAAATACCGGAAACCAAAACCAATGAAACCCCCATGAGGTTTGATAATTAATAAAAATGATAAAAGGAATAACAATACAATAAGATATTATACTATAATAAAACCCTTTTAAGTTTTCAACGTGTTTTCTAGCGCGTTCATAGTTGTGCTCTGAATGTGTTTCTACTTTTTTCATTACTGTAATTTGTTTAGTAAGCATAGGTATTGCGACTGCAAAACTTTTTGCTTGTTGATTGATGAATACTTTTTTATCGGTTAATAAGTCGTAGCGTTGCTTAATATTATTTAAACCTACACCACTACTCTTTTTTACGATTTGTTTGGGTTGTAAATTATTTTCAACGACAAGATTTCCAGCATCTTCAAATATTTTGATATGTAATGGTTTACTTGTTGTTACCATATTATGTTTTACTGCATTTTCTAATAAAAGCTGCAATGATAAAGGCACCACCTTACTTTCTGGATTTGAAGCCCGCTCAGGAATTTCGAAAATAATGCTGTCTTCAAATCTCATTTTTAAAAGCGACATATACGTTTTAGCAAATGCCAACTCCTCATCTACAGTCACTAAATCCTTGTTTTTTTGCTCCAATACATAACGGTAAACTTTAGATAAAGAAGTTGTGAACTTCTGGGCATTATCCGGATTCTCCTCAATTAAACTACTTAATACATTCAAACTATTAAACAAGAAATGTGGATCTAACTGATTTTTCAAGGCGTCAAACTTAGCACTTGCCGTTCCAGCAATGACCTTTTGTTCTTTAATCTTGTTTTGCTGATATTTATTATAGAAATAAATAACATGAAAAGTAATAACTATAGTTAAGGTAATCCAAAGTCCAAACTGATATGGTTTTAAAGTTTCATGTGCTATAAAATAATCGAATGTTTGTCCATAAAAATACAATGAAGTAAACATTCTCAATAAAATAAGTCCGATGATAGTAATGATTACTGACCCCAAAACCCCAATCACAATGCGCTTTATTCCGTCTTTTTCACCCCATTGCCGTTGTTCTAAGTAACTAAAATAAAACATGTTAGAATAGCCTAAAACGAAAGCATACAGTTGGTAAAAGCTAAACTCAATTAAAAAGCCACGTACATTATTGAACGCAAATCCGTCCGATAACATATTTCCTATCACAAAGACGAAACATCCAATAAAGAAGGTGATAAATATATTTTTAATTGATTTCATTATTATGTTTGTTTTAAACTATTATTGACAGGCTTTTAAAGCCTCCTCTGCGCGTTCTTTCCCCCAGTTTGGGTGAAATACTGATTCTGGTTTAAAGTTAGTAAAAAGTTCTATAGAGCGTTCTATATCTTTACAAAATGGCTTGGTATCTTGACCAAAATAACGTGCACTTCCTATTTCCCATTCTGCTTTATTAAAAACAACTCTCGGATTTGTTGAGTCTATTTGTTCAGCTTGAGCATATAATGCCATCACTTTTCCTGATAAGGTCATACCATAAGTAGCACCATCACTGGCAACATAAACTGTATATAATAATGCCTGCATGACCATAATGTCTGGATTCTCTTTCGATATAGCAGTCGCATCATTTAATAAATTTTGTGCTTTATTTAATTGTGTTTCTAAGGCATCGCTATCATTCAGTTTTGAAAACCCATCAATAATTAATGTTTGTGCTGCATAATACGGTGGCAACCAGTTGTCAGGTTCTGCTTTTGAAATACGTTCAAAAAGCTGTGAAGCTTCTATCGCTTCAGTTTCCCATAGTTCGAAGGCTTTTTTCATTCCTACTTCATATTGGGTTTGTGCATTAGCCATACTCGTTGCAAATAAGACTAAGATGATGATTAATTTGTGCATGGTGTTTTTTGTTTGATTAATTATAAGACAAATATCGAATGTTTTTAAACCGTTTTAAAAAGCTTCCGACTGAATTGTCATTTTAGATGGTTAAATTGTTATTTATAGATTATCCAATTGATTGTCCGTTCCGTTTTCACTGATGGTCCAAAAGAAACCAACGAAAAAGAACTGATCTGCTGCAGGACGCAAGCTTCTTCTAGCAAAATCGCCATTCATGTCTGGTGCATCAGCAAATTGATAGCCATTAACATTGCTAAATCCGAGTACATTATTGACTGAAAAATATAAAATCTTTTGTGGCGAAATCAAATAGGCCCAATTTACACTTAAGCTATTATAGGCTTTCGTTTTTTCATTTAGGAATCCCGTAATATTAGGATTGGTATAAGTTCGTCCTGAAGCGAAGGTATAACTCATTCCAACCTGGCTTCTCCAATCTTCAATCCAGTATTTACACACAATTGAAAGGTTATGTGTATTGGCAAAATCTGGTTGTGCTGCATATGGATAATTCTGATAATTACGTTCTGTATCTAAATACGAATAACTCACCCAATAATCAACATTCTTAATGTTTCTGCTATCACGCCAAAATAGATCAATACCTTTAGCAAACCCATAGCCTTTGCTGTTATAGTTAGAATCAAAACTAGCAAACTCACTATCATACTTTACCAATTTATCATAATCTTTAAAATAAGCCTCGGCTCTAAAAAGTTGGCCTTTATCATTATACTGATAATTTAAGATATAATGTGATGTATGCTGTGCTTCTAAATCCTGTTCAAATTTTAAAATATTAGAATTCGGGTTTTGGTAAAAGTCCCCATAAGCCAATGAAATCTGACTTTTCGCTGATGTTTTATATGCCATGGACAGGCGTGGTGAAAGTGTTAGTTCATTAAATAGTTCGCTATACTCCAATCGCAACCCTGCTTTAAGGGCCAGTTTTTTCGAAAAGAATATATCCGCTTCAGAGAAGACTGCACTAATATTATTGTTATAGCCATAGTCCACATTTGGTGTCAAAGTATCTTGATAATCTTCGGTAAAATCGGTTGCAAAATATTCAGCACCTGCATTCAATTTAAAGCGATTATTAAAGCGATGTTTCAGTTTGAATTTAGCATGAAATGAGTTTTCTTTGTCTACAATTTTGGAGGCATCAATTTGAATATCATCCTTGGCATTCGTATAGCTTAATCCCGTTTGAACAGTCCAATTATCATTCAACATACCTCGATATGAACAATTAAAGTAAAGGTTTCGGTTATTAATCTTAAGATGTACTCCCTCAGGGTAATTAATATCTTCTTGTGTGAGTTCAAAGTCACTCGTGTCGAAGGCAGAATACAACTTTAACATACCATCACCTAATTCTTGACGAAAGACCGCTTCTCCTGATATACTTTCAAACGGTTTTTGCCAATCATTACGATCATCAAAAATAGAAATATAAGGCGCCAAATTAATATAAGACGCATTCACACTTAACGCGTTTTTGTTCCATTTTTGAGTATTCCCTAAAACCCCACCAACCGTCATAATACCAATATCTGTTTTCTCTTGATTCGGAAAACCTGTAGTATTTAATAAAAGCACACTCGACAAAGCTTGTCCGTACTCTGCCGAATAGCCTCCAGTAGAAAATGTAATCCCATCAAATAGAAATGGAGAATAACGACCACGAGTTGGAATATTATTGGTAGTTGGAGAATAGGGTGTAAACACACGAATACCATCAATAAAAATTTGAGTTTCTTCAGCATCTCCTCCACGCACAAATAAGCGCCCATCTTCAGCAACCGTTGTAGTACCTGGCAGCGTTTGTAAAGCACCTACAAAATCACCTAAAGCACCAGCCGTAGTGACTACATCTAATGGTTTTAACGCATTCACTTTAGAATTGTCGCCGGCAGAAAAAGTTCCCGCAGAGAGAATTACTGCGTCTAAAGTATTCACATCATCTTTAAGAATAATTGTCAAATCGTTCATATACGAGATATCACCATGCATAGAAAAGGTTTCATAAGACAAAAACGAAACCACTAAAGTCTGACTTCCTGATTCTGAAGTTTTAAATGAAAATTCACCTTGTTCATTAGTCGTTGCTCCATCATAAGTACCTTCCAAATACACATTGGCCTGAGCTATAGGATTGTTTTTTGAATCGATAACAATACCGCTAATGACCTGTGCAGACAGTTGGAGTGTTACAAAACAGATAAGGATGGTTAATACATTTTTCATGGCATCGTGCAAATTGATTGATTGATATCACAAATATGAATCAGAAAGTGTCGCTATTAAATTTATAATGACTGAATTGTAAAATATTAATGATGAGATGTCAATGAGCAAAACCCTCTAATGCAAAAACATAAACTAGAATCTGTTTTAATTCCCTAAAAGACCTGAATATAAAAAATAAAGTATATGAAGTATAGGTGTAGGTAAAAAACAATAAAGTATTATAAAACAAATATTTATAAATTTAATAAAATAAATCTATATTTAACATTATGAAACCGGAGGCAGGCGGTACACTACTATAATTTCCTTCCTTTCTTTAGTGCATCAAAAAGCGGCTGAATTAAAATCATATATACTATCACCACTATAAACAAGAGGAATGCAATTGCAATTATGGTAAAGAGACTTTTCATTTAAGTGCTTTAACTAACTTACATTAAAGTTAATTAAAATTAAGAGACTACTATAACACAGTAACTGATTATAAAGGACTGCACTATCATATGTGTGAAATTAATTATCTTTGCCATTTCATAAATTACTTTTAACCAACATTTAATGACCATAAAAAAATATTGCAGGGTCATGCTCGTCGCATTCCTTTGCTTCTCGTTTAATACATTAGCCCAAACTGAAGGCCTACTCAAAGGAAAATTACGAGATGCAAATAATGTAGAAGTCGTTTATGCGTCCTTATCGTTATTTCAAAAGGATTCTGTTTTTGTTAAAAGCGCCATCAGTACAACTACAGGTGATTTCAATTTAATTGCTATAGCACCTGGAATATATCGATTGCAAGTGGATCATATTGAATTTGAAACCTTTGTTACTCCAGATTTCACGATTTCTGAAAATGAAACTAAAACGCTTTACGATATTGTTTTACGACCAGCAAGTAATAGTCTCGACGAAGTGGTCATTAATCATAAAAAGGCACAGATTGAAGTAAAAGCGGATAAGTTGGTTTTTAACGTGGCTAGCAGCCCAAGTGCTTCCGGGACGAACGGTTTAGATTTATTAAAAAAGTCTCCTGGTGTTACTGTTGATTTAGACAATAGCATCTCATTATTGGGAAAGAAGAATGTGCAAATTTACCTCAACGGCGTACCGTCTAGACTCTCTGGCGATGATTTAACGACATTCTTGCAAAGTATGACTTCAGATGTTATCGATTCTATTGAAATCATATCAAATCCTTCTGCAAAATATGATGCTGAAGGTACTGGAGGTATTATCAACATACGCATGAAACGCAATATGGCAACTGGTTTTAATGGCAGTGCAACCTCAAGTTTTACCAAAGGTGTCGAATATAAATACAGTAATAATCTCTCCTTAAATTATGGAAGTGGAAAAATAAATACCAACTTTGATATTACACAGTCTGAAGATGATAATCTCGAAATATTTTTAGATCAAAAACAGCAAAATAATTCGATTTTATTTTTAGATTCCCGAGAGGTACAATCTCGCAAAGGCTACAATATTGGGTTAGGATTAGACGCCAATTTGAGTGACAAGCATTATTTAAGCTTAAGCGCACGAAGCATTTTAAATAATAATGATAATAACTTAAATAGCACGACTGATATTTACCAAGCAAGTCCATTAGAATTCTCTGAAACCTTGTCTTCACAATCTTATCTCGATGGGCAGTCTAGTAACTATATTGTTAACCTGAATCATATTTGGAGCGTGAGTGACACGGCATCACTTAATACTAATTTTAGTTTAGGCCTATATGACACGGATAAAAGCACATTACAGCCCAATACGTATTTTGATGCGGATGGCGTCATCATCGATACCGATAACACTACTTTTGATGCCAATACTAATATTAATTTATGGTCTGCAAAGGTTGATTACGAAAAAGAATGGGAGCAGATTACGTTTTCTATTGGTGCCA
>Ga0102810_1000449_pt1 | contig 15018 bp, 9 predicted proteins | sample ColrivemetaGS573_FD_84506 | JGI IMG/M metagenome (GOLD analysis project Ga0102810, IMG submission 84506) | Estuarine microbial communities from the Columbia River estuary - Ebb tide ETM metaG S.573 | ecosystem: Environmental > Aquatic > Marine > Intertidal zone > Estuary | place: USA: Columbia...
AAGACCCGTTCAGGCAAAATTCTGCGGGGTACGATGCGTATGATTGCTGACGGCAAGGCTTACAAGATGCCGGCCACTATTGAGGACCCGTCAGTGTTGGACGAAATTGGCGATGCTCTGGAGGTTGCGAAATAACGCGGTGGTTTGCCACCCGGGATGCGGCGTCTGACTTTTTTGGTCGGGGTGGCGAGATTTGAACTCACGACCCCCACGTCCCGAACGTGGTGCTCTACCAGGCTGAGCTACACCCCGACTAAGGCGCGTAGTTTAACCAAGCCAACAATGCATTGAAAGACTTTAACAATGTATAGGCAAAGACTTGCGCTGTGGCGGTCAGCTAAGTAGGATAAATTAGTAGCGCATAGCGCACTTTATGCCATCACTGATTTTATCGCCGGTTAGTGAAACGGTTTGCTAAAAGCCCGTCATCGCCGGCAAATATTGAGGTTTGTATAAAACTGGCAAGGCCAATCGGTTTTAGTTTTGATATGATCTGTCCACACAGTATCTATTTGTATCGCGTTTTGGGGGAGTGTCCGGGAGGCCAGCTTTAAGCTGGCCTCTTTTTTCTGCGTTTAGAAAAACCATGCAAACCATGATTTGAATTGATCACCAACCTTTGATAGTTGAAAACGGAGTTTATTTTGTCTGCTGAACCCATTAGTGCCCGGATTTACCCGGCTGGAATTTTGACCGTGCTTAGCCGCATGGAAGTTGAGCGTTTGCATGATGCCAGTCGTGGCGAGCTGGGTGAACTGCTGAGGCTTTGTGCGCTCGCGGTGCTTAACAGCGGCAACGACAGCGACGACGCGGAAGCTTTGCTGAAGCGCCACAGGGACTTTGAGATTGAGGTTCAGCAGGTCAATCGTGGCATCCGTCTGGAATTAACCAATGCGCCTGGCACGGCATTCGTCGACGGCATCATGGTTCAGGGTGTACGCGAATTGTTATCCGCGGTCATTCGTGACCTGGTCTACTTTGATACCGAGATCAGCGGCAAGGCATCAACCGACCTGAAAAGTCAGGAAGGTATTACAACCGCTGTATTTGAGATTTTGCGTAACGCCAACACGTTACATCCATCGCGCGAGCCGGATGTTGTGGTGTTCTGGGGTGGACATTCCATTAGCCGTCTGGAATACAACTACACCAAAAAAGTCGGGTATCAAACCGGGCTTCGCAAGCTGAATATTTGTACCGGTTGCGGGCCCGGCGCCATGAAGGGCCCGATGAAGGGGGCAACCATTGCCCACGCCAAACAGCGCGTCACAGGCGCCCGTTATATCGGAATCTCAGAGCCGGGCATTATCGCCGCCGAGTCGCCGAACCCGATCGTAAACCAGCTGGTGATCATGCCGGACATTGAAAAGCGTCTTGAAGCCTTTGTCCGCCTCGGACATGGTGTCGTGGTATTTCCGGGTGGGGTAGGGACCGCCGAGGAAATACTCTACTTGCTGGGGGTGTTGCTGAACCCGGCTAATGACGAACTGCCGTTTCCCTTCGTGTTGACAGGTCCAGCTGAATCGGCTGCCTATTTCGAGCAGATTGACGCGTTTATCGGTTTGACGCTGGGTGAAGAGGCCCAGTCGAAATATGAAATCATTATTAATAACCCCGAAAAAGTAGCCCAGACCATGGCTTCGGGTTTGGCGAAGGTCAAGGCCCATCGCCGCAAACACAGAGACGCTTACTATTTCAACTGGTTGTTCCAGATACAAGATGAATTCCAACAGCCGTTTGACCCCAGTCATGAAAACATGGCCTCACTGCTTTTGCACCGTGACCAGCCAAAACATTTGCTGGCAGCCCATTTGCGGCAGGCGTTTTCGGGTATTGTCGCCGGCAACGTTAAACCGGACACGATAAAGGCGGTACGCAAGCGCGGCCCATTCGAGATAAACGGTGAAGCGGAAATTATGCAGGCACTGGACGCGATGCTGGCATCGTTTGTTGAGCAATCACGTATGAAGTTGCCCGGGCCCGTATACCACCCGTGTTACCGCGTGGTTGCCTAGCTGGAAAACACCCCTGTTATATCAGCGCCACAGCACAAATGCTGTGGTGTTAGCGGGGTTTTCCGGGTTTAAGCGCGGCGGGACTGATCAGGTTTCTGGCGCTGGTTAAATCGACACCGTGGGTAAACTTGAAACCATCCTGATATGGCTTAATCAAGCCCCGCTCAAGTAAGTTGTTCCTGTCCCCTGGCGAGAGTGATTCGTCCGCAACCACCGCGTAGTTATCCCGAAAAGTGTAACCTTGCACGAGTTCATCCAGATTGTCCGCGACGTGGATACCCACAAGCGGGTATTTCAATGCATAGCGATTGTCCTCGGTAACCAGTATCTCGAGAGCGCAGCCTTCATCCATCCCTTTGTAGGTCTCGGGTTGATCCGGACTAATGCGGAAAAAGATCAGGTAACGCCGACCTTCTTCAAATACGGTTGGGTTTTCAAAGTAACATTCGTTCGCGTGCAGCCCTTTTTCAACGACTTCTATAATTTCCTCGCCGGGCCGGTTTTGTTTGTAGGCGATTAGTATCCTGAGAAACGCACTGCCTTCGCTGGGAAATGAGCGGGTATAGACATAATCGGTATCTTTTACCTGGGCAACCGCGACCAGGTCTGCTTTTGCTGCGAGCTCAGACAAGTAGACCGCCGAGGAGGCGTTTTCTGATTGTTCTGTAGTCGGTGAATTGACGGCGCCGAAGACACCTGTGGCAACGACCAACAGCAAGCCTGAAAGCAGGGCATGGCTTCTCATCATTGACTCCCGATTCCTGTTATAAACCAAGTATAACGGTACTCACAAAGTAAGGTGATAACTATCATTTATGACCACGGTCGATGTGTATGCGTTCGGCAATTCTGGAGTCGTTGAATGCATTCTGTTAGCCTTTGCCAACTCCAATTGACTTCAGTTGCAGAGCTGAGAATGAACAGGAATTTCACAATCATGAATATTATCAAACGCCTCCCGGTCATGATGCTGCCATTGGTGCTCGTGGCCTGTAACCAGATGGATGACCTAACGGTTACGATTTCAAGCAATGACAAAGAAATGACAGCAGAAAGTGCGGTTAACTTTGTCACGCAGTCTGAACAGCAGCTTTCTGAATTGGGTCAGGAAGCTGAACGGATGGCCTGGGTTTACAGTAACTTTATTACCGTAGACACTGAAAAACTCGCTGCCAATGCCAACAAAAAATTCACCGCGAAGCAGGTTGAGTTGGCAATAGAAGCTGCCGCCTATAACGATGTTGCCGGTGTTGATGCGGGTACCCGGCGCAAGCTCGATATTTTGCGAAGCGGAATTGTTATTCCCGCGCCCAGTGATGCTGCCAAGACTGCCGAGCAGTCTGAGATCGGCGCAAAAATGGGCGGGATGTACGGCAAGGGTGAGTATTGCTATGCCAATGGCGAGTGTCTCGATCTGGGCCACTTGAGCGATATCATGGCTGAATCCCGGGATCCAGCTGCTCTGTTGGAGGCATGGGATGGCTGGCGTAAGGTGTCTCCACCCATGAAGGATCTGTATGCGCGTCAGGTGGAACTGGCCAATGAAGGTGCGACAGAGCTGGGCTTTGCGGACCTGGGAACCATGTGGCGCTCAGCCTATGACATGCCGCCGGCGGAGTTCCCGGGAGAACTGGACCGTTTATGGGGTGAAGTGAAACCGCTTTATGAAGCGCTGCATTGCCACGTACGGGCAAAGCTGGGTGAGCAATATGGCACCGATCTGGTTCCACAGAACGGCCCGATTCCGGCACATTTGCTGGGCAATATGTGGGCGCAGGACTGGAGCAATATTTATCCGCTGGTATCACCGCCGGAAACCGGCTCGTCTTACGACCTGAGTGCCATCCTGAAAGAAAAGGATTTCAATGCGATCAGCATGGTCGAGACAGGTGAAGCGTTTTTTAGCTCACTGGGTTTTGAAGAACTGCCGGACACATTCTGGGAGCGCTCTTTGTTCGTCAAGCCGCAGGACCGCGATGTCGTTTGTCACGCGTCAGCATGGGATGTAGATGAGAAGGACGACCTGCGTATCAAGATGTGTATCAAGGTCAATGCCGAGGATTTCAACACGATTCATCACGAGCTTGGACACAATTATTATCAACGCGCTTATAACCAGGAAAGCTACCTTTACCGGACCAGTGCTAATGATGGTTTCCACGAGGCGGTAGGCGATACCATCGCGTTGTCAATTACGCCGGAATACCTGCAGAAAATTGGCCTTATTGAGAACGTGCCCGATGCGTCAGGTGATCTTGCTCTGTTGATGAAGCGGGCATTGGAAGGTATTGCCTTTCTGCCGTTTGGTCTGATGGTTGATCAGTGGCGCTGGCAGGTGTTTGCCGGTGAAGCAGGTCCGGAAGGTTATAACGACTTGTGGTGGCAGTTGCGTGAAAAATATCAGGGTGTGAAATCGCCAAATGAACGTCCGGCTGACGCGTTTGACCCGGGTGCCAAGTATCACGTGCCGGGCAATACACCTTATACACGTTACTTCCTCGCGCGCATTTTGCAGTTCCAGTTCCATCGTTCGCTGTGCGAGATTGCCGGTGACAAAGGGCCGGTTCACCGCTGTTCCATCTATGGAAACAAAGAGGCAGGCGAGCGACTGAATGCCATGCTGGAAATGGGTCGACGCGAAGCCTGGCCGGTTGAGTTAGAAGCGCTGACAGGGCAGCAGGAAATGGACGCGACCGCGATATTGGATTACTTCGCGCCGTTGCAGGCATGGCTGGACGAGCAGAACGCAGATCGCCAATGCGGTTGGTAATGTCCAAGCACACAAGTTAGAAAAAAACCCCGCGAGAGCGGGGTTTTTTGTATTTAAAACACGCTAACCCGGTATCCAGGTCCTGATATCCAGGTCCTGAGCGTTATCATTCAGATAGCGTTGCCAACTTCTGGCCAACCTTCACGGTATCGCCGGCAGTTGGCTTGGCAACCGCTTCGACTGCGCCGGGTGGCATGAGAAGAATGACCGTCGAGCCCATGTTGAACCGCCCCATTTCTTCACCTTTGGCCAAAGCGATGTCTTGCGCGGAATAATCTTTAACGCTGACCGCCTTGTTTTTTGTGGGGGTGACTTCACCGGCCCACACGGTTTCCGTACTGGAGACCAGCATCGCGCCCACTAAAACCATCACCAACGGCCCGGCTTCGGTTTCAAAAACAGAGATCACACGTTCGTTGCGCGCAAATAAACGGGGAACATGCCGGGCGGTGTAGGGCGCGACAGAAAATAGCCTGCCGGGCACATGGATCATACGCAGAAGTCGACCGGCCACCGGCATGTGGATTCGGTGATAGTCTTTGGGCGACAGGTAAATGGTGGAGAAATAGCCATTGGTCAGTTCTGGACAAACGGGGTCGTTGGCGAGTAAATCCTGCAATAAAAAGTCTTTGCCCTTGGCTTGTAATATACGGTTTTCAAGCAACGGGCCTGTTTCGCTAATCTTGCCGTCGCATGGCGAAAGAAAAGCCTGCTGACCCGGGTCAAAGGTTCTGGCCCCGGGCTTCAGCGCGCGCGTGAACCACGCGTTGAATGAGGCATAGTCAGCCGGGTCCGCGGAAAGTGCTTCTGCGCGGTTGATACCTGCAGCCTTACTAATTAAATGAATGAGTGCGTTTTTGACCCAGATCGCTTCGCAACGCATCAGTCTGTAAACAAGACGGGACAAAAAATGATGGGGCAGGAGGTATTGAATTCCCGCCAGTAGGCGCTCCAGAATGGTGGTCATTGTACAGCCCTGTAATTTGTGAATGATGCGGTTGTTGTCATGGCAAACATTATAGGTGTTGCTGGGTTTGCGCGCCCATATTGTTTGCGCGCGTTTCTGACCTCACACCAACGTGTGTTACGTCAGCAAGTTAACAGAAACATTAAGGTTTCTTCCCTAAAGTCACATTAGTTAAGGGAAAGTTGTTTGGGTTTTTCGTCTTTTAAAAGCGTTTCTGAAGCATCATTTGAGAGTGAAACCGGAGTTGCTCGAAATTGTATGTTCTGTATAAATAAAGTGTTAAGTTTTTGTTAGAATTCCTGCTATAATATTCCGAACTGGGAATCCTTGTCTCGGTTATAAACCATTAAGTTTTTCTACTTTGAGGGCATGGTGTTTTTTAATATCTGATGGGCTCCTTACGCGCTAATAAATTGGTGTCCGATGCTTGCCGTCGTCTCTGTTTACATTCATCAAGGTTTAATTGATAGGAACAATTCCATGAATACAAAAACTCGAATATTGTTCTCCGTGCTCGCATTGATGCTGATGGTAGGTTTTTCGCCAGCATTGTTTGCAGCGGAAACAACCTCGTCAATCAAGGGCAATGTCTACGACGAAGGTGGCTCCCCAATAGCGGGCGCTGTCGTTGTTGTAGAAGATCTAAGAACCAGTGTGACTCGCCCCTACACTACCAACAACAGCGGTGCATTCCTGGCTTCAGGCTTGTCAGTTGGCGGACCTTACAAAGTTACTGTAAACAACGTCAAATCTGTCATGGTTGATAATATTTCACTTGGTGAGATATACAATTTGCCAATTGAAATGCTTGATGCGTCAGGTATGGAAGAGGTTGTGGTTACAGCCGAAAACGTAGATATGGTAGTGACTGCAGCAGGTCCTGCGGCAACGTTTTCGACTTACCAGATTGAGACATCGGTTGCCTTCAATCGCGATATCGTTGATGTCTACACCATTGACCCACGTCTGAACCTTGATAACGAAGATGATGGTTTCGAGATTAACTGTGCGGGTAAAAACCCCCGTTTTAACAGTGTTACGCTGGACGGCGTCAGCATGAATGACCGTTTTGGTCTTAACTCCAACGGTTACTCAACAGCAGTTGGCATGCCATTTCCTTACGATGCCATTAAGCAGGTCGCCGTTGAACTGGCACCTTTTGATGTCACCTACGGCGGTTTCTCAGCCTGTAACATCAACTCAGTAACCAAAACCGGCACCAATGAATGGCGCGGTGGTGCTTTTTATGAGTTCACCACTGACGACCTTCGTGGTGATCAACTGACACTTGGTAAAAATAATGTCCGTGATTTGTCCACGCCTTCATACACAGAATACAACTGGGGCTTTAGCCTCGGTGGACCACTCATCAAAGACAAACTGTTTTTGTTTGCCGCTTATGAAAAATCTGAAAAGCCACGTTTTCTGGCCCGTGGTCCTGCAGGATCAGGTATCGGTGAAGAGCGTGACTTCTTAAGTCAGTCTGACTATGACCGCATCGACGCCATTGCGCGTGATGTTTACGGTTATGACACGGGTGGCACACCTAGTGACGGCGTACAGTCCGCAGAAAAATACATGGTTCGTCTTGATTGGAACATCAGCGACAATCACAACGCTTCATTCATTTACAACTATTTCGATGGTTTCCAGGATCGTGATTCAGATGGCGATTCCAATGAATTCGAATTTGCCAATCACTTTTATGTGAAAGGCGCCGAATCTGAAACATACACATTGAAACTGGCTTCACAGTGGACCGATGCGTTCTCAACAGAAGTATTTGCCAGCAACAGCGTAATGAATGACTCACAGGTCACTGTAGGCGACTGGTACTTTGCCGATCACCAGATCAGCATCAACCGCGATACCGTTTACCTGGGCGCAGATGACTCCCGTCAGGCCAATAAACTGAGCACAGACTCCAGCTTCTACAAATTGGTTGGTAAATACCTGGCAGGAAACCACGTCATCACCGCAGGCTTTGAGCGCGAAGAGCTGGATATTTTCAATATCTTTGTTCAGCACTCAAGAGGTGGTGAGTACGATTACTTTGACGACTCCACCCGGAACCCTGACTTCTGTGCAGCACTGAGCGCGCAGGGACGTTATGAAGATCCGGCATGTGGTATGTCCGGTATCGATAAATTCGAGTTGGGTCGTCCTAGCCGTATTTACTATGGTAGCGGTGGCGGAACCAACAACGCGAATGATGCGGGTGCAGCGTTCCAGAACAACCAGAACAGCCTCTACATTCAGGACGAGCTCTATTTTGCACAGCACGACCTGTCAATTGTTTTTGGCTTGCGTTACGAATGGTTTGATACCAAAGATTCACCGACCTTCAACCAGGCATTTACAGACGCCAATGGCGGTCTGCGTAATGACGGCACCATCGATGGCGTTGATATCCTCCAACCTCGCTTTGGCTTCACCTGGGGAGCTCGTGATGACCTGCAGGTTCGCGGCGGTATTGGCCTCTACTCAGGCGGTAATCCAAATGTCTGGATTTCCAACTCTTACAGCAATGACGGTCTGACCAATGTTCAGACGCGCCTGAACAACTACAGCGGTTCTGGTTCAGTGCTCGACGGTAGTATTCCTATTACGGGTGACCAGCCGGGCTTCAACCCTCCACAGTCTCTGTATGATCAGGTTGCTGCCACCACAGCCGCCAACGGAAGCAGCAATTTCCTCGCGTTGATCGACCCTAACTTCAAACAGCCTTCCGATTGGAAAATCGCGTTGGGCGCCACCTGGGATGCTCCATGGTTTGATATTCAGGTTGATGCAGACTGGTTGCACTCCCGTACACAGGATTCAGCACTCTATGTTGACCTGTCACAGGAAATCGTTGGTACGACTTCTGCGGGTTACCCGGTCTATGACTACGTCAACGGTCGCGATAACTTCATGCTGACCAACTCGTCTCATTCTGCGAGTTCTGATGTATTGTCATTGATCCTGACCAAAGACTTCGACAATGGTTTGGACATGAGCCTTGGCTATGCCTACACCAACGCTGAAGACATTTCTCCAATGACTTCATCTGTTGCAGGTTCAAACTTCGATAACCTGGCATTGACCGACGTCAACAACCCAAGAGCGGGTACTTCAAACTACGAAGTTCCTCATCGCTTTACCTTCCGCGCAAGCTGGGGACATGATTTCTGGAGCGATCTGGAAACCCGTGTATCTCTGTTTAGTTTCCTCAAACAGGGTCAGCCTCAGAGCTATGTGATGGGTAGTGGAGACCTGGAAGGCGACGGTTTCTATGGCCGCCACCTGCTGTACGTTCCTACCGGACCTGGTGATAGCAATGTCGTATATGCTCCCGGTTTCGATACCGATGGTTTCCTCGCATGGGTAATGAAAAACGACCTGAAACTCGGCATGCAGAAGCGTAATGCACAGTACGCCGATTGGTCCTCACGTTTTGATCTTCGCATCAGCCAGGAACTGCCGACATTTATTGGCAACTCCAAAGGCAAGTTGTATGTGAAAATTTACAACCTTGGCAACCTGATCAACGATAGCTGGGGTCACGTGAACGATGCGCAGTTCTTCTCTGTGCAGGCCGTTAACTCTAGCCTCAATGATGACGGGCAGTATGTGTTTGAACGTTTCAATGGTGGTTCAGTTAATTACCTCCAGCAGAACCGTTCATTGTGGAGTGTCCGTGTAGGTCTTGAGTTCAACTTCTGATCCAAGCGGTAAGTGTTAAAAAAAGGCCAGCCTTCGGGCTGGCCTTTTTGTTTGTAAAAGACTAACTGGAATAACATAATTGGCCATGCAATATGCAAGTGTGGGCTTGGACCGTCGTTTTTGTGTTCACTCCCGAACTTGAGCATTGCATCCATAATAGAACAACAGGTTTTGTCCCTACCGGACAAAATAGCCTTTTTAATAAAGCGAAGTACGTAGAGGTGTTATGAAAACCGCCGCAAATTGGGTTGAGTTTTGCGCTGCTGAAATGAATCGGGCAGGCCTCTTTTTCGGGCACGGTACCGACAATGCGGTTGACGAAGCTGCCTGGATGCTTTTGCATGTGCTTGGGGCGCCATTGGACGGTAGCTTCGAGCAATGGGATGCACCGCTTGGCGATGCGCAGCAACAGGCCCTCAAAACGTTGCTTGCACGCAGAATAAATGAACGCTGCCCGTTAGCCTACTTAACCGGAAAGGCCCGGTTTTGTGACCTTGAATTTGTCGTAACCCCTGATGTACTGGTACCACGTTCACCCATCGCGGAACTGATCAGAGAGCAGTTTTCACCCTGGCTGGATTTAAGTGAGGGCGGTCGGGTAATGGATATGTGTACCGGAGGTGCCTGCATAGCCATCGCAATGGCGGCCTATATGCCAAATATCACTGTAGATGGGGTTGATATATCCCCCGCCGCGTTAAAAATTGCGGCACAAAATGTACGTGATCACGCGCTCGAACGTCGTGTCAATTTGATCCAGTCCGATTTGTTTGTTCAGGTTGCTGATCAGCGTTACGACCTGATTGTCAGTAACCCCCCTTATGTTTCTGCTGATGTATTTTCCCAATTGCCAGCCGAATACCTGTGTGAGCCCTCCGGTGGTCTTGTTTGCGGTGAAGATGGACTGGATATTGTGCTTAAAATACTGGATGCTTCACCTGACTATATGACTCAACAGGGCATACTGATTGTTGAGGTGGGTGAGAGTGCCGAGTCGCTGCTGGCGCTTTTACCCCGGATTCCATTTTTGTGGCTGGAGTTTGGCCATGGCGGGGACGGGATATTCCTGCTGGAGTATGATCAGTTAATGGCCGGTCGGTCTGATGTGCAAGCGGTACTGGAGCAACGAAAAAATGTCTGACAACACCTTCGGACGGTTATTCCGAATGACAACTTTTGGTGAAAGCCACGGCCCTGCCATTGGCTGTGTTATTGATGGTTGTCCGCCAGGGCTGGAGATCAGTGCCGATGAAATTCATCAGGAGCTGTTACGCCGTGCCACCGGTAAAAGCCGACATACCTCGCAACGAAAAGAAAAAGACGAGGTACAGATACTTTCGGGGGTATTTGAAGGTCGTACCACCGGCACCCCGATCGCGTTGGTGATAGAAAATACCGATGCGCGCTCAAAAGACTACACGGAAATTGCCGAAAAAATTCGACCCGGACACGCGGACTACACCTATTGGAAAAAATACAGTCACCGCGACTACCGCGGCGGCGGTCGTTCATCCGCGCGTGAAACCACCATGCGTGTTGCGGCAGGCGCTATTGCCAGAAAGTATCTGCGTGAGCAATTCGGCGTAGAAATACAGGGCTGGCTGGCCCAACTAGGCCCAATTCGTACCGATGGCGTCATAAACCTCGATAGCGTGGAAGACAATCCGTTTTTCTGCCCGGACCCAGGTGTTGTAAGCCAACTTGAAAGTCATATGGATCAATTGAGAAAGTCGGGCGACTCCTGTGGCGCGCGGATAACCGCTGTGGCACGTAATGTACCCGCGGGGCTGGGTGAGCCGGTATACGGCAAGCTGGACGCCGACCTGGCTTCCGCCATGATGAGTATCAACGCCGCCAAAGCGGTGGAGGTTGGCGCGGGCTTCGCCTGTGTAGACCAGTTAGGCACAGATCACCGGGATGAGATTACCCCGGATGGCTTTTTGAGTAACCATGCCGGCGGCATTCTCGGCGGTATATCAAGTGGTCAGGATGTTTTGGTCAGCGTGGCCTTCAAGCCAACATCCAGTTTGCGAATTCCATGCAAGAGCGTGGATATCAACGGCAATGCAGTAGAAGTAGTCACCAAGGGGCGTCATGACCCTTGTGTAGGTATCAGGGCAACCCCCATCGTCGAGGCCATGCTGGCGCTCGTTTTAATGGACCATGTGCTCAGGCAAAGAGCACAGAATGGATAGAAAAGGGATTTGAAACAAAAATGAACAGGAAATTGAATATCGCCGTAGCCGGAGCGACCGGTGCTGTAGGCGAAGCCATGTTGTCTATTCTTGCTGAGTATGGCTATAAAGGCGCCAACGTACACGCGCTGGCCAGTGCCAAGTCATTGGGCAAGTCAGTGACATTTGGCAACCGCACCCTTGCGGTTGAAGTTCTGGAGGATTTCGACTTTAACGGCATCGATTTTGCGTTATTTTCAGCCGGTGCCAGCGTAAGTATTGAACACGCCCCCAGGGCCGCCAAGGCGGGCTGCATGGTGATTGATAACACGTCCGCCTTCCGCCGTGATGAGGACATTCCATTGGTGGTTCCTGAAATCAATGGAGACCTGCTGGAAAATTTGCCCGCAGGCAGCATCATCTCGAATCCCAATTGCTCAACCATCCAGATGCTGATCGCCATCGCCCCCATTCACGCCATTGCCGGTATTGACCGGATCAATGTTGCGACTTACCAGTCGGTCTCCGGGGCCGGCAGCAAAGGTATGGAAGAACTGGCGCGTCAGACCATGGACCGCCTTAGTTTCAAGGAAATAAAACCGTCTGCTTTTGCCCAGCCCATTGCCTTCAATGCCATTCCGGTGATAGATGCCATGCAGGATAATGATTACACCCGTGAAGAAATGAAACTGCATTGGGAAACCCGCAAAATCCTTCGTGACATGTCAATCAACGTAAATGCCACCGCGGTGCGTATCCCTGTGTTTTTTGGACATTCCGAAGCAGTGCATCTGGAGACATCGCGGGATGTCAGCATTGAAGACGTTCGCAAAGCCATGCACAAAGCGGCCGGGTTGAAGCTGATTGACAGCACAGACCCCAAAGAACAGGCGACAGCGGTGACGCACGCTGCCGGAAAAGACGAGGTTTTTGTCAGCAGGCTGCGTCGTGATTTGAGTCATCCACGTGGTATAGACATGTGGGTGGTGGGTGATAATGTCAGGAAGGGAGCCGCTTTGAACGCGGTTCAGATCATGCATAAGATGGTGACCGGCAAAATGCCGGTGGAAACCTGATGCAGGCAAAAGTACACTCTTGAGCGTTGGTTTTAAAACCATAAAATCATTTTTCCGGGTATGACAGGGAATATCATGCACAAAACAGTTCATTCGGTAACACCCGTTTTATTGGCGCTTTTCAGTCCGGCCTCGTTTGCTTTGGGGCTCGGTGGTGCGGCAGTTGAGTCGTACCTTGATCAGCCACTGGACGTCCGGGTTGATTTAATCAGTCAGTCCAGCTCAGAGTTGCAAAGCATTACGGCGGGGCTTGCTTCTGCGGATGATTTTGAACTGCTCGGGCTGAGCCGTTCAGCGATCACGGTACCCCTGCAGTTTGAGTTGGTCACTACTGCGACCAGACCTTACATTCATGTCACCAGCGAACTGGCGGTCAGTGACCCTGTCGTCCAGGTGCTGGTAGAGGTTGTCTGGGCGAACGGCAGAATGCTGCGCGAATACACATTGTTTCTCGATCCACCCACTTTTGCATCAGCGGCGCCAGCACCCCCAGTCAAAACGGCACCACCGCCTGTTCCGGTACAACAGCCTGTGGTTGAACGTAAACCAGCGCCGATAGCAGTTGTTCAAGAGCCCCCAAAACCTGAAGTACGTGAAATAGCGGCGCCCGAAGCCGTAACACAGGTGCCGGCGGTGGAAGAGTCTGCGGCACCGGAAGCCGTGGCTTTGGAACCTGCTGAAGAAGCAACTATCGAAGCGGCAGAAGCTGTAGATGAGGTGATGGCGGAAGCCGTCTTGGAAGAACCAGCCGTGGAAGACCTGGCCTCGGAAGATGTATTCATTGAAGAAGACATTGCTGAAGAGACAGCCAAGGATTTTGCGGCGGCAGAAAGCGCCAAGGCCGCAGACACTGTTGCTGAAGCAGTTGTAACTCAAGAGGCTGTTTCCAAAGCGGCCGTCGAAGAGGCAGCGGTTGCTGTAGAGGCTATTGCCGAAGAAATGGTGGCGGAAGAGTACGTCGCTGAAGAGATTATTGCCGAAGAAACCGTGACAGAAGAGGCGTTGACTGAAGAAGTCATGGCTGAAGAAGTCATGGCCGAAGAAGTCATGGCCGAAGAAGCTGGGGTGGAAGAGGTTGTTGCGGAAGAAACTGTCGCCGATGAAGTCCTGGCAGACGAGCCCGTAGCAGATGAAACTGTGTCGGAAGAATCTGTCGCAGAAGAGACAATTACGGAAGAAGCAGTTACAGAAGAAGCAGTTACAGAAGAGCAGGCTGTCTCTGAGCAAGAGCAGACTCAGGATGCAGAGCAGGCCATAGAATCATTATCTGATGAAGAAATTTATGGTCCGGTTGCCAGCGGGGAAACACTGTGGGGGATCGCCCGTGATTTCAGTCAAGGCTCCGGGTACTCCGTTAATCAGACCATGTTGGCACTGCAACGAAAAAACCCGGAAGCATTCATACAGGAAAACATCAACTCACTGAAACGCGGGGCTATTTTGCGCCTGCCATCTTTCAATGAAATAGGTGAGCTGACTTCACGAGAAGCGATGTTGGAAGCGCTTCGTCAGGGTGAAGAAATACGGACTGGTATACGCACGGCAGCGCCCGACTTTAATACCCCGGTTGTTGCGGATAGCGGCAACTATCAGGGCTCAACGCCTGCGGATAACCAGGAAGATCAGATTGAAGAGCCGGATGGACGGCTTGAACTTGTACCTCCACTTGCAGAAGAAAGTCCGGACGAGCAGTTTGCAGAGCAATTAACAGGCGGCAGTGGTTCCACTCAGTCCATCAAGGAAGAGTTGTCCCGCACCGAGGAAGAGTTGGTTAACGCTCAGCAGGAAAATACTTATCTGGCTGCAAAAATTCAGGAACTGGAGGCAAGTGTCGAACCGCAGTCAGAGCAAACCGCTTCGGTTGAAGATTCTGACCTGGCAATGATGGAAACCCGCCTTGCCGAGGAGCGTGCGGCCAATGAGCCGCAGGCACCAATCGCGGTGACGCCGGGTGGTGAGAAACAAGCCTGGTATGCTGGCAAAACACCCCTGATTGGCGGTGCCTTGGCAGTGCTGGTCGCCTTGTTTGTTTGGGGTCTGCGACGTAAGAGCGCTGGTCAGATAGAAGCAGAAATGGGCCAGGAAATTGAGCAAGAGCAGTCGCCTGAGCCGGACCAGAAGCCAGAACCAGAACCTGAGCCAGAACCAGAACCTGAACCTGAACCTGAGCCAGAGCCAGAGCCAGAACCAGAACCAGAGCCAGAGCCAGAACCAGAGCCAGAGCCAGAGCCAGAGCCAGAGATAGTTGAAATTAAAAATAGAAAAGTTAAAAAATAAAAGAAATAAATGTTAAGTAATATGCCCACTACTG
>Ga0102810_1000451_pt1 | contig 15015 bp, 10 predicted proteins | sample ColrivemetaGS573_FD_84506 | JGI IMG/M metagenome (GOLD analysis project Ga0102810, IMG submission 84506) | Estuarine microbial communities from the Columbia River estuary - Ebb tide ETM metaG S.573 | ecosystem: Environmental > Aquatic > Marine > Intertidal zone > Estuary | place: USA: Columbia...
CTTTTGGCGGAACACGTGGCCTCGATCAGGGCGCATATCTCGGGTTTGGGTAAAAAGAATTATCCTGATGTGGAAGAACTCAACGCGCTCGACTTTGTACTTATGTTTGTGCCGATAGAGTCCGCGCTAATCGCGGCATTGCAAGTTGATTCAACCTTGCCAGAGTTCGCTTTAAAGCACCGTGTGGCGCTGTTGTCGCCGGCTAATTTCCTCGCTACCGTGCGTACCGTGGCTTCTGTCTGGCGTGTGCACAAACAAAACACCAATGCCCAGGATATCGCCCGTCGGGCCGGTCTGCTTTATGACAAGTTTGTTGGTTTTACAGAAAACCTGAAAACCGTTGGTATGCGGTTGACCCAGGCAAGAAAATCATTTGATGACGCGTACAGCCAACTGACCACTGGCACCGGCAATCTTGTTGGTCAAACACAGAAACTCAGCCAATTGGGTGCCCGGCACGCCAAGCAACTGGACGCGGCACTGGTAGAAAATGCTTTGGATGTTATTCCCGGCGTCGACCAGAAAATCGATCCCGAAAACGAGTTGGACACAGACGGGCACTTGCGTCTTGTCAATGAGGAAGATGACTAAGCAACCCGGTTTGCCTTGCGCATAAATTGCGCCCACGATCCTTGCATGTTTTATACGGTGGGCTTGTATACTTTGGTTATATAAGGGCTTTTGCAATATTCAGGAGGTTGGAATACTTGTGAATAAAACACCCGATATCACCAGGCGGCCATGTACGCTTCAGCGTCGTCAACCGTTGCCCGGATACAAACCCAAATCACCCGCAGAAGACCGTCAGGCACCCGCCAAGCTGGAGGCCATCCTCAATAGTCCATCACACATTCCGGTTCTGCAGGATATCGATTTTTTGAACAGCAACGAAGCCCGCGGCGTGCGCTTGCAGCTGGATTACCAGAAACCTGAAAGTTTGTTGGTTGAGCAAGCCATCGAGAACACGATTGTGGTGTTTGGCAGTACACGCATTGTGGAGCCGGCCAGCGCGCGGCGAAAAGTCGACCGTTTACGCGAAGCCCTTGCGCTCTCTCCCGGGGACAGCGGTTTGCAGGAGCGCCTCGTCATCGCCGAGCGGATCCTGTTCAAGAGCCGTTATTATGAAATTGCCAGAAAATTCTCCAGCCTGGTTGCCAATGCCGGTGACGGCCCCGGGGATTCACGTCTGGTTATCATGACCGGCGGCGGGCCCGGAATTATGGAGGCCGCCAATCGCGGCGCCCACGAAGCAGGTGCCAAGACGGTTGGGTTAAATATCGAGTTGCCGCACGAACAATATCCCAACCCTTATATTTCGCCCGAATTGTGTTTCAGTTTTCACTACTTCGCGTTGCGCAAGATGCATTTTATCAAGCGCGCCAAGGCACTCGTAGCATTCCCCGGTGGCTTCGGAACCCTGGATGAACTGTTTGAAACCCTAACACTTATCCAGACCCGCAAAATTAAACCACTGCCAGTCGTGCTTGTCGGTGAAGCATGGTGGCGTAAGCTGTTTGATACGGATTTTCTGGTTGATGAGGGTGTGATCGATGTCGAGGACCGCGACCTATTCTGGTTCGCCGAAACAGCGGAAGAAATATGGGAAGGTTTGCAGTGCTGGTATGAGAATAATGGCGGCGCGTTAATCGAAACTAAAAAATAAACCGACCAATGGTCAGATCACTATGTGTGGTTAACAGTGGCGCGCATAACCGCGAAGACACCTTCGCGGTTATCGTTTCCCAACGCATTCAGAGGGGTAAAAACCCATTTACGTCAACTGCTAAAGGCGCGTTTGTCAGAAGTGTCTGGCAATGTCCTTGAAGCCGTCGCGAATCTCCTGAGCCAGTAACTTGACCGCAGCACCCATTTCCCCGGAAGCCTGAGCAGTAGCGCCACCGACTTCTTTGGCTTTGGACTCAAGCTTCATCATCTTGTGTTCAATCTTTTGCCATTCTTCACTGGTTTCCAGTTTTGCAAGATGTAGCTTCACTTTAAGCTCATCACGATCCTGCTTTAACTCGTTGACAACATTATCGAAGCGGTCTGTGAATTCGTTCATGTCATTCTCCCGGTCGCTTTGCTGGCTGTTGGTCCAATATATGACCCGCTGAGTCCGGATAATTTCTCCGGGTGTCGAACCCGCCGTATGATCAGCCATTTCATAAGCGGCTACTCGCCATTAAGTTAGATACCCGGTTGTGGGTAATGTTCCGGCTAGCGGTCGAAGTTGAGATCGGCTGGGCTGCGGCAAAGCACGTTAAATGCCCTGAAAACGGAAAATGGGGCACAGCCTGACCATGGAGGGACGTGTGAGGGGCTTACGCTTTTGCGCCTATGGTGACACGTTCATGACCCTGCAGGTCCTGCAAGGTTTTGATGTTTTTATATGCGGTTTTTTTCAGGATGTCACGCACCGCGGGGCCCTGATCCCAGCCATGTTCAAACATGAGCCAGCCGCCTTCAAGCAGCATGGGATAAACGAGGTGACTGATGGTGTGGATTGCCGCGAGACCATCTGCTCCGGGTGTTAGCGCGCCGCGCGGTTCGAAACGCAGGTCCCCGTGCTCCAGGTGCGGATCAGCCTCATCGACATAGGGCGGGTTGCTGACCACCAGGTGGAATTTGCCCTGTAACGGCTCGGTCCATGAACCCGTGTGAAAACGCACATGGCTAAAGCCCAGCCGGTCAGCGTTTTCCTGCGCGACCATAATTGCCCCCGGGCTGATATCGGTGGCGTGCAGTTCGCACCGGGGTCTTTCTGAAGCGATTGCCAACGCAATCGCGCCGCTGCCAGTGCCCAGATCAGCAATACGTTGTTGAGTATCGCACGGGATCTTTTCAAGCGCGGTTTCGACCAGCAACTCTGTTTCCGGTCGCGGAATCAGCACCGCGGGACTAACCCGCAGCGGCAACGACCAGAATTCACTTGATCCGGTCAGGTAGGCAACGGGCTGGCCTTCAAGCCGTTGCTGAATAAAACTGCTGAAAGCATCCGCTTGCGCGGGTGACAATTCAAACTCCGGGTTGGCATACAGAAACGCCCGCGTACACGCCAGCGTATGCATCATCAGAATTTCTGCGTCGATTCGCGCAGATGGGCTGCCGGACAGTGTATTGCCGGCAGTCGTCAGCAATGTTTTGATGGTCGCAGTCAGCTGACTGTCTCAGTGCTGTCGGTTGGACGTTTCTGGCCGGGAAGGTGCGAGCCTGTATCCATCGCTTCAACCGATTTGAAACGATCGGGCGTGACGTGTTCCCAGGCGTCTTTCCACCAGACTTTGAAATCATCCAGAATCAGGTAAAGCGCGGGAATAAGGAACAACGTAATCACGGTTGCAAACAGAATTCCAAAGGCCAGTGACGCCGCCATCGGAATGACCAATTGCGCCTGTAAGCTGGTCTCAAAAATGGCGATGGGCGCAAGACCCAGAAAAGTCGTCAATGAGGTTAGCAGGATGGCGCGGAAACGTGTTCTTGCCGCATTTTTAACGGCCTGGGTCAGTGCGACGCCCGCGGCAATTTCACGATTAACAAAATCCACCAGTATGAGGCTGTCGTTTACGACCACACCGGCCAGCGCGATGATGCCGAAGTAGCTGGTCATACTGACCGGGATATCCAGTATCAGATGACCAACCATCGCGCCGATCGCCCCGAATGGAATCACTGACATGATGATCAATGGTTGCAGGTAGGATTTCAGCGGAATGGCCATCAGCGCGTAAATCAGGAAGACGGCAAACAAGCCGCCGCGAATCAGGTCTTGCTGGATATCTATCTGCTGCTGACTGGCTCCGCTGAGCCTTGAACGAACCCCGGGGAACAGTGCCAGCACTTCGGGCAGTTCCTTGTTCATGATGTCATCCTGAATCGCCTTGGGTTCGTATTTTTCTTTGTCGACCTCGGCAGACACACGTACGGCGCGCTCCCGGTCATAGCGGTTTATAAATGCGGGGCTTTCTGATGTTTCCACCTTGGCGACTGTGTGAAACGGAACACGTCCGCCATTGGGTGTGCGAATTTTCATGTTGTCGAGATAGCCGACGGAGTCCCTTTCGTTACGCGGGAAACGGACCATGACTTTCACCTCATCCTGACCGCGTTGAATACGTTGCACCTCGGTGCCGTAAAAGCCTGCCCTGACCTGGCTGGCAAGGTCCTGTAGCGTGATGCCCATTGCCTCTGCCTGTGGCGTCACATTGAGCTTGATCTCCGGTCTGCCGCGTTCAAACGAATTGCGGATGTCATACAGACCCTTGTAGGTATTCATCCGGTGCGTCAGTTCCTGCGAAGCACGCCCGACCTGTTGTATGTTGGCGCCGATCAGCTGGATAGAAATGGCCGCGCCGCCGCCCGGACCGGCTGCGCCTGAGAAGCCCAGCTGTTTAACACCCGGAAGGTCACCGACGTTTTCGCGCCAGCGCCGCAACACCTCCATGCCAGACATGACCGCGTAGTCATCTTTGACCAACTCGGTGATGATCTGGCCGCGAATTTCACCGCGTGAGAACGAGTACACACTGGAAACCACGGCGCCCGATTCAACACCCTGTTCTTGGCTGACCTGCGCGTCCAACTCCCACAAACCGTCCTGCACGCGCTGGATAATCTCGTGGGTGCGTGTTGAAGGCGTACCTTCGTTCATCAGGATATCGACCTGCAGGAAGTCTGATGTGATGTCGGGAAAAAACACCGAGCGTAAAATGCCGCCCGCCAACAGGCCGATGGACAAGATCAGCAGAGAAATAAACACGGAAAGAGTCATGTAGCGGCGCTTCAGGCACTTGGTCAGGAAGGGCGAGTAATATTTGTCAACAAAGGTATGCAGACCTTCGCTGAAAAACCGCTGGAAACGGATAAACCGGTTGTGGGTATCTTCGGAGTAATGCTTGACCTTCATGTGCGCAAGATGGGCCGGAAGAATCAACTTGGACTCTATGATTGAAAACACCAGGCACAATGTGACCACCCAGCCAATCGAGGCGAAGAATTTACCCATGATGCCGCTGATCATCAATATTGGTATAAAAGCGGCGATGGTGGTTAATACACCGAAGGTTGCCGGCATGGCTACCTTGTGAACGCCCTCGAGAATGTTATCTATGGAGTGGCCTTTCGCGCGCATACTCGTATACGCACTTTCGCCAATGACAATGGCGTCATCCACCACGATACCCAGCACAAGAATAAACCCGAACAGACTGATCAGGTTCATGGTGATGCCAAAAACGGGCATCAGGAAGAAGGTGCCCAAAAACGCGACGGGCAAACCTACCATCACCCAGAACGCCAGTTTCAAGCGCAGAAACAAGGCCAGTGAAAGGAATACCAGCAAGGCGCCGATGACGAGGTTTTTGACCATCATGTCGAGACGGCCTTTAAGGTAATAAGTCACATCGGCCCAGGTTTTTATGCCGATGCCGGCAGGCAGCGTGGCCTGTTTCTCGGCAACGTAATCCCGCACGGTTTGTGAAATTTCCAATTCACTTTGGTCGCCGACCGATAGCACCTGAATTGAAAAAGCCTGCTTGCCATTGAATTCGGAGAAACGGCCGGTCTCTTCAAAGCCATCCTTGATGGTGGCGACGTCTTTCAGCAAAATCCGTGAGCCATCGGTGTTGGTGCGGACCAGGATATTTTCAAAATCCAATCCCGTATAAGCCTGTCCTTTGGTTCGTACCTGGATGTCGCCGGAATCCGAGCGGATAGACCCGGCGGGTAAATCGAGTGAGCCGCGGCGCACAGCCTGGGCCACTTCTGCCAGCGTCATACCGTATTGTTCCAGTGTGAATTCTGAAACCTCAATGCTTATTTCGTAAGGCCGTGAACCGAGCAGTTCCGCCCGCGTTATACCCGGTAACGTAACAATCTCATTGCGAATTTGCTTGGCGTACTCCTTGAGCGTACGTTCATCAACATCGCCAAATACGGTGACCTGGTTAACCTGTTGCTGGAAGCGGGTACGCGATACGATGGGTTTTTCAGTGTTGTCCGGAAAGGTCGAAATGGCATCAACGCGGTTTTTGATTTCATTCATCACCTCGGGCACGTCGTAACCGGCGCGCACCTCAATTTGCACCGTACCGCTGCCCCGTCGACCGGTGGATACGATCTCCTCGATACCCTCGATGTCCTGAATGGATTCCTCAATTTTGACCAGCACGCCTTCTTCCACGTCTTCCGGGCTTGCACCGAGGAAGGGCATGGAAACGTTGATGTAGTTGGTTTCAATCGGCGGTTGGGATTCTTTCTTGATGGTGGCGACTGAATAAAGCCCGCCCGCCAGCAGAATGGCCATTAGCAGGTTGGCGGCAACGGCATTACGGGCAAACCACTCGATAATGGCGCCGTACCAATTGTGCCCTGTACTCACTGTTCGGCGCCGCTGGTGACGGGTTTGGAGGCCGGTGCCTGACGACCCCTGATGGCCAGTTTTGTCCCGGGCAGGGGGGCGGCCAGTGTGGTGGTAATGACCTTCGCGCCGCCATTGATACCCGTGCCGATATAGACTTTCTTCGGTTCGGCACGCAACACGGTCACCGTTACTATTTCAAGCTCGTTATCGGCATTAGCAATAAGGACGGTATTGTCCGGGCGCAAAACGAAGCGTGGCAGCACCACGACGTTATCAGCCGGCAGGCCCTCGATTTCGGCATTAACAAAGGTACCTACCTTGAGTTCGTGCTGATGACTCTGGCCCAGCACGCCATATGGGTCAACCACCTGAGCGACAGCGTGAATGACGCGGCTGACTTCATCTACCACACCTTCGGTGCGAATGATGCGCGCCTCCCACTGCCTGATGCTGCCGCCTGTCTCGGTACTCAATGTGACCTGCGGGAAGGATTTATTACTGCTTTTTACCTCGGTCTCGGACGGCAGGTCCAGGTAGTCCAAATCGCTGTGCGTCAACGGCAACCTGACTTCCGCCGTATCAATGGCAAACGTAACCCCAAGCCGGGTGCCGGGTGTTACATATTGACCGATATCGACCGCTTTTTGTCTGACCAGGCCGTCATAGGGAACCGTGATGCGGGTGCGCTCCAAATCACGACGAGCCTTGAGCACATCGGCTTCTGCCGCGCTTACGTTGGCTTTGGCGTCGGCCAGTTGGGGCTTGCGTAAGCCGAGGTCAGAGGGTTTTCCCTGTTTGCCCATGTTCTGCCAATCTTTCAGCGCCTGCTCGGAACGCGCGGCTTCATCAGCCAGTTTGGCTTCTCTTGAAGCCAGCGCCGCTTCCGCGCGTTTTAGGCCGGCTTCGTAGTCGCTGGGGTCAATCTGTAGTAAAACCTGACCCTCACGAAAAAAACCGCCGGCGACAAAATCCGGGGCGACAGAGACAATTTTTCCGGAAACTTCAGATACCAGTGCCGTTTCGGTTCGCGGCCGGACAGTGCCCTGGGAGTTGACCATAAAGTTGAGAGAAATGACCTCGGCATCAATGGTTTCGACCAGTATGGCTTTTTCTGTTTCGGGCTTGCGCTCGGCTCTTTTTGAATTCTGGTAGGTCACCAGAGAGATCACGAGGATGATCGACACGGTGATCAAAATCAGCGGTAACATGAATTTGAAAAACTTTCCCATTCCCTTGAGACTCCGTTGGGCTGGCTAAGAGCGCATTGTAGTTGTTGTATGAAAGCGAATTATGCCCCCTAAGCATTAACATTTCACACTTTGCAGGGCTTGGTTTTTTTGTAGCGCACGAACACGGTCTGCACGGGTCGCTAATACAAAACGTATGACAGTATGTACAATATCATTTGGCCGTCAATATTGGCCGTGGTTCACTATGGGAAAAAACGGAACAGTTAATGGGAATAGTTTTAAAAACACCTGAAGAAATCGAGGCGATGCGGGTTGCCGGTCATCTGGCAGGGGAAGTCCTCAAGATGATTCGTGAGCATGTGGTTGTGGGCATTACGACCGGCGAGCTGGACACAATTTGCCATGACTACATTACCGGAGTGCAGCAAGCGATACCGGCACCGCTCAATTACCGCGGTTTTCCGAAATCAATATGTACATCCATCAACCAGGTTGTTTGTCACGGTATACCTGGGGACAAGAAACTCAAAAATGGCGACATCCTGAATATCGACATCACTGTTATCAAAGACGGCTGGCATGGCGATACCAGCAAGATGTTCCTCGTTGGTGAGCCGACCTTGCGGGCACGCAACCTGTGCGAAGTTGCGCACAAGGCCATGGTCACCGGTATTGAAATGGTCAGGCCGGGTATGCGTCTTGGTGATATTGGCCATGCCATCCAGCGCTATGCCGAAGGGCAGGGTTGCTCGGTGGTGCGCGATTATTGCGGACATGGTATCGGTAAGGTTTTTCACGAAGACCCGCAGGTGCTGCATTATGGGCGCCCGGGTGTAGGCGAGTTACTCGTGCCGGGCATGGTGTTTACCATTGAGCCGATGATCAATATCGGCAGAAAAGAAACCCGGTTGCTGGGTGACGGCTGGACCGTACACACCAAGGACCGTAGTCTTTCGGCGCAATGGGAGCATACCCTTGCGGTTACCGAGGATGGTTTCGACGTACTCACGCGGTTGCCGGGCGATGAGCTTTAGGCCCGCGACCCGTTTGGGGCGCTGATGAAAATACGGTTGCGGGGCCGTCTTTCAAAACCAGCTGCTGCCGCAGGTTGCCTGGATCTGGATGCGCTTGCCAGCGGCGGCGCGAACCAGACCAACCTTCAGCTCGTCCAGTCAATTAAAAGTGCTTTGGCGGTCGCGGACCAGTGCCTGGCAAAAAAATTCTATGACAATGTAGATGTAAACCGGTTGGTTAAGGCCCGTGCCTGGGTCGTTGACCAACTGATTGTGCATGCCTGGGACCATCTGATTCCGCCGGAGGAAGATATTTCACTGGTGGCTGTGGGTGGTTTTGGCCGCGGCGAACTCCATCCCCATTCAGATGTGGATTTGCTAATTCTATTGGCAGAGTCCCCACCTGGCGAAGCATTACGTAATGCCATAGAAGCGTTTGTCACCCTGCTGTGGGACGCCGGTTTTTACCTGGGTCATAGTGTACGGACCGTGGATGTCTGTATTTCGGAAGCCCAAAAAGACGTGGTCACTGCCACCAGTTTAATGGAGAGCCGCCTGCTTTGCGGTCAGCGCAAGATGTTTGCGGAGATGCTGGAGGCGACTTCAGCCCACCACGTGTGGTCTTCGGCGGAGTTTTTCGACGCCAAGTTCGAGGAACAGATCAAGCGTCACGAGCAATTTCACGGCACGGCCTACAACCTCGAGCCCAACATTAAGGAAAGTCCGGGCGGTCTGCGCGATATACAGATGATTGGCTGGGTGGCCAAGCGGCATTTTAGTACCCAGTCTTTGCATACGCTGGTTGAGCGTGGTTTTTTAACGGAATCCGAACTGAAGGATTTAAAGGCCGGCAGAACCTTTCTTTGGGAAATTCGCTTCGCCCTGCACTTACTGGCCGGGCGCGCCGAAGACCGGTTGTTGTTCGAGTTTCAGCGGCAAATAGCCGAACATTTTTCGAGTATTGAATCACCGCAGCACCCCAACGAGGCGGTCGAGCAGTTTATGCAGCGTTACTACCGCACGGTAATGCAAAATGAGCGTCTCAACGAAATGCTGCTGCAATTATTCAGCGAGGAGCTGTTGCCGCAGCAAACCTTGCCCTCAAACGACCTGGGTGAGGATTTTCGTGTGACCCACGGCTTTCTCGAAGTTTCTGACGATGACCTGTTTGAGCGCCGGCCCGTCGCCATGATGGAGTTGTTTGTGCTGCTGGCCAGGCACAAGAGTTTACGCGGTGTGCGGGCTTCAACCATCCGCCTGATTCGTGACAGTCTGCACCTAATCGATGAAACCTTCCGCAAAGACCCACAGGCTTTGCAGTATTTTTTCGAGTTGTTCTGCCAACCGAGTGGTGTTTACACGCAACTGCAGCGGATGAACCGTTATGGCATTCTGGCGGCGTTCATCCCCGCATTTGGCCACATTGTCGGACGTATGCAGTTTGACCTGTTTCACGTTTATACCGTTGATCAGCATATTTTGTTTGTGATTAAAAATCTGCGCAGGTTTGCTTACGGTAAATACCATTCTGATTTCTCGCACGCCAAGCATATTTTCCAGCAAATTGATCACCCGCAGATTTTGTATCTGGCGGCGCTGTTCCATGATATTGCCAAGGGCAGGCAGGGCGATCATTCGACCCTGGGGGCACAGGATGCCCTGGATTTTTGCCAGCATCTGCCGATGAGCGAAGAGCACCGGCAACGCGTGGCGTGGTTGGTAGAGCAACACCTGCTGATGTCGCAAACAGCGCAAAGGCGAGACATAGCCGACCCGGAAACGATAAAGACTTTTTGTGACATTGTCGGCAACCAGACCAGGCTGGATTACCTTTACCTGGTGACCATTGCCGATATTGCGGCGACCAGTTCCAAATTGTGGAACAGCTGGAAAGACAGCTTGTTGTGGGAGCTGTACTCGATCTCATCATTGGCGCTGGCGGAAGGTACCTCCAATATCCTTGATCGTAAACAACGAATCGAGGAGTCCATGTCGGAGGTGCGTGCTACCTTGCTGCGTGAAGGAGTGGCCAGCGATTCTATTGATGCTCTCTGGAATAACCTGCCCGAGAACATATTTTTGAGATTTTCCAGCGATCAGCTGGAATGGACGGCAGCCACAGTGCTCAAGGCGGACGCGGGTGATGGCGTGCTGGTGGCGGTCCGTGAAGTCAAGGAACAAGGTGTCAGCGAATTGCTGGTGCACGCGCCCGATTACGACGGTCTGTTTTGCGCGGCGACAACGGTTATCGATGAAATCGGGCTTGATGTGCTGTCGGCACGGGTTGGCACTACCGCGTCTGGAAAGAGTTTCGACTTGTTCCAGTTAATGGACCGGCACGCGCAACCGGTGAATGAGATAGATAGTGAGCGATTGCAAACGCGTTTAAGCCGGGTGCTGCAGGCACGGCGTCAACCCAAGCCTGTGGTACGCCGCCTGCCAAGACGTTTGCGGCCGTTCAAGAGCACCGCGCGAATCCGCTTTTCGGCCGCGCAGGGCGGCGAGAAAACATTGATGGATCTGGCCTGTTCTGACCGGCCGGGACTGTTATCGAATATTTCCGCGGCCATGCTGGCTTGCGGTATTCGAATTCATGACGCAAGAATTTCAACCATGGGCGACCGGGTTGAGGATGCTTTTATTCTAAGCGACGGGCAAAATGCGCCGTTGAGCCGTAAGATACGAACAGAATTGCTACAAAAGTTAACTGAAACACTGGGGCAGGATTGGGCAGTCAATGAATCAAACAAGTAAACCACAGCAACACCGTGCGTTGATCGAAGCGGCGTTTGAAAAGCGCAATACCATCAATCCGGAATCGGCCGGCGCAGAGCTGGTGGCTGCCGTTGAAGAAACACTGTCAGGGCTGGAGCGCGGCCAATTGCGTGTCGCTGAGCCATGTGCCGCAGGCTGGCAGGTCAACGAATGGCTGAAAAAAGCAGTGCTTTTATATTTTCGTATCCGCCACAACGTGGTGACCGACGCGCCGGCAACTCATTATTTCGACAAGGTGCCGCTACGCTGGGCCCCCGGCTCTGCTGACGATATCCGTGAGTGCGGCGCCCGTATCGTACCGCCGGCGACTGTTCGTCGCGGGGCTTTTATCGGGCACGACGCGGTACTGATGCCTTCCTATGTCAATATTGGCGCCTATGTCGGTGAGGGCACCATGGTGGACACCTGGGCCACGGTGGGTTCCTGCGCGCAAATTGGCAGCAATGTGCATCTGTCCGGCGGTGTGGGTATTGGCGGCGTGCTTGAACCCCTGCAGGCGACACCAACCATTATTGAAGATGATTGTTTCATCGGTGCCCGCTCCGAGGTGGTCGAAGGGGTAGTCATCGGTCACGGCAGCGTGCTTTCCATGGGTGTATATATTGGCAATAGCACACGAATATATGATCGTGAAAGCGGTGAAATCATGTATGGGCGGGTGCCCCCCGGCTCGGTAGTGGTGCCTGGTAGCCTGCCGTCCAAAGATGGCAGTTATTCGTTGTACGCGGCAATCATTGTCAAGCGGGTGGATGAGCAGACGCGCTCAAAAACCAGTGTTAATGAGCTTTTACGGGCGAGTGTTGAATCCTGATATGTTGACGGTCTACGGTATTAAACAATGTGACACCTGCCGCAAGGCGCTCAAGTGGCTGGAGGCGCAGGGTGTTGAACATCGGTTTCATGATTTTCGTGTGGACGGTTTGCAGTCCGGCGTGCTGCAAGACTGGCTGGGCTCGCCTTTTGCCGACAAACTGGTCAACCGCCGCAGCACCACCTGGCGTGAGTTGACCGATGCGCAGCGTCTGCTGCAAGGGCAAGACCTCGCGCAGTTGCTGCTCGACAACCCCACGCTGATAAAACGGCCGGTATTTGTAACTGACGCGATTGTTGCGGTTGGTTTTAATCCGCAGGAACTGACGGGGCTTTAAGTAATGGGCGCCACACTGAAACTAACCCGCACACTGGTCGAACTGCCCTCGGTAACCCCCGATGATGCCGGTTGCCAACGCTTATTGGCCGACCGGCTTGAGCCACAGGGCTTTACAACCGAGTGGTTCCAGTTTGGTGACGTCAGCAATGTGCTGTTTACCCATGGCCAGGCGGGTGGTCCAGACGCACCGTCTTTGTGGTTTCTGGGTCATACCGATGTGGTGCCGCCGGGGCCGCTGGATGATTGGACTTCGCCGCCGTTCAAGGCCGACGTCAGAGATGGTGTTTTGTACGGCCGCGGCACTGCTGACATGAAGGGCGCGGTTGCCGCCATGGTGACGGCTGCCGAGGCACTGGTGCTTGAACACCCCGATCACGCAGGGCAGGTAGGCATTTTGCTGACCAGTGATGAGGAAGGGGTGGCGGTTGACGGCGTCAAGCGAGTGGCGGAGGTTCTCCGGGCAAGAAACGGCGCGCCGCAATATTGCGTGGTGGGCGAACCCAGCAACCATACGCGTATGGGCGATACGGTGCGGGTTGGGCGGCGGGGCTCGGTTCACGGTCGTTTGCAGGTCCACGGTATTCAGGGCCACAGCGCGTTTCCCGAGGCGCTGGACAACCCGATCCATCGCCTTGCTGCGTTTATTCAGTCGTTGACCCAAGCGCGGTGGGATCAGGGCGATGAAACCTTTCCGCCAACGCACTGCCAGGTGACCAATATCAAAGCCGGTACCGGTACCGAAAATGTCACGCCAGGACACGCGGAGGCGTGGTTTAATTTTCGTAACTCACCGGCATCGACCTCAGAAAATCTCAAATCGCGGGTTGAAGCGTTGCTGGAACAAGCCGGCATATCCCGTTATGAACTGGCGTGGCGCGTGTCGGGGGAGCCCTTCCGGTCACCACCCGGCGGGTTGCGCGCTGCTGTGGTTGGCGCGATCCAAAACGAACTGAATATTGAGCCGGAGCTGAACACCGGTGGTGGTACTTCAGATGGACGTTTCATTGCCCCGTTGGGTTCGGAAGTGGTCGAGTTCGGGTTGCTTAATGACAGTATTCACATGGTCGACGAGCACGCCTCAGTAAATGACCTGGAGACATTGTCACGGGTTTACAAGCGGATCATGGATACGCTTTTAATAATCTGATATTACAAAGGAATTATGTATATCGGGTAACCCGGTCGCAATTTCAATGCCTTGATTTTCTACCCGCCAGACCTCAAATATTCCTCATCAAAATCCGTCTTTGAACGGACCCATGTATGTAGAGGAAAAAACAATGCGAATGGACAAACTAACCAGTAAATTCCAGTTGGCACTCGCGGACGCGCAAAGCCTGGCGGTTGGACTGGACCATCAAATGATCGAACCGGATCACGTCATGGTGGCGTTGCTGGATCAGGAGGGCGGCTCTATCCGCCACCTGCTGACCAAATCCGGCGTCAAGGTGAACGCGCTACGCTCGCGGCTTGGTGAACGTTTGGATTCCCTGCCGAAGGTTTCCGGTGCCGCGGGTGAAGTTAATTTATCCAACGACACGGTTAAAACGCTGACGGTGACCGACAAGCTGGCACAAAAACGCGATGACCAGTTTATTGCCAGTGAGTTATTTGTGCTGGCGGCAATGGCTGTTAAGGGTGCGGTGGCCGATCTTTTGAAGCAGGCGGGAGCCAACCGGGAAGCCATTGAAAAGGCCATTGATGAAATGCGTGGCGGCGAGCAGGTGAATGACGCTAACGCGGAAGAGTCGCGTCAGGCGCTGGAGAAGTACACCATTGACCTGACCGAGAGAGCCGAGCAGTCAAAACTGGACCCTGTCATTGGCAGGGATGAAGAAATACGCCGCTGTATCCAGGTTTTGCAGCGCAGGACCAAGAACAACCCCATTTTGATGGGTGAACCGGGTGTGGGTAAAACCGCCATCGTCGAAGGCATGGCGCAACGTATCGTTAACGGCGAAGTACCCGAGGGTTTGAAGAACAAACGCGTACTGTCGCTGGACATGGGTGCGTTGATCGCCGGCGCAAAATTCAGAGGCGAGTTTGAAGAGCGTTTAAAAGCGCTATTGAATGACCTTAGCAAACAGGAAGGCAATGTCATCCTGTTTATTGACGAAATTCACACCATTGTTGGCGCCGGTAAAGCGGAAGGCTCGATGGACGCGGGTAATATGCTGAAACCCGCCCTGGCGCGTGGTGAATTGCATTGCATCGGCGCAACGACGCTCGATGAATACCGTCAATACATGGAAAAGGACGCCGCACTGGAGCGTAGGTTCCAGAAAGTTTTTGTGGGTGAGCCGTCAGTCGAAGACACCATTGCCATCCTGCGCGGTTTGCAGGAACGCTATGAGGTTCACCATGGTGTTGATATTTCTGATCCGGCCCTGGTGGCAGCCGCCACCCTGTCGCACAGGTACATCAGCGACCGGCAGTTACCGGACAAGGCGATTGACCTGATGGATGAAGCGGCTTCGCGTATCCGTATGGAGATCGATTCCAAACCGGAAAAACTGGACCGCCTTGAAC
>Ga0102810_1000453_pt1 | contig 15004 bp, 17 predicted proteins | sample ColrivemetaGS573_FD_84506 | JGI IMG/M metagenome (GOLD analysis project Ga0102810, IMG submission 84506) | Estuarine microbial communities from the Columbia River estuary - Ebb tide ETM metaG S.573 | ecosystem: Environmental > Aquatic > Marine > Intertidal zone > Estuary | place: USA: Columbia...
CAGTAATATGAGTATTGTTCTAGAAGCTAAACATATAAACAAGTACTTTAAAAAACCTGTGCTTTTTCATGTATTAAAGGATATCACCTTTAAAATTAATACTGGCGAGTTTGCATCAATTATGGGGAAATCTGGTTGTGGAAAATCTACTTTATTGTATATACTTTCTACGATGGATTCAGATTACGAAGGTGAATTATACTTAAATAACGATTTAATTACAGGAGATAAGCCTGATGAACTTTCATTTATTAGAAACAAGCATATTGGTTTTGTATTTCAGTTTCATTACTTGCTTTCAGAATTTTCGGTTTTAGAAAATGTGATGCTTCCAGCAAAAAAATTAGGCGAAAAATCATTTCAAGAAATTGAACATGATGCCATAGAAAAGCTTAAGATATTAAACATAGAGCATTTGGCGAAGAAACGTGCCTCGCAAGTTTCAGGCGGTGAAAAACAACGTGTGGCCATAGCACGCGCTTTAATAAATAACCCATCAATAATCATGGGCGATGAACCCACTGGGAATTTAGATAGTTATAACGCTCAGAACGTATTTAATATATTTAATCAACTGAGCGATGAACAAGGTTTATCATTATTAATCGTGACGCACGATGAGGACTTCGCGAACAAAACCGATCGCATTATTACAATGGAAGATGGTCGCATAATTAGTTAAAGAGTCATAACATAAAACTGATGTTAATCATGTTATTCACGCATTTTTATCATTAAATTTAGAGGTGTTAAATAGTTTCGGGTTAAAACAACACAAACGTTACTTACCCAAATAACACCGTTAACTTAAATAGAGAAACTCATAAAACGAAATAAATGGCATTTATAGATTATTATAAAACGTTGGGTATTTCCAAAACGGCTTCAGACAAAGACATAAAAAAAGCCTACAGAAAATTAGCGCGTAAGTATCATCCAGACTTAAATCCGAATGATAAAGACGCTGAAAAAAAATTCAAGGCAATAAATGAGGCTAATGAAGTATTGAGCAATCCCGAAAATCGTAAAAAATTCGATGCCTATGGAGAACATTGGCAAAATGCGGAGGCCTTCGAGCAAGCTAAACAGCAGCAACAGCAACAAAGAGCCTATCAAGGTCAGGCTGGTAATTATAGCGAAAAAGATTTTGAAGATATTTTTGGCAACATGTTTGGTGGTCAAGCTTCGGGACGAGGCGGAAGAGAAGTCAGATTTAGAGGTCAAGATTTTAATGCAGAGCTGCAATTAGCACTTAAAGAGGTATATCAACCACACAAACGCACGCTTACCGTTAATAATAAAAATATAAGAATCACCATTCCTGCTGGTGTAGAAAATGGCCAAACCATAAAGATAAAAGGTCATGGTGGAAAAGGTGTCAATGGAGGTCCAAATGGTGATTTATACATTCAGTTTTCAATTCAAAATCATTCAAAATTTAAAAGAGATAAAGACAACCTATATACCACTGTAGAATTAGATTTATATACAGCAATGTTAGGTGGTGATATGATGGTTGATACCTTTAACGGTAAAGTAAAACTAACTATTAAACCAGAAACCCAAAACGGATTAAAAGTAAAACTGAAAGGAAAAGGGTTTCCGAAGTATAAAAAAGAAGGCCAATTTGGTGATTTGTACATCACCTATCAACTTAAAACACCAACTCATCTGACCGAAAAAGAGAAAGAATTATTTACCCAACTTCAAAAACTTAGATAATTATGGAAGTAACAGATTTAATTTCTATAAAAACTTTTTGCACACATTATGATGTTCCTGATACGTTTATTGATGCCTTGCAGGAATATGAATTGATTGAAATTGTGGTTTCAGATAATGTAAACTATATAAAAACAACGCAAATCAACGAGGTTGAAAAAATGATACGTTTGCATTTTGAACTCAATATAAATTTAGAAGGGTTGGATGCCGTGTATAATTTACTGCAACGCTTGGAAAGCCTTCAAGACGAAGTAAGAACGCTTAATAACAAGTTAAGATTGTATGAGGATTTATAGTAGATCATAAAAAATAAAATAGCCAAAATAGAAATACAAAAATCATGTATAAAAATTTAGAAGAAAAAGAAATTGAATATATTTTAGAGAACAATTACATAGGGCAGTTAGGCTACATATTTAACAGCGCTCCTTTTGTTGTGCCTATTACCTATTTTTTTGATAAAGCATTAAATGCAATAATTTGCTATTCTGGAGATGGTCATAAAATGAATGCGATGCGCAAAAACCCATCTGTTTCTTTACTTGTTTCTGATATCGAAAATGTCACGAACTGGAAATCTGTTTTAATACATGGCACTTTTGAACAGCATTTTGGCAGTGATGCCAAATCGTATTTGCATAAGTTTTCCTTAGGCATTAAAGATATTATACTCGAGAAAGAACATAGAAAAGCAAATTTTATTAGTGACTTTTCCAGTAAAATTTATAAAGACAATATTCCTGCGGTTTTCTTAATAAAAATTGGAGCAATAACTGGTAAAAAACGCTTAGATTTCACCGCTTAAACAGATGCAAATAGTGCGCGTTAATAGCCCAGTTTGTTTTTAATTGTTGGCACTTCCCATTTAATCATCTCTTTTAAGAATTCATCGACTTTCTCAACAATAATTTTCTCATTAATGTCTTTTGGATCTAGTATTCCTAAATCAATTGTATTATTCTCAATAGGCATATTTTCAATTATTGGAAATAAAACAAATACAAATACATCACCATTATAGGATTGAGAAAAAACTAACGCTGCTCCTGGAATAAACTGATAAGCAGGTATTTTATTCGTACAGTTTATTAATTCAGAGGGAAACGAATCGAAAGTAATATTTACGGCTGCATTGTTATTAATCCAATTTAACTCTTGAATGTTCCATCCAATTTCATACTGATTAACAATTGTCGTTAATGTATTTACAAGTAAATCTTTAGTTTTAGTTTTCCAAAGTGTTTTTTTCTCAACAACTGTTTCAATTGACTTTTTATAATCTAAAACGCGTTCTTCTAGGTGTTCAATTTTCATAACCAATATTTTAATTTTCCTTCTCTAACTTCTTCGCTTCCTTTTTTTCTTGTCTTTCTAGTTTATTAAAATAACCTCGTGTTAAAAAGTTATGTTTTAAGGCTTCCATGTTTTGATTGAATTTATCCGTGCCTTCATTAATATTTTCGATAGTTTCTTTTAAGCTTTTAACCAATTCTTCATCATTAGTGATATAATCAAAAGCACCTTCGCTTTCTTTAAAATTAATGACCGTTTCATTTAAATTATCAATAACCCCTTTAATATCTTGACTCGATTGATTCAGATTTGTTATCATCTCTTTTACTTTTTGAGCTTCAATAGAATCATTTAATAGGACACCAGCAACACTTTCATCAATATCAATTGTACTGACCATGCTATTAATGTCTTTCATGGTTTTATTCGCTTCAAGGCTTGTTAGTTTTAAATAGTGAATGGTTTGTTTTAATTCGTATGACGTAATCGTATCATTAATTAACATCCCTAAAGTCCCTTTACCACTTGTTATGGCATTTGTTATATCTAATAATTTGGAAGTCAGTAGCGCAGCATTTTCATTGGTAGTGTTTAAGGTCTTCAGCATTTCGCCGGTTCCTATTTTTGAGTAGGACCTAATGGTATCTTCAGGCGCAATCACCTCAGCTTGTCCGCCACCTGGAACAATATTGACTATCATATTACCAACTAAACCATCTGTTCCTATGGCAGCAATGGCATTCTTTTTCATGTGATTCATCATGTTCTCTTCAATAAACATCGTTACCTTAATCGTCGAATCATTTATCATTGTAATGGTCTTTACCGTACCGACATTTATACCTGAATAACGCACATTATTACCTTGCATTAATCCGTTTACATTATTGAAGTTAGAATGTATAGGAAATGTATTAGCAAATAAGTTTTGTCGCTGACCTATAAAATATACTGCAACAATAAAAATGGTTATCGCAATGATAACAAAGACTCCTAGTTTTAACTTTTCACTAGCTGTTTCTCTCATGATTCATTCATTTTAATTACTTAAAAAAAGCTTTCACTTGATCATTATCTGACGCTTCTAATTCTGCATAAGAACCTTCGGCATAATTAACACCATCTACTAATAAGATTATACGTTCCGAAACAACGCGAGCACAATCAACATCATGTGTTATGATTAATGATGATGTTTTATATTGATTTTGTACACGACGCATAAGTTCTATAATTTCTTTTGAAGTAATAGGATCTAATCCGCTTGTCGGCTCATCATATAAAATTATTTTTGGTTTCAAAATCAAGGTTCTTGCTAAGGCTACACGGCGTTTCATACCTCCTGAAAGCTCTGCTGGCATCAGGTTAATGGCATCTAACAATCCAACATTCTCAAGTGCTTCATGGACTAATTCTGTGGTATCTGATATGTTTCCAAATTTATGTTTATGTCGGCGTAACGGGAATTCCAAGTTTTCTCTCACCGTCATCGAATCATACAAAGCACTACCTTGAAATAGAAATCCTATTTCAGTACGTAATATATCTAGATCAGCATGATTTAGTGTATTAATTTCCTGACCCATTATTTTAATACTCCCAGAATCTGCTTGCATCAATCCAACTAAGCATTTAATCATAACCGACTTCCCTGATCCTGACTTCCCCATAATGACCAAGTTTTCGCCTTCAAAAAGTTCTAAATTAAAACCATTTAGCACATGATTATCGCCAAAACTTTTTCTTAGATCTTTTATTTCTAACATGAGTTGTTTCGCCTTTAAGGCTTCAGTGGAATTTGATATGTTCTGAGTCGTATCCATTTTTTATAGTTCAAAAAATATATCAGTCACAAAAACTGCAATGAAATCAAGAATAAATAACAGCATCGACGAAAATACCACAGCCGAATTTGCTGCTGCTCCTACTCCAACGGTTCCTTTTTCACAATTATAACCTTTAAAGCAGCCCACGAGTGCAATCGCAAATCCGAAAAAAAACGTTTTAATAGTCGCTGGAATAATATCGGCAAAAGCTAAGATTTTAAAAACCTTATTAAAATAAAGCATAAAGGAAACTTCTCCCTTGATGTTTTCGATGATATAAGATCCAAAAAGTGCAATGGCATCACCAAGAAGCACTAAAAGTGGCAGCATAAGCGTTGCCGCAAGAATTCTAGTAACTACTAAAAATTTAAATGGATTGGTGCCAGAAACTTCCATGGCATCAATTTGTTCCGTAACACGCATAGAGCCCAATTCTGCACCAATACCAGAAGCGATTCGACCTGCAAAAGTTAATGCAATTATGACTGGACCGATTTCTCTAATGATTGATAAACTCACCATAGAAGGCATCCAAGATTCAGCTCCAAAACCTTCTAATGTTGGTCTAGTTTGCAAGGTCATAACTAAACCGATAATAAACCCGGTGACACCAACTAATAAAATAGATTGATTACCAATCTTATAACATTGTCGCAGTAGTTCTTTAAACTCAAATGGTCTTGTAAATAACTCCGTAAAAAATCGTTGTGCAAATAATGAGAGTTCGCCAATTTCAATAAAAAAGGATTTTATGTTTTTTGAACGACTCATTTATTTAGTGTTAACCTTAAATATAGTAAGAAATAGGTACTATTAAAATGATTTAAATCATTTATGTAATATAATTTTATATGAACAATAACTGACAACCCTCTTGGTCTGCCCTGCTATAAAAATCACCAATAGTTAAAATACCATCCAATTCATCTATAAGATCTTCTTCTTTTAAGTGAAACATATCTACTGCTAACTTACATGCCCATAGACGGCAACCAGAATCAGAAAGGATTTCTAAGAATTCACCTATTGGAGGCATATCTAATTTTTCCATTTCTTTTTTCATCATTTTAGTAGCAAAAGCTTCCATACCAGGTAGACCGCCTAACATCGTTGGAATATGCATTCCAGGGTTACCTACTGTTGCAACATGCAAATGCTCTAACTTTTTCTTTTGGATGGCTTCCAATCCAAAAAATGTGAAAAATATTTCAGATTCAATACCTTCCATTCTTGCGCCATTAGCCATTACAAAGGCTGCATACGCATTTTCAATCGTTGCTTTGGATAGAATAAAAAGCATTTTTTTGACTTTAGTGCTCATAATTTTTTGTTTTAGTTTTAATTTTTTATTGTTAAATACAGCTTTTAGGTTTTGGTATACCAGCTATTAATGTTGCCTTTTTAAGAGGGCCTCCAGGAAATAGTGCGTAAAATTCCTTAATGTTTATCACACCACTTTTTTTAATTCCTCGAATTGATAGCGGCTCTTCTTTTTGGTGTTTGTCATGAATATATTCAATAACCTCCCAATGTCTTTCTGTCATTACTATTTCACACTCGCCCGCTAAACATACTGAAATCTCTCTGTCCCATTGGGTAAAATCTACGAGATATCCATCTTCGTTAACGTCTATTTCTCGATTTGCTATTATTTTTTTCATTGTGTTTAATTTTAAATTATTGTTATTTAGTTTTTATTAATTTACTTTATCAAAATGTTTCCCTTTTTCAGACATGGTTGCTGACACAAATGGTATATGAATACCTTTAATAAGCATATTCCAATAAATCCATCTAAAGGCCATTTTCCCCATATGATTCATTCTACTTTCCTTCAGCAATTTTAATGGTCCAACACCCGGGAATGGAAATGTACCTTCAACAGGTTCATGTGTATAGTTAAAATCAATTAGAAGGGCTTTACCGCCACCTGTTTCAATAAAACAGTTTGCATGACCATCAAATTCTTCGGCTAATGCTTCGCCTTTTATAAAACGTAGTATGTTTTCGGTTAATATTTCTGCTTCAAAATGCGCTACAGATCCCGCTTTAGATGCCGGTAAATTAGTCGCATCTCCGATTGCAAAAATATTTTCATAATCTTTAGATTGCAGTGTTGTTTTATTTGTTGGAATATAATTTAAATCATCTCCCATACCAGAACGTTCAATAAGTGCATCTCCCATGTTGGTCGGTACAGTCACCAAAAGATCATAATCTACTACAGCATCTGCATAATCAATGATTTTATTATTTTCATAATCAATCCGTTCAATATTAAAATCGGTGACTTCTTTAATTCCTTTTTCTTCCAATAGGTAATGTAGTGCTTCAGTAGCTTTTGGTTTTGTAAACGCACCATCAAGTGGTGTTACAAAAGTAATATCTACTTTATCTCTCATGCCTTTGTGCTTAAAAAACGAATCGGCTAAAAATGCAAATTCTAATGGCGCTACTGGACATTTAATGGGCATTTCTGTAATGTGAACCACTAATTTTCCACCTTCCCATTCGCGTAGCTTATTACGTAAAGCTTTAGCTCCTTCATAAGTATAGAAATCAAAAATACTTTTATACCACTCAGGACCATTCATACCCTCGGTTTCATCTGGAGCAATTTTAGTACCTGTAGCCACGATTAAGATATCATAATCTAGAGTATTACCTTTTTCAAGTTTTACTTTATTCTCTTTAGGAATGATGAGTTCTATTTTTTCTTGAATATAATTTACCCCTTTAGGAATAAACTTTTTACCATTCTTTTTAACCTGCTTTGTTGTATAAATATCAAAAGGCAGAAATAAAAACCCAGGTTGATAATAGTGTGTTTTATACTGATCTATTACAGTAATTTTCCACTCTTTTTTAGGAAGATTAGATACTAAATGATTTGCCATCATTGTTCCTGATGTACCTGCTCCTAATATGACTAAATTTTTCATAATCTCTTTATTTATAAATCAAAGTTACTATCTCTTAATTGTTTAGAATATGACTAAAATCATACAATAGTCCTTATGTAACTCAAGTTACAGAGTTATATTCGGTGAATTTTACATTAAAACTTTTGGTTTTGAAACATTACGTTTTTGAAGGAATTACTAAAAACGGAACGTTTAAATGAAACCCTATTTGATTAATGGTAGATTTAAAAAATAAGTTTTCAAAAAACGAATGTTTATTATTAATCATTACTAATATGTTAATACGGACTTTTAATTGAAATTCTGTAATAGCCTGGGCTACATTTTTGTTACTAACACTGTGAAATAGATGCGTAATAGGTTGAAAATAGGCTTTCAATTTCTGTCTATTTTGTTCTTTCTGTTCAGATAGATTTTTGTCATATACTACATTTAATATATTTAATCTACCATGATATAAAGACGCAATATCTACAATAGGCTGTATCTGTTTATTTTGGAAATCAATTTCATAATCAGATGGAAACAATATTTCATGAGGCGTCTCAAAAGAAAATCTACTTGGTATTGCCAAAACAGGACATTTAGCATTTTTTAAAACATGAACTGTATTTGAGCCAAGCAAAACCTCCTTTACTCCAGTAGCCCCTGTCGTTCCCATTACAATCATATCCATGACATTACCTTGATATAGCTCATTAATTTCAACAATAAGGGTGTTAAATGATAATATTTGAGAGTATGTATGTTTTGGGTTATTAAACTCTGAATTGATACTTCGTTCTAATGTATCTAATCTTTTTTGTGACGATTCTTTCACGGCATCCATCACTTGAAACTGTAAAGCACTTGTCTGCATGTGCTCTACTTGATAAATCATGGGCGTATAGGTGTGTAAGAGTATAAAGTTACACACTTCATCTTTATATAATTGCAATGCATATTTAATGGCATTCCATGAATTATCAGAAAAATCTGTTGGTAAAAGTATTTTTTTCATGATTACTTTTTTTTTAATTCAATACCTAAAATAGCAAATATGACGTAAGTAAATCATGATATATATCAGAAGCTGATCAATTATGTATTAAAGGATCTGTTATTTCTGGAATAGGTAATACAATTGGTTTATCTCTTGGGATAAAACAATAATTAAGGTAAAAGAAAATTAAAATGATAAGACATCATAAGCTATGTTCAGTAAAAATATCCCTAAGAATAACAACAAGGTATAAATAACTTGCACTAGCTTAATATTAATGAACTCCAACCATGTAACGGTTTGTTTTGGTCGTATAAATAATAGCAGCCCTATAAATAAAGATAACCAGCCAATTAGAGTAATTATAAATTTATAGTTTGGTTCCCAAATGTTATGAAATAAAATATTTAGCAGTCCAACAATAATAGCAACAAAAGAAGAAATGATTAAAAACTTTTCATCTTTAAGGTCATTAAATATTTGTTTAATTCTTTTCGGATTAATACTCAAAATAAAAAAGAAAATGATAAGATACCATCCCCAAAACTTTGCTAAAAAAATTGAATTATCCATATCTAATAATTATTTATTCATGTAATACTAAGAAAGGAATATTTGTATGGTAACTTATTTTCTCGACTTTAGAATTAAAAAATATCCGTTGAAAATAATTTAGGTTTTTAGCTACCATAACCATCATATCTATATTTCTACTTTCCACAAAACATTGGATTGCATCTTCTATTTTTTTGTTGGTTAGAAAATGGAAACTGTACTCAAATCCTTCAAAATAAGCTTCTAATATCTCCTTGTTTTGTTGTTGTTCGGCATTTATTTTTTCGCCATTTTCCCTGATATGAAGTATGCCAAGCGATGATTCTTTTTTCTCTAAAATATCTGAAATAGGCTGTAAAGTACTAATATCATATGATAGGTTAAAGTCTGTTGGAAAGGCGATTTCTTTAATTGTTTTGTATTCTGCTTTTTCCGGAACGACCAATGTTGTACATTTTACCTTAGTAATTACATCACCTGTATTACTCCCAACAAGGTGTTCTTTTAGACCAGAAGCACCTTTGGTTCCCATAACTATAACATCAAAATTCTTTTCTTCTACATGTTTTCTTACAGACTCGATAAAAAAGTTGTAATCTGTTAAAGGGAAAAATTTATGTTGTTTGTTTTTGGGTAATTCAGTAGAAATTTGTTTTAATAATTCTTTTAGTTGTTTTTTTGCTGGCTTTACATACAGGTCTTCTATTTCCGCTTGTGTAGGCACATACGGTGTGTCTCCTGCAGCCAAATAACTCAATCGGTTTACATGGAGTAAATAAAAATTGCAGGTCGTATTCGCAAAAAAACTCAAAGCATACTTAATGGCATTCCAAGAATTTTCAGAAAAATCTGTGAGTAATAAAACATTCTTCATTTTAAATCTTACTTAACGTAGCAAATCTAAACCGAAGCGTTTATATAAATTATGACATTGGTCATGTTTTACTTATATGACCACTTAATAAATATGACGTAATTTTTGAAGATCTAAAATTTTAATGTTTCTACCGTCCATTTCTATTAATCCCTGTTTTTTAAAATTAGACATGGTTCTTATTAATGTTTCGGTGGCAATCCCTGCAACGCTGGCTAAATCATTTCGTGAAATTCGTATAGGCTCATCTGGTTTACGATTTAGTTTTTCAGCAAATTTGATAATAGTGGATGCTGTTTTTTCATGAACAGTGCCATAAGCCATTTGTAGTAACTGATCCTTTACATCTTTTAGATCGTCAGTTAGTAATTGAATAAGTTCTAACGTGAGTTTATGATTATTGTTTAGTACTTCTTTAAGTTCGCTTTTAGAAACACCAACCATTTCAGTATCTTTTAAAACTGTAGCCGTTTCTTGATACGGAATATTTTGTGTAAAAGAGGTATATCCAAATAGATCATCTTCTTTATGCAATGCCGTCGTAAGCTCTTTACCTTGATCATCAAATTTATGGCATTTTATAACCCCTTTAATAATTAAGTAAATAAAGTTTGAATTGTTTCCTTCTTCATAAATTATATGATTTTTTTTATAATTAAAAAGGGTCCCGTTATCATCAAAAAAAATCTTTAAATCATTGAGTGTTCTTAACTCTTCGGTCCCATTTTCTTGAACGTTTTGTATTTTTGTACGCTCATCTTTTAAAATAGCAGCTTTTGCTATACGGCTTTCAATCGCACTCACAAGTTCGTCTTCTTGAAAAGGCTTCGAAATATAATCATCAGCGCCTAAATCCATGCCTTTTCTAACATCTTGTCTTTCTGTTTTTGCAGACAGAAATATAAAAGGAATATATTTTGTGGTGTTATTTTTCGCTAATGCTTCAAGCACACCATAACCATCTAATTCTGGCATCATAATATCGCATACAATAATATCTGGCAAATGATTAGTCGCCATATCTAAACCAATTTTACCATTAGATGCGGTTATTACTTCGTAGTCTGAAAATTCTAATAATTCTGCTGTATTCTCTCTTAAAATGAGATCGTCTTCAATTAATAGTATTTTTTTCATAATTCTACTTTATTTGGTAATTCCATTGTAAAAAGGGTTCCTTTTTGTTTTGAACTTTCAAAATATATTTTGCCATTTAAATTTTCCAAATGGTCTTTAACAATATTTAACCCAATCCCTGTTCCTTGGGTAAGTAAGGCGTTTTCAGCTCTAAAATATCGTATAAATATATTGGCCTGATCTTTTTTCGGAATGCCAATGCCATTATCTTTTATCTTAAATATGGTTTTATTATCATCTTGTGAAATTGCTATGTCAATAATACTATTTTCCGCGGAATATTTCACAGCATTATGCACCAAATTAGATAAGGCTAATTCTACTATCTTTTCATCTTGATATAAAGAAATAGAATCAATATCTTTTGGGTAATTAATTTTTTGCCCTTCTTTTAATAACATATTGGCATTATAAACGACTTCGTTCACTACTTTGCTTAATTTAAATACCGCTGGATTATACTTGACTTTTCCTTTCTCTAATTTTTCAACAGATAAAAAGTCGTTTAAAATATTATTGAGATAGTGTACTTTATCTGAAATTGTCTTTATGTGCTTATCGCGTTTTTCTTGTTGTTCAGAAAGTTTATATTTACTTAACAACATTGTTGAGGTTAAAATACCACTTAAAGGTGTTTTAAATTCATGCGAAACTAAGGACAAGAATTTGGTTTTAAGCTCGTTTAGTTCACGTTCCTTTTTTAAGGCTTCGTTTGCTTCGTTTTCAGCGTGAATACGTTTTTTATTTTCATCATCAAGTTCAAGGTTAACTAATCTTAGATGTTTGACTACTGTTTCTAATTCTTTTGTGCGTTCTTCAATTTTTTGTTCTAATAAAGCATTCAATTCAGAGATTTTTTTCTCGTGCGCTTTCCTTACAGAAATATCGATAACCAAAGCCATGACATAATTTTTATCATAGATAGTAAAGGGGCTTAAACCAGCTTCTATAGGGAAAGCACTTCCATCTTTACGGGCTCCAAAAATATCGCGACCTCGTCCCATTTGCCTCTTTTTTTGCGCCTTCATAAAACCTGTGAAGTGTGCGCCATGACCAGCATGATAATTTTGAGGAATTAAAATATTTAGAGGTTTATTTATGAGTTCGGCTTTAGTATATCCAAACATTTGGTTAGCAGAATCGTTAGTTTCAACAATGTTTTGATGCTCATCAACGACAACAATACCCTCTGAAACAGAGCCTAAAAGCACTTTAAATATATCTTGATCTCGTTCTAACATGTATGCCTTCAATTTAAGAAGGATTGAAAGATAACTAAACTTAAAAAAATATCATAATTAATTTAAGAAAGAACGCATCGAAACGGACTCAAAAACCTTTTTAAAAAAAGATTTATAGCTTTGCTTCCGTCGATTAAAAAAATCTCTCGAAATGTGAAAAATATTTTATTTGCTGACATTTCTCATTTTAAATACCAAATACATGGCCTACTTTTACAAAAACAGATAAGGTATGCTCACATTTAAAAACTTCAATATTGCCGATTGGTTTTCGTTTTACCGAATTTTTGCAGCCCCTGTTTTATTAGGCCTTATTTGGTTTGATCAGAAGTTGATATTTACATGGTTATTACTAATTAGTTATTCAACAGATGCTATTGATGGCTTTCTAGCCAGAAAACTAAAGATAACAAGCCCCAGAGGCTCGCAATTAGATTCCTTTGGGGATCAAATCACTCTGGTTGTTGGATTAATTGGTCTATTTTATTTTGAAACTAATTTTATAAAAAACAATCTTGTTTTAATTATTATTGCCTTAATACCCTATATCATACAAATGGTAGTAGCCTATAGCAAGTATGGCAAGGCAACTGCATTTCATACGTATTTGGCAAAACTATCTGCAATAATACAAAGTGCCTTTATTTTATGGTCATTATTTTTTTCGCCTGAATATAGTTTATTCTATATCATGATTGCTGTTGGCTTGTTAGAAACCTTTGAGGAAATCACGCTTATCTATATGTATGACAATTGGGCCTCAGATGTAAAAGGAATCTACTGGGCGTATAGAGACAAAAGACGTCTTAAAAAGCATACAAAATGAAATCGTTTTCACTTTTCACCATTATATTGCTATGCGTAGCCATTTTATTAATTGATATCCTCGCATTTTATTGGTTGCTATCTATAACAACACACTTAGATTCCTCAATATTAAGAACAAGTATTCATGTTTTGTTTTGGGTGTTTACCGTGGGTTTAATTGCTTCAATTCTTATACTAAAAGTCACTTTAGATGATATTAACCCGATGCGAAAACAAGTGTTGATTTCTTCATTTTATGGGCTTACCGTGTCATCGTTTGTCCCCAAACTCATTTTCATAATTATTATTTCAGTTCTATATTTTACAAACTATCTACTCTCTGAAACACAATCAATAGCAATAGTGCCTATCGTTGGATTGCTTTCAGGGTTTTTACCATTTTTTGTAATCGTATACGGCATCTTTAAAGCAGTCTATAAATTTAAATTGCACCATCATATTATAAAATCTAGTATTCTACCAAAGTCTTTTAATGGTTTAAAAATCGTACAATTATCTGATCTCCATTTAGGCAGTTTTAACTCTCGCTTTAGTAAGTTAGAAGGCGCTATTGAAAAAATCAATCACCTTAAAGCGGATTACATTTTCATTACTGGTGATTTGGTAAATAATTATGCCTGGGAACTAAAAGGTTGGCAAAATATATTTAATCAACTAAAGGCTAACAAAGAAAAATATGCCGTCTTGGGTAACCATGATTATGGTGACTACAGTAAATGGGCTTCCCCGGAAGAGAAGAAGCAAAACTTTGTAGGCATTAAACAATTCTACAATGACATTGGTTTCAAACTATTACTTAACGAATCAAAAATCGTTTCAGAAAAAAACGAAAACATAGCAATTATTGGCGTTGAGAATTGGGGCAAACCCCCTTTTAAACAATATGGTGATTTACAAAAGGCTATGAAAAATGTAAAATCCATTCCCTTTAAAATATTATTATCTCATGACCCTACACATTGGACCGAAGAGGTTATTGACAAAACAGATATAGCAATAACATTTGCTGGTCATACCCATGGTATGCAAGCTGCATTTCAATATAAAAACTTTCAATGGAGCCCAATAAAATATAAATTTAAACATTGGGCAGGTCTATATAAACATAAGCAGCAGTATTTATATGTTAACAGGGGTTTGGGTTGGCTCGGCTTTCCTGCCAGAATCGGAATGCGACCAGAAATTACTTTTATAGAATTAAAATGTAAATAATAATTTAATAATCTAAAAAATATCGGATAATATCCTGTGTGGAAACAATCCCAACTACCTTGTGATTATCCGTTATCGGAATAGCATGGAAACGCCCTTTACTCAACTCCGTTGCAACCTCTTCTATTGTAGAATTTGGCGACAATTCAAAAGGCTTAGGCGTCATAATATCCTTCACCAAGAGGTTTGAATAAATTGGATTATTGTCATCTAGACCGGCACCTTCAATACGATACATAAAATCAATTAAGCTCACCATCCCAATTAATCTTTCGCTTTCAATAACAGGAATATGATGGTGAAACTTTTCCTTTTCATATATACGCTTTACATCAATGAGTTTTTGATCTGGTGAAACACAGATGACATTTCGAGTCATAATTGAGGATATAGATGAAGATTTCATA
>Ga0102810_1000457_pt1 | contig 14942 bp, 17 predicted proteins | sample ColrivemetaGS573_FD_84506 | JGI IMG/M metagenome (GOLD analysis project Ga0102810, IMG submission 84506) | Estuarine microbial communities from the Columbia River estuary - Ebb tide ETM metaG S.573 | ecosystem: Environmental > Aquatic > Marine > Intertidal zone > Estuary | place: USA: Columbia...
AAATTTTCACGAGGCATGCTATAAAATGCATTAATCCCCAAAAACAAGAGTAAAACAATTAAGACATAAATTGTTGTTGAATTATTAATAGCCCAAGTAGATAATGCAAACTCCTTATTAACTTTATTTTGAATTTTAGTCATTATGTTGTGCTATTAATGTTGAATAATTTCTACTCTTTGTCCTTCTTTCACACTCCTGGCGCCTTCTTCAATAATTTCCATATTTTGATTTAGTCCGCTTAAAATTTCAATTTTATCCTCTTGGGTTTTTCCGGTTTCAATAATGACTCTTTTGGTAACTCCAATATTATTTTTATCAACATCTTGAACCACATAAATGTATTGTTGGCCTTGAGCATTTTCAGAGATAATACTTTGGGGGATTAAAAATGAATTTTCACTGGAATAATCATTAATCTTTAATTTTGCAGTGAGATTTGGCTTTATAGATCTATCATTATTTGGGATAGCTACTTCAACTTTAAAAGTTCTGTTTGCAGGATTAATAAAATTCCCAGCTTGTCTTACTTCTGCTTCAATGGTTTTACCTAATACAGGAAATTCAACAAGTACTCTTTTTCCTTTAATAACACTAGGTAAATAAGTTTCTGGCACATTAGTCTCGATATACATATTCTTTAAGTTAACAATACGTATCAATTGTGAAGTTCCCGCTCCAACAACACTTCCTTGATCAGTAATTACGTCGTCAATTGTTCCTGTAAACGGAGCTCTAACTTCTGTTTTTGCTAACTGACTATTCATTTGATTTACAACTTCACGCTGAGCCTCATAATTTGATTTAGCTTGAAGATATTGTATTTCACTTCCAATTTTTTGATTCCATAATCGTTCTTGACGCTCAAAAGTAGTTTTAGCTAAGTTCGTTTGAATTTGAAGTTGTGCTAATTGTTGACTCATTCCACCATCATCAATTTTAGCTAATAGTTGTCCTTTTGTAACTTGCTGTCCTTCTGTAACATAAACCCTAGTAAGAACGCCATTATATTCAGGAGATATAACAATATTTTGCTTAGTTGTAACACTTCCTTGAAGTTCTAAATAATGATTAAAAATTTGCTCTTTAGCCTTGAAAGTTGTAATTTGAGATAAGTTTCTTACGGTATCAATAGTTGAGATTGCATCATTTATAATATCTAATTGATTTGCAAAATCTAATTGCGAAGCTTCAATTTCTTTCTTTTTTTTCTTAATTTTTGATAGATCCCCTGTTGCAATAATATCATCTACAGTTTTTATCTGCTTTTCTCCTCCACATGAAGCCAATAAAATTACTGCGATTATTATTTTGAATATATGTTTCATTGTTATCGTTCTTTTTTTGATGATTAGTTTTTTGGTATTTCGTTCAAGGCAGTTTCTAATTCTGCTTTTGTAGTTATAACATCAAGCATGGCCTGAAGTAATTCTTGTTGTGTAGTATATAATTGTGTTTGTGCTTGTCGCAATTCAAAACTTGAACTTATTCCTTCAAAGAATTTTATTTGATTTTTCTTCTCAATACGTTCAGCCAAACCTCAATTGTCTATTTTGTTCTGATAATCTTCAATAGAAAATTTATATTCGCTTTTCGCAGATTCAATTTGTAATTTAATTGTCTGTTCTGATTCAATTAAATCGTCTTGAGCTTTTTCTAAGTTTATTTTTGCCCTATTAGTTGCTGCTGCTCGCATTCCGGAACTAAAAATTGGTATATCCATACTAACACCAAACAATGAAGAACCAAACCACCTTTCACTATTGTCAAGAAAGGTAAACTGATCGCTATATCCTGAATATCCACCATTTAAAAAGGCATTTATTGTTGGTAATGCTTTGCTTTTTTCGAGCTTTAATAATAATTCTTTAGACACTTTGTCATTTTCAGCTATTTTATAATCAATAGTATTTTTAACAGTTTCATCTGCATCAAGTAAACTCAAAACAATGTTTTGTGAAGTCAAGCTATTCAAATTATCACTCATAAGAATATTAGAATTAATATCTACACCTAAAGTGATATTTAGCATTTTATAGGCAAGAGTTTTTAATCTATCCGTATTTGATAAATTACTTTTTAAACCTGACAATGTTATTTGTAACTGTTCTACACTTTCTTCATCACCTAAACCATTTTCATAAATCTTGGTGGTTTCGTCTAGATTTTTTTCTAAAACAGTAATGTTCTTTTTAAATATTTTTACGCTTTCTTCTGCAAGTAATACATTTCCGTAAGCATTAATAACGGCCTTTCTTACTTCAAGATCTGTCTTTTCTTTAGCGTTTATAGAGATTTCAAGAAATACTTTTGCAGATTGTAATCCAACTAAATACGATCCGTCAAATATTTTTTGGTTTACGGTAGCTATAGCGTTTACGGATTTCTTAGTTCCAAAGGCAACTTCAGCAAACTCACCTTGATTTCCTCCAAAAAATTCGGCAGGAATTAATGAAATTTGTTGTCTTAACCAGTCATTATAATCGATAGATGCCTTTATTTGAGGTAAACCAGATGCTGTAGTTTCCCATTTTTGTTGTTTTGCTGCTTCTATATCTCTTAGAGCATTTTTTGAAGTTCTATTGTTTTTTAAAGCATAATCTATAGCTTCTTGTAAACTTAAAGACTGCGGTACTTCTTGAGATATTCCCCAAAAGGATATCATTAAACAAAAAAGAGTTAGGTTTAATATTTTCATGAATTTATGATTGATTGTTTTGAATGATTTTGTTTAAAATCTCTAAACCTGAGTTAGTACATATTCCACGCAAATGATATTCTAAATAATTTTCCATTAGCATATTCTTAGAGAACATTTTATTTGGAAAAAGGTCGTCATCTTTTGTTGCTAAAATGGAATTAAAATAGATTCTTGTAATAAAATCGACATTTAAATTATTTCTATATATTTCTAATTTAATACCGCGATCAATATTTGCTTTAATACATTGATACATCACTTCAAATTGTTTAGTCTTAAGCGTATTGTAAATTTTTGGATAATATTTTTTTAATTGAAACTGCGGAGATGATTTTTCGTTTTTTAAATGGTCAGAAACAAAACGTTTTATATCGTAAATCTCCTCAATTGGATTTTTTTCTAACGCACAAATACAATCAATACCATGAGAAATCAAGTTAAACATGGATAACGTTGTTGCCTCGACCAGTTTAGTTTTATTTTCGAAATGCTGATAAATAGTTTTTTTTGACATACCTAAAGCCTTAGCAATATCATCCATGGTGACACTCTTAAAGCCATAGCTCAAAAATAAATCAGCTGATTTAAGTATAATTTTTTCAGTCATATCAGCACAAAAGTACAAGAGGAAACTTTAAAAACCTAAAAAGTTTCCTAAGTTTTAGTATTTATTTAACACATGATTTTTTAAGAGTACTTTTAATTAGGACTAATTGCATTATTTTAGCACTATGTTATCTATAGAAAAATACCAAAAGACGTTTGTTAATTATTTAAATGAGTTATCAACGCCAAAGGAACCAAACAACCTGTACGAACCAATTAACTATATTCTAGGGTTAGGTGGAAAACGATTACGTCCAGTATTAACTTTAATGACTACAGACATTTTTGACGTAGCTTATGAAAAATCTTTAAACGCAGCTATGGCAGTAGCAGTTTTTCATAATTTTTCATTAATAAACGATGATATTATGGACGATGCTCCATTAAGAAGAGGTGAACAAACAGTGCATGAAAAATGGGATTTAAATACAGGGATTCTTTCGGGGGATGCGATGCTAATATTAGCATACCAACTTTTTGAAAACTATGATGGAGATATCTTTAAAGAGTTAGCGAAACTATTCAGTAAAACAGCTATTGAAGTTTGTGAAGGACAACAATATGATATTGATTTTGAAACTAGGAGCGATGTTACTATTCCTCAATACCTAAAAATGATTGAATATAAAACGGCGGTTTTAGTCGGTGCTGCGATGAAAATGGGGGCAATAGTTGCAAAAGCATCGTTAGAAGATCAAAACAAAATTTATGATTTTGGAAAATACTTGGGCTTGGCATTTCAATTACAAGATGATTATTTAGATGCTTTTGGAAATCCAGAAACATTTGGGAAACAAGTAGGTGGAGATATTATTGAAAACAAGAAAACATATTTGCTATTAAAGTCCCTTGAATTATCTGATGAAAAACAAAAGATTGAGTTATTATCAATTTATAGCAACACTGATTTAAAAACTAATGATAAAATTATTAAGACTAAAAGAATTTTTGTAAAAAGCGGTTCTTCAGAGGCGACGAAAAGAATTATTGCTCAATACACGCAAAAAGCTTTTGCTGTATTAGACTCCATTAATATTTCAGCAGATAAAAAGGAAGTTCTTAAGCAATTTGGAACGTCATTAATGAATAGAAATGTATAATGCAATTACCGAAGTCATTCAATGAATTAATTGCTGAAGCCAATCAATTAAAATTATATAAAAAATTAGTTCTACAACTAAATAAAGATTTAGCATTGTCTAATGTAGATTTAGATTTTGATGAAGAAGTTCTTCCAACAAGCTTAAAGTATATGTTACATGAAGTCGTATATAAACTTATTCAAGAAAAATTCTCAGAATATCTTAACTTACTTTATATAGTAGATGTTTCAGAACTAAAAATAAGAGCCTTAAATAGTGATGATACGCTTGAACTTTCTGAGCAAGTTACATTCTTGATCTTGCAACGTGAATGGCAGAAAGTATGGTATAGAAGTAATTATTAAAAATAGAATCTAAAAAAAGGCATCCACGGATCGGAAAATACACTTTTATTCTTATCGTAAAGAATATCGTATCTAATGCCGACTGTAACATTTCCAGTTCTATAGCCTGCACCTAAATATAATGCAGAATACCAATAGTTATCATCAATATTAGAGACAAATTTTTCATCAAAATTCCTGTTGATATTTAACTCTTCAAATTCAGCAGAAAGCTGTAATTGCTCAAGAGGATTAAATAATGTTAATACACTAGCTCCTAAAATTGTAGATTTATATACGTTTTTCTGCGTTGCATAAGTTACATTCAATCCAACCCCAGCGGCAAATTGCCTATTAAATTGATAAATAGCACTAGGCGCAATAGTCCCACTAAAAAATTCATTACCAAAACTCAAGCCTAAACCACCACCAAATCTAACATTATCCCAAAAAGGATTTTGGAGGTCTTGTGCATTTATAGAAACGGAATTAATATTAATTGCTAAAAAAAGAAGTAGAAATTTTAAGTAATCGCAAGTAAGTGATTTCATAGTCTATTTAAATAAGTACTGAGTTGAATATAAATATACTAAAACAACACCTAATTTTGACAAAAGTTGTATTTTTGATAAAATTTTATTGAAGCGAAAACGTCTCAAAACTTATAATGGATAAATTTTCATTTTTAAACGCGGCTCATACAGCATACTTTGCTGATTTATACGAACAATACTTAGAAAACCCTGACTCTATTGAACCTAGTTGGAAAGCTTTTTTTCAAGGCTATGATTTTGGTAGCGAAAACTATGGGTTAAATGGTGAAATCACAGAAGGTGTTTCTACGCAAATTCCAGAACATGTTCAAAAAGAATTTCAAGTTGTAAAACTTATTGATGGATATAGAAGTAGAGGACATTTGTTTACAAAAACAAATCCAGTTCGTGATAGACGCAAATATGCACCAACTTTAGAAATTGAAAATTTTGGATTATCGCAAAATGATTTAGATAATGTATTCAATGCTGGAGATATTTTGGGAATAGGAGCACAAACCTTGCGTGAAATCAGAAAACACCTAGAAGCCATTTATTGTGAAGCAATTGGTGTTGAATATATGTATATCAGACAGCCTGAAGAAATTCAATGGATTCAGGATAAGTTAAATAGTAATGACAATCAGACTAAGTTTTCTATTGATCAAAAAAAACATATACTGAGAAAATTAAACGAAGCAGTTTCATTTGAGACTTTTTTGCACACCAAATATGTTGGCCAAAAAAGATTTTCTCTTGAAGGAGGTGAATCTTTAATACCCGCCCTTGATGCTGTTATTGAAAAGGCCGCATCTTATGGTGTAAAAGAATTTGTAATGGGAATGGCACATCGTGGCCGACTTAGCACACTTACAAATATTTTCGGCAAATCGGCAAAAGATATTTTTAGTGAATTTGATGGAAAAGATTACGAAGAAAAAGTCTTTGATGGTGATGTAAAATATCATTTAGGCTGGACTAGTAAGCGCACTACAGATAATGGGAATAGAATTAATTTAAACATAGCTCCAAACCCTTCTCATCTAGAAACGGTTGGTGCCGTAGTAGAAGGTATAACGCGAGCAAAACAAGATAAATATTACCCTGAAGATTTCAGTAAAGTATTACCAATTGTAGTGCATGGTGATGCAGCAATTGCTGGTCAAGGCCTAGTCTACGAGGTTGTTCAAATGGCTAACTTAGATGGCTATAAAACTAACGGAACCATACATATTGTTGTTAATAACCAAATAGGGTTCACTACAAATTATTTAGATGCGCGCTCAAGTACTTACTGTACTGATGTTGGGAAGGTGACATTATCGCCAGTATTGCATGTTAATGCTGATGATGTAGAAGCTGTTGTTCATGCCGTATTATTTGCATTAGATTTTAGAATGACCTTTAAACGTGACGTTTTTATAGATTTATTAGGTTATAGAAAATATGGCCATAATGAAGGAGATGAACCTAGGTTTACGCAGCCAAAACTATATAAGGCAATTTCGAAACATAAAAATGCACGAGATATTTATGCTGCAAAGTTAATAGAACAAGGTATAGTTGACAATAATTACGTGAGCAAGCTTGAATCAGATTATAAAGCAATGCTGGAATCTGAGCTTGAAGATTCTCGAAAAGAAGACAAAACAGTTATTACACCTTTTATGCATGATGATTGGAAAGAATTTCAAAGAGCAGATGCTTTAGAAATTATGAAACCAATTGATACAACATATCCTAAAGAGAAAATAGAAAAAATAGCAGATGTAATTTCATCTCTTCCAAAAGATAAAAAGTTTATTCGTAAAATTGAGCGTTTAATTGGGTCTAGAAAAACTATGTTCGATAACGATAAGTTAGATTGGGCAATGGGCGAACATTTAGCTTATGGAACTTTGTTAAACGAAGGCTTCAATATTCGTATTTCAGGACAAGATGTAGAGCGTGGTACGTTCTCTCATCGCCATGCTGTTGTGAAAGTTGAGGATAGCGAAGAGGAAATCATATTACATAATAACATAAGTGAAAATCAAGGAAAATTTGATATTTTTAATTCACTACTATCAGAGTATGGTGTTGTAGGTTTTGATTATGGTTATGCGATGACTAATCCAAATACGTTAACAATTTGGGAAGCACAGTTTGGAGACTTCAGTAATGGAGCGCAAATAATGCTTGATCAATATATTTCGGCAGCCGAAGATAAATGGAAACTCCAAAATGGTTTGGTAATGTTATTACCACATGGTTATGAGGGTCAAGGTGCAGAACACTCTTCTGCAAGAATGGAACGTTACCTGCAACTATGCTCAAGAGACAATATGTTTGTTGCAGATTGTACAACACCTGCAAATTTATACCATTTGTTTAGACGACAAATGAAAGCAAACTTCAGAAAGCCCTTAATTGTATTTACGCCAAAAAGTTTGTTACGACATCCAAAGGTGGTTTCATCAGTTGATGAATTTGCTAATGGAAGTTTTCAAATGTTAATTCAAGACATAGATGTTAATGCAGAACAAGTAAAAACTTTAGTTTTTGTAACTGGTAAATTCTATTATGATCTTTTAGAAGAAAGGGAAAACCTTGAAAGGAATGATGTTGCTTTGGTTAGAATTGAACAGTTATTCCCATTACCACTTGAAGAAATACGTTCAGTAATTGATAAATATAAAAATGCTGATGAAATTGTATGGGCTCAAGAAGAACCAAGAAACATGGGGGCTTATAGCCATATGATGATGCATATAGATGAAGCTAGAACTTGGAGGGCGGCAACGAGAAGACCTTATAGTGCGCCGGCAGCAGGAAGTTCTACACGAAGTAAAAGACGACATAAACAAGTAATTGATTATGTCTTCGACAAAACAAAAAACAATCAACACAGATAATTATAAAAAACTAAAATATATATAGAATGATTTTAGAAATGAAAGTTCCATCACCTGGAGAATCAATCACAGAAGTTGAAATAGCAGAATGGTTAGTTGAAGATGGGGATTATGTAGAAAAAGATCAAGCAATTGCTGAAGTAGATAGTGATAAGGCAACGCTTGAATTGCCAGCAGAAGTGAGTGGAATTATTACTTTAAAAGCAGAAGAAGGAGATGCTGTTGAAGTAGGACAAATAGTTTGCCTAATTGACACAAGTGCTGAAAAACCAGAAGGAACTGAGGAAGTGAAAAATGTAGAAAATGTTGAAGCGATTCAAGCAGAAAAACAATCTACGTCATCAAATCAAACTTATGCCTCAGGGACACCAAGTCCAGCAGCAAATAAAATTTTATCTGAAAAAAGTATAAATGCTAGCCAAGTAAATGGTACAGGTATAGATGGCAGAATTACTAAAGAAGATGCTATTAAAGCAGTGCCAGCAATGGGACAAGAAATTAATGTAGAAGGAAGAGGTAGCTCAAGAAGTAAAATGTCAATGTTGCGTCGTAAAGTAGCCGAGCGATTAGTTGAGGCTAAGAACACAACAGCAATGTTAACAACTTTTAACGAGGTTGACATGTCGCCAATATTCGCATTGCGTAAAGAGTATAAGGAAATCTTTAAAGAGAAACATGGCGTTAGTTTAGGGTTTATGAGTTTCTTTACTTTGGCAATTGTAAGAGCATTAAAAATGTATCCTGCGGTGAACTCGATGATAGATGGCAAAGAAATGATTAGTTATGATTTTTGTGATATTAGTATTGCCGTTTCTGGACCGAAAGGATTGATGGTTCCGGTTATGAGAAATGTTGAAAAATTAAGTTTTAGAGGTGTTGAAGCTGAGGTTAAGCGTTTAGCAATTAGAGCTCGTGATGGGCAAATAACGATTGATGAAATGACTGGCGGAACATTTACGATATCTAATGGTGGAGTATTTGGAAGTATGTTATCTACACCAATTATTAATCCACCGCAAAGTGGAATTTTAGGAATGCATAATATAGTTGAGCGCCCTGTTGCTATTGATGGTAAGGTTGAAATAAGACCAATAATGTTTGTAGCATTATCGTATGATCACAGAATTATTGATGGAAAAGAATCTGTAGGCTTTTTGGTAGCTGTTAAAGAAGCTTTAGAAAACCCTATTGAATTATTAATGGATAATGAGGTTAAAAAAGCACTTGAATTATAGGCGATTCTATAATTAAAATCTAAAAGGGGGAATCTTATCATTAAGATTCCCCCTTTTTACAAAAAACTAACTAAAATATTTAAGAACTCTTTCGAGATATATTTTTATTGGTATTTAGCGTAAAATTTAAAAGCTCCGAACCCTAAAATCCGGAGCTTTTTTTAATTCTCCCTAAGAACTAATTAATAGCACTGTAAATATCCTATATAAAGAAACATGAAACAATACGTAGAACTACGTATATTTCAATTATTTATTTACTGTCAGATAAAAAAGCTTCAAGTTCTTTCGCAAACAAAACCAAGCTGTTATGTTTAGATTCGAGATTAGCCTTTCTAATAATATGACTTTTATGTTTTTCAACGGTCCTACTTGAAATAAACAGAATATCTCCAATTTCTTTTGCGGTTTTATTTTTTGCTATGTAGTGTAGTACTTTTTTTTCTGCTGGAGTAAGTATACCTATAATTTTAGGTTCTTCGCCAGCAGATAAATGTTCAACTAATTGTTTACTAAAATAGGTGTTATTTTCATTTACAGCTTTAATACAATTTTCAATTTCAACCAATGCAAATTCTTTTAAAATATAACCATTTACATTCAATGATTTTGCTTTATGATATAAGGATTCATCTTTCTCAAATGTGATAAGTATTATCTTTGTTTTTAAATCATTTTTTTTACACGCTGAAGCAATTTCAAGGCCAGTCATGAGCGGCATTCTTATATCTAAAATAGCGATATCAGGATTATGTTTAACTATGGAATTTAATGCTTGCTTACCATCAGTTTCCGCAGCGACTATATTATAATTTTTCTCTGTAAGAAAATCTTGTAGTCCTTTTAAAACTAGTGGATGATCATCTGCTATTAATATTGATGGTTGCATATAGGGTCAAATAAGTTGTTATATTGTTAAAGCTTAAGGTATAAATATTTTTTGTGGTAGTCTATTATTGCTCTACCTTTCTTTAATATATCTGCGCCAATAATACCGTCAACGGGCTTAGAGTTGTGATTAGAAAGGGCTGTATTTACGTGTGTTAAACTGAACAGAACAATTGTGTTTTTTTCTTTTTTCCATTTGCCAATTGAAATATTGTTTTTGTTAGAAACCTGGGTCTTCATATCAATGGCACCGGCACCAGCAGCTTTAATTTCTGAATCTTTTACAAGAAGCTTAAACATACTTGCGGTTTCAAAATCAACACAAGAATTTGATGCTCCAGTATCTAAAATAAACAAACCTTTTATACCATTTATTTTGGCAATCATTTCAAAGTGATTTGTTTTGGTAAGATGTAGTTTTGTTTTTGTATAACCTTGGTTTAGCAAAAAATCCTGTAACATAGTATTCGTTTATTTTTCAAATATAACAATCAAACCTTACTTTAGCTCTATGATTATTACAGATACACATACGCATCTTTATAGTGAAGCTTTTGATGAAGATAGAGACGCAATGATACTGCGTGCTTTAGAAGCTAAAGTTGAACGTTTTTTTATCCCTGCAATTGATTCCTCTTATACAGAAGCTATGTTTCAATTAGAAAAATCATATCCTAATAATATGTATTTAATGATGGGATTACATCCAACATCAGTAAAAGAAAATTATAATGATGAATTAAAGCATGTTGAGAATCTTTTTAAGCAAAGATCATTTATTGCTGTGGGAGAAATTGGAATTGACTTATATTGGGATACATCTACATTAAAAATTCAGCAAGATGCATTTAGACGACAAATACATTTAGCCAAAAAGTATAATTTACCCATTGTCATTCATTGTAGAGATGCTTTTGATGAGATTTTTGAAATTTTAGAAGACGAAAAATGCGAGAAATTATTCGGAATATTCCATTGCTTTACTGGAACACTAGAGCAAGCCAAGCAAGCAATATCTTATAACATGAAGCTCGGTATTGGAGGTGTTGTTACGTTTAAAAACGGGAAACTGGATCAGTTTATTAATCAAATAGAATTAAAGCATATTGTTCTTGAAACGGATTCCCCTTATTTATCGCCAGCACCTTATAGAGGTAAGAGAAATGAAAGTAGTTACATTATAAATGTGTTGAACAAACTATCAGAACTTTATGGGATACCAAATGATGAAATTGCAAACATCACAACAGCTAACTCAATAGACGTATTTAAAATATAATCATGTATACACCAAACATACTATTAATATATACTGGAGGAACAATTGGAATGATGAAGGATCATGATACTGGAGCATTAAAATCATTTGATTTTGACAATCTATTAGAAAAAATCCCTGAACTTAAACTTTTAGATTGCACTATCGAAACCATTTCCTTTAAAGAGGTTATAGATTCATCAAATATGAATCCTAATTATTGGGTTACTATTGCCGAAATTATAGAATCCTATTATAAGAAATGTGATGGTTTTGTTGTTCTGCACGGAAGTGATACAATGAGTTATTCGGCGTCTGCTTTAAGTTTTATATTGGAAGGATTGACTAAGCCAGTGATTTTCACGGGATCACAATTACCAATAGGAGATTTACGTACAGATGCCAAAGAAAATTTAATTACATCAATACAAATTGCAGCATTACAAGAAAATGATCAACCAATAATTAAAGAAGTCAGCCTATATTTTGAGTATAAATTATATAGAGGCAACAGAACAACAAAATTAAATGCAGAGCACTTTGAGGCATTTGCATCTTTAAATTATCCCGATTTGGTTGAGTCTGGTGTACATTTAAAAATCAACAAAGAATATCTATTAAAACCAAAAGTTGAGGAACAGCTAAAAGTTCAAAAAAAATTAAACACTAATGTCGCGATTATAAAACTTTTCCCAGGGATTTCAAAAGAAATATTAAAAGCCATACTATTTACTCCAGGACTTGAAGGAGTGATTTTAGAAACATATGGAGCTGGTAATACAACTACTGAGCCTTGGTTTATTTATATTTTAAATGAAGCCATTAAAAAAAATATACATATTATTAATGTTACACAATGTTCAGGAGGATCTGTAATTATGGGGCATTACGAAACAAGTACTCAACTCAAAGATATAGGAGTAATCTCTGGAGGAGATATGACAACAGAGGCGGCAATTACTAAATTAATGTATTTGTTGGCTAAAAATATGCCTCGTAACATCTTTAAGAACAGCTTTGAACAATCATTAAGAGGAGAAATCACTTAAAATTAACAAACAAAGTTTTAACGTTTAAAGTTTTTTTTGTTATTTGCCGTCCTGTAATAATAGAAATTACAGAGAGGTGGCCGAGTGGTCGAAGGCGCACGCCTGGAAAGTGTGTATACGCCAAAAGCGTATCGAGGGTTCGAATCCCTTCCTCTCTGCGAAAGTATTGGCTAGTTTATTGCTTTTTTTTATTTTAAGAATAATTTAAAATCATAAACAACAAGCTTTTGATTACGATGAACAAAATAATGGGAGCAATTAAATTTAATCCCTCTTTATGAATTGTAATTTTTATTTTTTAATTGCAATTTTTTTTTATCTTTAACACTTTAACTAATAAAATTAAGAACAAGAACAATGAAAAGATTATTTTCTATTCTAGCCATCGCATGTATTATGGCATTCGGAAACGTTAATGCATACACAAATGCGAACACAAACACAATTGTAAACACAATTGTAAGTACAACCCAAGATGATGGAGCAACAGCTTCAGAAGATCTTGGATTTCATCAAGAATTAAAGAAACGTTTTATTGAGGGTGGACCTGGGTTCATGGGAATTGTATTATTATGTTTAATTCTTGGATTAGCTATTGCTATAGAAAGAATTATCTTTTTAAACTTATCTACAACAAACTCTAAGAAATTAGTTCAAGATGTAGAAGATGCATTATCATCTGGTGGTGTTGAAGCCGCTAAAGAAGTTTGTAGAAATACAAAAGGACCAGTTGCTTCTATTTTCTATCAGGGATTAGATAGGGCAGATGAAGATATTGATGCTGCCGAAAAAGCTGTTGTAGCTTATGGTGGTGTGCAAATGGGACAATTGGAAAAAAATGTATCATGGGTTTCATTATTTATTGCCTTAGCACCAATGCTTGGGTTTATGGGAACTGTAATTGGTATGATTGATGCTTTCGATAAGATTGAAGCAGCTGGAGACATGCAGCCTTCACTTGTTGCAGGTGGTATTAAAATTGCATTATTAACAACTGTTTTTGGTTTAATTGTTGCGATTATACTTCAAATATTTTATAATTACATTATTGCTAAAATTGATGGTATAGTTAATGATATGGAAGATGCATCTATTTCTTTGATGGATCTATTAGTAAGACACAAGAAGTAATTTAAAAACGCAAATAATTATGGGTTTACATAAAATTATAAAAATAGTAGCTGCGGCTGTAAGTGTTCTCGGAATTATCTTTTTGATTATGATTATATCGAAAGGTGATGATGCTATTGCTGCCGAAGCAGGACTAAGCGCAGTAGACTATATGTCATATGCCGCATATTTTGTACTTGCAATCGTTTTAATTTTCGTTTTAGGTTTTGTTTTGAAAAATATGTTTTCAAACAAGGAAACCTTAATGAGTACTGTGAAAGGGGTAGGAGCATTTTTAGTCCTAGGACTAATATGTTACTTTGTTTTCGCGGAAGGAATTGAAAAACCAATTGCTGACGGAGAAACACTTTCGGCAAGCGGAGATAAATTAATTGGAGCTGGATTGTATATGTTTTATGCATTAACAATAATTGCAACTGGTGCAATGGTATATACCGGAGTTAAAAAAATGATTAAGTAATTATGGCAAAAAGATCAGCACCAGAAGTTAATGCAGGCTCAATGGCCGACATTGCCTTCTTACTGTTAATATTTTTCTTGGTAACTACGACCATGGAGAAGGATTCTGGTATTTCCAGAAAGCTACCTCCAATAGAAGACTCTGAAGAGGATGTTATCATTAAACAGAAAAATATTTTCACAGTATTGATAAATGGGAAAGATCAATTGTTAGTTGAGGATGAGTTGATGGAACTTAAAAACTTAAGAGCAGCAGCTGTTGAGTTTTTAGATAATGGAGGCGATGGTTCTTGTAACTATTGTAAAGGAATTAAAAACACAAGTTCTTCTGATAATCCTGACAAAGCAATTATTTCTTTAAAAAACGAACGTGAAACTTCATACAAGCAATACATATCTGTTCAAAATGAACTTGTAGGGGCTTATAATGAATTAAGAAATAGACGTGCTCTAGAAATAGGTGGTCAAAGTGGGTTTAGAGATATGAACTTTACGGAGATGCAAAGAAACGTAAAAGACGTTAAATGGAGCGGCGATAAAGAGAAGTTAAAAGAGGTTATTGGTCAAATTAAAATTGAGTATCCTCAAAAACTTTCAGAAGTACAAGAACAATAATTTAGGATTTTTAAAAACATATAAATTATGTCTAAATTTAAAAAGAAAAAAGATGGCGCTTTGCAAGCGGTAAATAAAGCATCATTACCTGATATTGTATTCATGTTGAAATTTTTCTTTATAGTGACTAATGTAAAGAGATAAAAC
>Ga0102810_1000460_pt1 | contig 14875 bp, 6 predicted proteins | sample ColrivemetaGS573_FD_84506 | JGI IMG/M metagenome (GOLD analysis project Ga0102810, IMG submission 84506) | Estuarine microbial communities from the Columbia River estuary - Ebb tide ETM metaG S.573 | ecosystem: Environmental > Aquatic > Marine > Intertidal zone > Estuary | place: USA: Columbia...
ATCCCAACCCAACCAGTTTCTACCACCAAAATCAATAGCAACTTGTGCTAAACAATCATCCATTGGCAAGCAAAAACCATAGCGTTCTATTCCTATTTTATTTCCTAAAGCTTTGGTAAATACTTCTCCTAGAGCAATCATAGTATCTTCAATGGTATGGTGCTCGTCAACTTCTAGATCTCCTTGGACTTGAATGGTTAGATCCATATTTCCGTGCCGTGCAATTTGATCTAACATATGGTCAAAAAATGCAATTCCTGTTGAAATATCACTTTTACCTGTTCCATCTATATTTAATTGGATGTAAATCTTCGTTTCGTTGGTGTTACGTGTTAACTCAGCAGTGCGATTTTTCAATTTCAAAAATTCATAAATTTTTCGCCAATCGTTACTTTCTAAAGCAATAAAAGCATCTAACTCATTTCTTTTTACAGTAATTTCTCCAGTTCCTAAATTGGTTTCATCATTTATAAAAATTCCCTTAGCTCCTAAATTTTTTGCCAACTCAATATCGGTTAAACGATCTCCTATTACAAAAGAATTTTCTAAATCATATTCATCAGAAAAATATTCCGTTAGCAAACCTGTATTTGGTTTTCTTGTTGGTGCATTTTCTTTAGCAAACGTTTTGTCAATAAATATTTTTTCAAACTTTACACCTTCATTTTCAAAACATTGAACAACAAAATTTTGAACGGGCCAAAAATCTTCTTCTGGCATACTAGGTGTTCCCAATCCATCCTGATTAGTAACCATTACCAGTTCAAAATCTAATTCCTTAGCTATTTTACCTAAGTATGTAAAGGCTTTAGGATAAAATATTATTTTTTCAAATGAATCCACTTGTTCATCAGCAGGTTCTTTTATCATTGTACCATCACGATCAATAAACAATACTTTTTGCTTCATTTTATATTTCTTTTAAGGCATTTATTAATTTAATATTTTCACTTTTTGTGCCAATTGTTAATCGCAATGTATTTTCACATAAAGGTTGTGTGGTTCTATTTCTGATTACAATTCCTTTTTCTAACAATTGCTTGTAACGTTTAACGGCATCATCCACTTTAATTAATACAAAATTTGCATCTGTAGGGTATATTTTTTCTATGAATGAAATTGAATCTAATTTGTCAATTAATTTTTGACGTTGTTCTAATATTTTTTCAATTTCATTTTTAACTTTATTTTTAATTAAAACTCTTTTTAACGCCTTTTTCTGAGTCAATTCATTAACGTTATAAGGTGGTTTTATTTTATTCAAGACAGCAATAATTTCAGATGAAGCATAGCAAATACCCAATCGAATACCTGCCATTCCGTATGCTTTAGATAAGGTTTGTGTAATTATTAAATTAGGAAATGCATCCAATCTATCTAACCAACTTTTTTGTTCTGAAAAATCAATATAAGCTTCATCAATTACTATTAAGCCTTTAAATTTAGTTAAGAGTTCTTCAACTGTTTCATTTGAAAAAGAATTTCCTGTTGGATTGTTAGGGGAACATAAAAACAATATTTTTGAATGCTCATTTACAACTTTTAAAATATTTTTAACTGAGGGCTCGAAAGAATCAGTTAATAAAACTTCTTTTTCTTCAATATTATTAATATTTGCCAGCACTTTATACATTCCATACGTTGGTGGAAGTGTAATTATATTGTCGATTTTTGGTTCACAAAAAGCTCTAAAAATTAGATCTAATACTTCATCACTTCCGTTTCCAAGTAATATCTGATTAGTTGGTATTCTTTTTAGCTTAGATAACTCAGCTTTTAAATCATTTTGCTGTGGATCTGGATAGCGATTCACTCCATTTTCAAAAGGATTTTCATTCGCATCTAGAAATACCATGTCAGTTTTAAATTCTTTGAACTCATCTCTTGCAGAAGAATATGGTTTTAAAGATTTTATATTTTCACGAACTAAATTGTTGATGTTCATTTTTCGTTTATTTAATTTCTTTTGTTATTCCTGCGCAGGCAGGAATCCATACAATGTCAAAATAGATTCCTGCCTTCGCAGGAATGACAACTTATAGTTATTCTAAACTCTTTAATCTTAATGTTACTGCATTTTTATGTGCATCTAAACCTTCAGCTGCTGCTAAAACTTCAATAGCATTTCCTATATTTTGAATTCCTTTTTCTGATATTTTTTGAAATGAAATAGCTTTTAAAAACGAATCTAAGTTTACTCCTGAATATGCTTTTGTATACCCATTTGTTGGTAAGGTATGATTTGTTCCAGAAGCATAATCTCCAGCACTTTCAGGAGTGTAATTTCCAATAAATACTGACCCTGCATTTTCAATTCCGTGAACATAAAAATCATTGTCTTTTGTACAAACGATAAAATGTTCAGGACCATATTCATTAATTAATTCTAACGCAATTTCTTTAGTTTCAACAAATATTAATTTTGAATTATCAATTGCTTTTTTTGCAATTTTTTTTCTTGATAAATTTTCTAGTTGTTTTTCAATTTCTATAGCTACTTCATTTAAAATTTGCATTGAAGTTGCTACCAAAATAACTTGACTGTCTGTTCCGTGTTCTGCCTGACTTAATAAATCTGAGGCAACAAAACTAGCATCTGCAGTTTCGTCTGCTACAACTAATAATTCACTTGGACCAGCTGGCATATCTATAGCAACACCATATTTAGTAGCTAATTGTTTTGCAACTGTAACATATTGGTTTCCTGGACCAAATATTTTATAAACTTGTGGAATTGTTTCTGTTCCAAAAGTTAAACCTGCAATGGCTTGGATACCACCAACTTTAATAATTTTGGTAACTCCACATTGTTGGGCTGCATAAATAATTGCAGGATTAATTTTTCCTTTTTTGTTTGGAGGCGTTGCTAATATAATTTCTTTACAACCTGCAATTTGAGCTGGTATAGCCAGCATTAAAACTGATGAAAACAAAGGTGCTGTTCCTCCAGGAATATATAATCCTACTTTTTGTATCGGCCTTTTTTCTTGCCAACATTCTACCCCTTTTGTAGTTTCAATTAAAACTTTTTCTGTTTTTTGAGCAGCGTGAAATTTTTCTATATTTTCTTTTGAAACTGTAATAGCTTCTTTCAAATCATTAGAAACCAATTTTGCTGCTTCAATAATTTCCTCTTCAGAAACAAAAAGTTCATCTAAGTCAACACCATCAAAAATTGATGTATAGCGTTTAATTCCATCATTTCCATTTCGTTTAACATCGTCAAAAATTGCGGTTACTGTCTGTTCAATGGATTCAATGGTTTGAGTAGGCCTCTGCAACAACTCTAACCATTCATTTTTTGGAGGATTTATGCTTGTTTTCATTTTTTTTAATATTAGAATCAAGAAGTTAGATATTAAAAGTTTATAAATTTTACTTTTATCTCTTTGCTTTTTAATTTGAATATTTACTATTTAACTTTTAATATTAAAGTACCATTTTTTCAATCGGAACTACTAATAATCCTTCAGCTCCATTTGATTTTAATTCATCTATAACTTCCCAAAAAGAATCTTTTTCTACAACTGTGTGTATAGAACTCCAACCTGGTTCAGCTAAAGGCAAAACTGTTGGACTTCTCATTCCTGGTAACAATTTAATGATACTTTCAACTTTATCGTTTGGAGCATTCATTAAAACGTATTTAGATTTTCTACCTTTTAAAACTGCTTGAATTCTAAATTGAAGTTTATCTAATATTTTTTGGTTTTCGGAAGAAATATTTGGCGAAACTGCTAAAACCGCTTCACTTGTTAACATTTTTTCAACTTCCTTTAAATTGTTTTTAAATAAAGTACTTCCACTTGAAACAATATCACAAATGGCATCTGCCAATCCAATATTTGGGGCAATTTCAACTGAACCATTAATAAGGTGAATATCTGGAGTTACATTAAATTTTTTGAAGTAATTTATTACTGTGTTTGGATAGGACGTTGCAATACGCATTCCTTCCAAATCTTGTATACTTTTGTATTTAATTCCTTTAGGTATAGCAAGTGACACTCTACATTTTGAAAAACCCAAGCGTTCTGCAATAATAATATCCTCCCCTTTTTCAATTAACACGTTTTCACCAATAATAGCAATATCAACAACACCATCTCTTAAATATTGAGGTATATCCCCATTTCTAAGGTATAAAACTTCTAAAGGAAAGTTACTTGCCGATGCTTTTAATTGGTCTTTCCCATTGTCAATAGAAATTCCACAATCTTTTAATAACTGAAGAGAATCTTCGTTTAGTCTTCCTGACTTTTGAACTGCAATCTTAATTTTATTCATTTTTTAATTTAATGTGTTTGACAAATTAAAATGAGTTAAATAAAAAAACCCGCTTGAATTTATCAAACGGGTTTAAAGTATATTTTCAAATTATTCAATACATCTTCAGCTCGCTTGATTGCAAGTATGTAAATGATGATGATGTAATTGAATTGAATTCATTTTTCTTTGTTTACTTCAGCAAATATATAAAAATGTTTAAAACACGAGAGGATAAAAAGATATAAAATCAAAATAATTTACAAACAACCATGTTTTGTAAAATAATTAACAACATTTAAAATTGTTTAAAACTCTTTTAATAAAAGGTTGAATTATAAAAAAAGCAGCTATCTTGTTTCTATTTATTTGGTTAAATTTGCATTTTCTAACATTTCACTAAAAAATCGATATATGATTCTTTTCTTTGGAAACCAAAACAGTAAAGTATTTGCTGTGCAAACGTCAAAAGAACTTTCGCAAGAAACCATTCAAAAACTAAACTGGCTTTTTGGAAATCAACCTAAACTAGCAGAGGCATCAATCGATGCTTTTTTTATTGGGCCTCGAGCTGCAATGATAACTCCTTGGAGTACAAATGCCGTTGAAATTACTCAGAACATGGGTATTCAAGGCATTATCAGAATTGAAGAGTTTTCATCTTCAAACGAAACAGCAAATTTTGATCCAATGATTTTTCAAAAGTTTGAAAGTTTAAATCAAGATATTTTTGATATACATATTAAACCGGAAGCTGTTTTAGATATAAAAGATGTTGCTGCTTACAACCAACAAGAAGGTTTATCATTAAGTGATGATGAAGTAGAATATTTAGACAATTTAAGTATTAAAATCGGTCGCAAATTAACAGATTCTGAAGTATTTGGTTTTTCACAAGTGAATTCAGAACACTGCCGTCATAAAATTTTCAACGGTACTTTTATTATTGATGGTGAAGAAATGCCTTCATCTCTATTTAAATTGATTAAAGAAACTTCGAAGCAATTTCCAAATGATATTGTTTCGGCCTATAAAGATAATGTTGCCTTTGTAAAAGGACCAACAGTTGAGCAATTTGCTCCAAAATCTGCCGACAAACCCGATTTCTATGAGAAAAAGGAATTTAAATCTGTTATTTCATTAAAAGCTGAAACACATAACTTCCCAACTACTGTTGAACCATTTAATGGTGCTGCAACAGGCTCTGGAGGTGAAATCAGGGACCGTTTAGCTGGTGGTAAAGGTTCGTTGCCATTAGCAGGAACTGCTGTGTATATGACTGCTTACTCACGTTTACTGAAAGACAGGCCTTGGGAAAATGGAATGCAAGAACGTAAATGGTTGTACCAAACTCCTATCGATATATTAATTAAAGCTTCTAACGGAGCATCTGACTTTGGGAATAAATTTGGACAACCATTAATTACTGGTTCTGTGTTAACTTTTGAACACCAAGAGCACTTTGACAAGCTCAGTGTGACAAAAGCACGTAAACTTGGGTATGATAAAGTAATTATGCAAGCTGGTGGTATTGGATACGGAAAAGAAGAGCAAGCATTAAAAGATACGCCAAAAGAACACGATAAAATTGTGATTTTAGGTGGTGATAATTATAGAATTGGAATGGGTGGTGCCGCTGTTTCTTCAGCAGATACAGGTGCTTTTGAAAGTGGTATCGAATTAAATGCGGTACAACGTTCAAATCCAGAAATGCAAAAAAGAGCAGCAAACGCTATTCGTGGAATGGTTGAAAGCGATGTGAATTCAATCGTTTCTATACACGATCACGGTGCTGGTGGACATTTAAACTGCCTTTCTGAATTGGTTGAAGATACAGGAGGATTGATTGATTTAGATAAATTACCAATTGGCGATCCTACCCTTTCAGCAAAGGAAATTATTGGGAACGAGTCCCAAGAACGTATGGGATTGGTAATTGCTAAAAAAGATGCAGATTACCTACATAGAATTGCAGATCGTGAACGTGCTCCTTATTACGAAGTGGGTGATGTAACTAGCGATGATCGTTTTACTTTTCAATCTAAAACTACAGGTGAAAAACCAATGGATTTAGAATTAAATGATATGTTTGGAAGCTCTCCAAAAACCATTATGAATGATATAACTGTTACTTATAATTACAATAATTTAGAGTATTCAGTAAAAAATATTTCAACTTATTTAGAACAAGTGTTGCAATTAGAAGCTGTTGCTTGTAAAGATTGGCTGACAAATAAAGTAGACCGTTGTGTTGGTGGGAAAGTTGCCAAACAACAATGTGCAGGACCATTGCAATTACCTCTAAATAATTGCGGTGTTATGGCTCTTGATTATATGGGTAAAGAAGGAATTGCAACATCAATTGGTCACTCTCCAATTGCCGCATTAATTGATCCTGCAGCTGGCAGTAGAACTGCTATTGCGGAATCATTGTCTAACATTGTTTGGGCACCTATTAAAGATGGTTTAAAAGGATTATCTCTTTCAGCAAACTGGATGTGGCCATGTAAAAATGAAGGCGAAGATGCACGTTTATACAAAGCTGTAAAAAGTTGTTCTGATTTTGCTATTGAATTAGGAATCAATATTCCAACCGGAAAAGATTCGCTTTCAATGAAGCAAAAATATCCCAATGATGAAGTAATTGCGCCTGGAACTGTTATTATTTCGGCTGCTGGAAATTGTACTGATATTAAAAAAGTTGTAGAGCCTGTATTACAAAAAAATGGAGGTTCAATTTATTATATCAACTTATCACAAGATGATTTTAAATTAGGTGGTTCTTCTTTTGCACAGACTTTAAATGGAATTGGTAATGAAGCTCCAACAATTAAAGACGCTGCATTTTTTAAAAATGCTTTTAATACTATTCAAGATTTAATTTTAGAAGAAAATATTCTTGCTGGACACGATATTGGAAGTGGTGGTTTAATTACAACCTTATTAGAAATGTGTTTTGCAGATACTAATTTAGGTCTAAAAATAGATTTCTCCGTTTTTAAAGAAAAAGACATTATAAAATATTTATTTTCTGAAAATATTGGAATTGTTTTCCAAGCTAAAGAAGATACCATTATTGAAAACAAACTAAACGGAAATAATGTTACATTTTACAAATTAGGAATCGTTACAAATGAAGAAACCTTAGATTTTGGACCTTGTAAATTGGATATTCCTAGGTATAGAGATATTTGGTATAAAACTTCTTATTTATTAGACAATAAGCAAACTGCAAATGGTTTGGCTAAAGATCGTTATAATAATTATAAAGTTCAGCCATTAAAATATAAATTTCCTAAGCATTTTACTGGAAAATTAAAAGACGTCATTGAGAACAACGTGAAGCAATCTGCTTCTGAGAATGAGATTACTTCAGTCGATACTCTCCTTCGCAATGACGGAAAAAAGCCAAAAGCGGCAATTATTCGCGAAAAAGGATCAAATTCTGAACGTGAAATGGCAAATGCCATGTTCTTAGCTGGTTTTGATGTAAAAGATGTACATATGACCGATTTAATTTCTGGGCGTGAAACATTAGAAGATATTCAGTTTGTTGGTGCTGTTGGTGGATTTAGTAATTCAGATGTGTTAGGTTCTGCAAAAGGTTGGGCCGGAGCATTTTTATACAATGAAAAAGCAAACACTGCCTTACAAAACTTCTTTAAAAGAGAAGACACACTTTCAGTCGGTATTTGCAATGGTTGTCAGTTATTTATGGAATTAGAAGAAATTAATCCTGAGCACGAAGTTCACGGAAAAATGTTGCATAATGATTCTCACAAACACGAAAGCAACTTTACATCAGTAACTATTCAAGAAAACAATTCTGTTATGCTTTCTACATTGGCAGGAAGTACTTTAGGTGTTTGGATTTCACACGGTGAAGGTAAATTTAATTTACCAATGGAAGAAAGTGCTTATAATATTGTTGCAAAATATAGTTATGAAGGGTATCCTGCAAATCCAAACGGTTCAGATTATAATACTGCTATGATGAGTAGTAAAGATGGGCGTCATTTAGTTATGATGCCACATATTGAACGCTCTATTTACCAATGGAACTGGGCAAATTATCCTGCTGGCAGAAAAGACGAAGTTTCTCCTTGGGCAGAAGCTTTTGTAAATGCAAAAAAATGGTTAGAAAATAAATAAGTTCGTTTTTCTTAAAATTCTGATACAAATTCAGAATTAGAAATTTAATGGTTAAAAAAAGGGATACCAAAATGGTATCCCTTTCTTTATTGCTACAAAACTATTGTTTTACTTTTTCTAAAGGAATTTCCTCACCTTCCTTATCAATTAATTTAACTTCATCAAAACCCATATTTTTAAATTGGGCATATTGTGTTGCGGCATCTCCCACAACTAAATACATCATCTTAGATTCATCTAAATATTTATTAGCTAACTCTTTATGTTGCTCAAGAGACATGTTATTAATTATAGATTCTTCTCCTTCAATATAGTTAGGAGCTAAATTATAACTACTTATTTCCTGTAACATTCCTAATAAAGAAAATTGTGTTTCAAAACGACGTGCATTTGATTTTATTAAAGAATTTTTTGTGAATTGTAAGTCATCATCGCTAATTCCTTCTTTATACTTTGTGATTTGATCTTTAAATATTTGAACTGATTCTCCAGTAGTATTTGTTCTAACACTTGAAGATGCTGTAAAGGTACCTGGAGTTTTAGATCCACTAAAGTTAGTTCTCGCTCCATAAGTATATCCTTTCTCTTCACGCAATATTAAATTTACATTTCCTGAAAAAGACCCCCCTAATTTATAGTTCATAACTTCTACAGGATAAAAATCTTTGTCCGTTCTTGGTAATGCTATGTAACCAATATTAATTACTGATTGTTTTGCATTTGGAATATCAACAAAATATAATGACGATTTATCTCTGTTATTTGCAATTGGATATGTTGGAATAACAACTTCCTTAGCTTTCCATTTCTCTTCTAAGTTGCTAAGTTTTGATAAGCTTTCTTTTTTATTAATATTTCCAACTATATGAAAAGTACTAATTGAAGGTGAAAAGTTCTTAGTATAAAAATCTTTTAAATCATCAATTGTAATTGCTTCAACTGAAGCCACAGTTCCACTAGTAGGGTAACTAAAAATATGATCTTCACCATATAAAATTTTATTATAAACCCTATCAGCAACTGTATTTGGATTTGCATCAGAACGTTTAATTTGATTAATTGTACTTGTTTTAATACGTGCAAATTCTTCTTCGTCCCAACGTGGTTCTAATAAAATTTCTTCAACTAAAGCCAATGTTTTATCTAAGTTTCTAACTAATGTATTTCCTCTTACAACAATAGATTCATTAGTTGTGTACATATTAATACTAGCACCTAACATTTCTATTTCCTCTTCTAGTTCTTCAGGAGTTTTATTGGCTGTACCTTCCATTAAAATGTCTGTCATTAAATTTGCAACACCATTTTTATTTTTGTCATCTAATAAATGGCCTCCCTCAATTACCAAACTAAAGCTTACAGTAGGTAATTCATTTTGTTCAATTCCTAAAACTTTAATTCCATTTTTTAAAGTAGCTGTCCAGCTTTCTGGAATGTTTAATTTTGGAGTTTCGCCTTGAGCAGGTTCTACAGATCTATCAAAATTTGATGGCGTTTTAACAACTTCATCGTTAGCGTCAACAACAGTTTTTTCAACATTTTCTTTAATTTCTTCTTCAACAACTTCAGCTTTCACAGAATTTTCCGCAATTAAATCAAGTTGTCCTTTTGGTACAAAACTTGTCATTACAAAAGGTTTGTCTTTAATATATTTATTATAAACGCGTAAAACATCTTCTTTGGTAACCTTTTTAATGTTTTCAATATCTTGTTCTATAAATTCAGGTGTTCCAGCAAAGACATTGTATTGAGCTAACTGAAAAGATTTTCCTAAAACACTACTTATTCCATTATAAAAACTTGTTTCTAAACCAGCTTTTATGCGTTCCACATCTTTATCTATAATTCCTTCTTTTTCAAATAAGTCAAACGCTTCAAAAATCCCTGCTTCAACATCTTTTAAACTTTTTCCGCTATTTGCTGTAATAGCAATATGAAATTCACCTGCTAACTCTTGTGAGCGGTTATACGCTCTAGTTCTTGAGGTTAATTCTTTTTCTTTTACAAGTACTTTATATAATGGTGCTTTTTTTCCACTTGATAAAATTTCAGATAAAAAATCTAGTGCATAAGCATCATCTGTATATTGTTGAAGTGTTGGCCAAACCATATGGAGTTGTGGAGCATTTGCAAAATTATCTTCATGATAAAAACGTTTAGTTTCAGCAATAGTAACCGGTTGTGGCTCCATTGGGCTTACTTCTTCTCTTCTTTTTATTTCACCAAAATATTTTTCAATTAATGCTTTTGCAGCATCAGTTTCGAAATCTCCAGCTAAAACTAAGGTAGCATTATTAGGTCCGTAAAATCTGTTATAAAATTCTTTAACATCTTCAACAGTTGCATTTTGTAAATCTTCTAACTCGCCAATAACTTGCCAGTTATATGGGTGACCCTCAGGGTATATGTTTTTATCTAATACCCAATTCGTATGTCCGTATGGATTATTATCTACTCGTTGTCTCTTTTCATTTTGAACAACCTCTTGTTGATTATAAAAAGCAGACTCCGTAACTGTATTGATTAAATACCCCATACGATCACTTTCTAACCACAATACAGTTTCCAATGCATTGTTTGGCACAACTTCATAATATATGGTTCCATCCTTCCAGGTTCCTCCATTTAAAGTTCCCCCAACATCTTGAATCTTTTTGAAAAACTGATCTTGTGGTACATTTTCAGATTCTTGAAACAACATATGCTCAAATAAATGAGCAAAACCAGTTCTACCAGTTTTTTCTCTGTTTGAACCTACTCCATATTGAATAGCCACAGAAACAATTGGATCACTTTTATCTTGATGCAACACTACATCAAGTCCATTTTCTAGTTCATACTTTTCAAATTCAACTGAAAAAGTGGTAGCACTTTTTTCATTTTCAGTTAAATTTCCTTTACATGAAATTAGCATTAAAGGTAATACTAGCAAGCCTAAAAATGCAATTTTTAAATATTTTTTAATCATCATTTAATAATTTTTTAGATTTCAATAAATATACGATAGAAATTTCAATAAAAAATCTATACTATTTAGATTTTGCTAATTATTAATTTTATAACTATTTTGGTACCAACCAAATATACTTTATGATTAAAAAAACAACGCGTCTTTTCGATTTTGCGTACAATCAATTAAAAACAAATCCACAACAAAAATGTTTCAATTACAAAATTGATTCAAATTGGGTTTCCACATCCACAGAACAATATATTGAACTAGCTAATACAATTAGCAGGGCATTACTCCGCTTGGGAATAAAACCCAACGATAAAATTGCAGTTGTTACAAGCAATAATAGAGTTGAATGGAGTATACTTGATATTGCTGTTTTACAAATTGGAGCTGTTAACGTTCCCTTATACCCTACTATTTCAAGTTCAGATTATCAGTACATTATTAACCATTCCGATGCTGTTTTATGTTTTGTTTCAGATAAAGATTTAGCTAAAAAAGTTGTAAAAATTAAAGATAAAACAAAATTAAAAAATATTTACTCATTTGATAGCCTTAAAGATATTTCAAGTTGGGAATCTCTTTTAGAATTAGGAAAAGATACTTCAAATCAAAACGAAGTTGAAGTTTTAAAAGAACAGGTTTTACCAGAAAACCTAGCTACAATTATTTATACTTCAGGGACTACTGGTGTACCAAAAGGCGTTATGCTTTCTCATAAAAACATTGTTGAAAATACTATAGTTAGTGCAAAAGCATTGGATTTTAAACATGGGAAATATAGAGTTTTAAGTTATTTACCGGTCTGTCATATTTTTGAACGTTTTGCTTTATATTACTATCAATTAATGGGTTTTGAAATTTACTTTGCTGAATCTATTGATAAATTAGGAGATAATTTAAAGGAAGTAAAACCACATTTTATTCCCGTTGTTCCACGCCTATTAGAAAAAATTTATGATAAAATTGTAGATAAAGGAAGTAACCTAAAAGGCATTAAAAAAAACCTTTTCTTTTGGTCGTTAGATTTAGGAAAAAAATATAGGCCATACAACGAAAATGGATGGTGGTACCATTTTCAATTGGGAATTGCAAAAAAACTGGTTTTTAGTAAATGGCAAGAAGCGCTAGGTGGAAATATTAAATTCTTAGTTTCCGGAAGTGCACCCTTACAACCTGTTTTAATTAAAATTTTTACCGCTGCCGGGATTCCTGTCTTTGAAGGTTATGGTATGACTGAGACATCCCCTGGAATCTCAATTAATGATTTTAGAGATGGTGGTTTTAAAATAGGTACTGTTGGAAAAGCTTTAGAAGACATTGAAGTTAAAATTGCAGAAGATGGAGAAATATTAGTAAAAGGCTCTAATATTATGATGGGTTATTATAAAAATGAAGATTTAACTAATAAAACTATTGTAAATAATTGGTTGCATACCGGTGATATTGGTGAATTGGATAACAATGGGTTTTTAAAAATTACGGATCGTAAAAAAGAAATGTTTAAAACTTCAGGAGGAAAATATATTGCTCCTGCTGTATTAGAAAGTAAATTAAAAGAATCTCGATTTATTGAACAAGTAATGATTATTGGTGAAAGCGAAAAAATGCCTGGAGCCATTATACAACCTCATTTTGAATTTTTAATGGAATGGGTAAAACGGAAAAATATTAAAACCGATGGTACACTTAAATCCATTATTTCAAAAAAGAAAGTTAAAAAACGGATTCAAAAAGAAATTGATATCGCAAATAAATCATTTGGTAAGTGGGAACAAATAAAGGCTTTTGAATTAACTCCTGAAATTTGGACCATTGAAAATGGTTTATTAACACCAACTATGAAAATGAAAAGGAGAGATATATTGAATAAATACAAAATATTACACCAAAATATTTATAAAAAATAATTTATCTACTATTGTTTTTATCATTCTTGTAAAATCATTTTAATTTTTATAATTTGTACCCCACTCAAATACATTTTAAATAATGCCAAAAGAAATCAAAAGACTATTCGATTTTGCGTATTACCAACTCGAAAACTTTAACTTAGAAACTGCATTCTGTACAAAATATGATAATGAATGGGTAGCAACTTCAACCAAAGAATTTATTGCTAAGGGAAATGCCATAAGCAGAGGTCTTTTAAAACTAGGTGTAAAACCTGGTGATAAAATTGCAGTTATTTCTTCAAATAACAGAACCGAATGGAACATTTTGGATTTAGGAATTTTACAAATTGGAGCAATTAGTATCCCTATATATCCAACCATTTCAAAAGAAGATTACGAATACATTTTTAATCATGCAGAAGTAACTCATTGTTTTTTATCTGATGAAGAGCTTTACAAAAAAGCAGTTGCAATATCTCAAAACGTTATAACTTTAAAAGAAATTTATTCATTTGATAAAATTGATGGTTGCAAAAACTGGCAAGAAGTGTTGGACTTGGGTAAAGATGAAAGTTCTCAAAAAGACGTAGAAGCAATTAAAGAATCCGTACAATCCAATGATTTAGCAACTATAATTTATACCTCTGGAACTACTGGTAGACCTAAAGGAGTTATGCTTTCTCATAACAACGTTGTAACAAATGTAATTGACAGTTTACCGCGTTTACCAATAGTTATTGGAAATGGCAGAACATTAAGTTTTTTGCCTGTTTGCCATATTTTTGAACGTATGCTTCATTATTTATATCAATATTCAGGAACCTCTATTTATTTTGCCGAAAGCATTGAAAAAATTGGTGTAAATATTAAAGAAGTACACCCAAATTTAATGTCGGTTGTACCTAGACTTCTAGAAAAAGTATATGATGGTATTATAGCAAAAGGCTCCGAATTAACAGGAATAAAAAAAGCATTATTCTTTTGGGCAGTTGATTTAGGCTTAAAATACGAACCTTATGGAAAAAATGGTTGGTGGTACGAGTTTAAACTCTCAATTGCTAATAAATTAATTTTTAATAAATGGCGTGAAGCATTAGGTGGCGAATTAACTACTATGGTTTCAGGAAGTGCTGCTTTACAACCACGTTTAGCTAGAGTATTTACAGCTGCAAAAATGGCAATTATGGAAGGTTATGGGCTTACAGAAACATCGCCAGTAATTTCTGTAAATATGTATAAGGGTGGTTTAATGCGCATTGGAACTGTAGGTAAACCAATTGCTAATTTAGAGATTAAAATTGCCGAAGATGGAGAAATTTTGGCTAAAGGTCCAAATATTATGCAAGGGTATTATAAAGATCCGGAAAGAACAGCAAGTGTTATGACTGGAGATTATTTTCATACTGGTGATAAAGGGGAAATAGATGCAGATGGCTTTATTAAAATAACTGGAAGAAAAAAAGAAATCTTTAAAACTTCTGGAGGAAAATATATTGCTCCTGCTCTTTTGGAAAACGCAATGAAAGAATCTCGATTTATTGAGCAAATTTTGGTAATTGGTGAAGGACAAAAAATGCCTGCGGCTTTAATTCAACCTAATTTTCAA
>Ga0102810_1000464_pt1 | contig 14794 bp, 42 predicted proteins | sample ColrivemetaGS573_FD_84506 | JGI IMG/M metagenome (GOLD analysis project Ga0102810, IMG submission 84506) | Estuarine microbial communities from the Columbia River estuary - Ebb tide ETM metaG S.573 | ecosystem: Environmental > Aquatic > Marine > Intertidal zone > Estuary | place: USA: Columbia...
AGCGTTACCATGTATTGAATTACTCATTGACTTATCATGTAGTTTCTGGAGTTCTTTTAATTCAAATTTTTTCATACCATATAAAGTATTGCGTTTTCCCAATTGTTCGTCTACACTATAATCAATATTTCTTTTGTTAGAAAAGACAAATACGTTACCTCTATTGTCCATGTATTCAAATAATGTCTCTAGTGGTAATATTGCACCAACGGCACAACAGCTATTTGTTTGATCGTCATAGTATTTTGGGCTAGTGCTAACACCTTGATACATCAATAGGCTTTTACTTTTTACTGCCTTTTTTAGTTTCTTGATACTCTCTTGTCTTATAGTCATTATGACACCACCTTTTCTTCACTAAATTGATGCTCGATAATTACTAGGTCATATACGCTTGGATATTTTCCACCTAGTCCACCCTCTGTGTAAACCTTTCCTGTTGAGCTTGGTTTGTGTGGTTCTTGAAAGCTCTTGAAAATAGACGTTTCGCCTCTAAAGTTTGTTAGCGTGTCACCTTTTTTTACTTCAATCCCTGTCTCTTTATTAATTAATTTTGCCATCTATGTCTCCTTGTTTGTCTCTATATTTATTATATCGTTAGTGTGGTATGATTGCAATGATTATTTTAGTATAGGCAACTATTTTCTACAGCCTCTAAAATATTCTGTAATTCAACTAATGAGTCGTTTGACTTTTTAGCGTCTATAACGTCTTTCCATAGTCCTGAGGTTCTGGCATCATCGCCACCCATGTCATAGTAAGTGTCGTAAATTTTTGCTTCTAATTCTGATTCGTTCATATTTAGCTCCTTTGCTATATTTAGTTTACTGATACTATGGTATGATTGCAAGCTTTTTATTCGTCCATTACGTTTATTATTGCTACGAGTGTTCTTAAATCTTTTTTGTTTACTCTATAGCTACGTCCCTCTGGAGTTTTAAGTATTAAATCTTTTTCTTGACTACTGACTGATACTTCTATAGTATGGTCTTTGTCACCATCAAAACCTTGTAAATAAAATGTGTTGCCTGTCATTTTTCATATCCTAAGTTATCGTTTATATGTTTGATTACTTCTTCTATAGTGTATTTAGTTATTAAAACAGGTTCACTTAATCCCTCTAATTGAATTTCTACTTCTCTTGTATCAACTTCTTCAATGCTTATTATTCGCATCATGTCAACAACTATTTTGTCTTTTTTAAAGCCAATAAATTTAATCATCGTATGTCCAATCTGGATTTTCCAGTTTATAAAGTTTCCACTTGACTTGAGATAGTTCACAGGCATAGTCTGATTTTCGTCCGTAGAATATTCCATTTTCGATGTTCTCTTCCATTTCTTCTATTCTCATTTTAAGTAATTGAATTTCTGATGGCATATTGTTCTCCTTAGCTCTTATTTAGTTTACAGGTACTATGTACCTAAGTCAATAGGTTTCTTAATACCAATCGTCAGTTTCGTCCTCATCGTTACCTATATAAAAACAACCTTGACTCTCACATGATGGGCTATAACTCACATCATCATAGTTTAAATTTTTGTTCTCAACAATTTTTATTAACTCTCCATTGCCATAGAAGTCCTCAAAAAATTTGTCTCTTAATATACCATTGTCTTGATCGTCTAAAGCTTCTTGCAAACTTGATGCCATTGCACCTGCAAATATATCTAGTGTACCTTGATCGTTTACTACTCTACCATATCCATCGTATGTGCCTGTGAATTTTTCACCGCATGGCAATAGCATTGTAGCAGTAAAGCACGTTAGTGTACCAATATCACTACCAAAGTCTGCGTTTACGAAAGTCTTGTTTGTGTCACTCGTTTTATATGCAAAACAACCCATAGTTATCTCCTTTGCTCTATATTTATTATATCGCTAGTGTGGTATGATTACAAGGGTTATTTTACACCATAGAAATCATTTAATTGTTTTATTTTTGCGTTACATAATTCAGTATGTTCTGGCATGTCCTCGGAAACATATAGATAGATGCAAACTAAAGGTACTCCATAAGCTTGCCCCATTGTTGTAACGGTTTCAACTAAACTGTTGCCTTTTGCCAAGTCTCGTTTTATAATTTTCATCAAGTCTGGTTTAGTATTTCTAAAATCTTTTGGATCAAACACTTCAGCTCCTTTGCTATATTTAGATTACTAAAACAGTGGGTTAATTACAAGCTTTTTTTGTCGAGTTCTTCTAATTTTCTTTCGATTAAATAGAACGTGTCCTCAATAGCTAATTCTTCATAGAATAACGTACCATAGACATCATGTAGTTCTCTTTTTTTGTTTAGAGCTAGTTGGTTGTCCTCACTTAGTTCTCTAATGTATTTACATAGCTCTTGATATTTACTTTCCATATCGTTCCTCTATTTGTTTCTCTATATCGTTATTGTTTAATCGCTCATAGTAAACGTCTTTTATTTCCTCAATATAGGGTTGATAGTCGTGACCATCAACACCTCTATTGTAGGGTTCATCAATTACTTCTATAAGCTTTTTAGTTGGCCAATACTTAAAACCTCTATATGATCTAGTATCTTTTTTTCTTTTCTTAAACATCATAGCTCCTTTGCTATATATAGTTTACAGGTACTATGGGTTCAAGTCAACACTTTTAACAGCTATATATACCACCGATTAACCATGTAGTTTTTTCATCGTCCAATGGTATTGCGAGAGAATTTTCCCATTTTTCAGCATTGTTGTCAATATAGTCCTCTGCCTCGTCCTCTGTCATTATCGTATCAATTACAGTTAAGTCACCGCTATCCTCGGCAATTGTACCAGTATAACCACTATTACCATGGTCATATCTCGCCTCACTTCTAAGATCATTAGCTAGTGTATCTAAGTCACTCTCTTTACCTTTTACTTTATAAAAATTAATGTCTGCACCCATGTTTAGCTCCTTTGCTCTATATTTAGTTTAACCTATGTCTGTACTTAAATCAAGGTATTGTTTATATTCTTTTTCCAAGTCAAATTCAATGACAAATTCTTCTTTGTCCTCTAAATACCTTTGATCTAGTGTCGTGTATGATCTTATGTCATATTTATACTCTACTAGCTCATTATAGGCTTTTAACATGCTGTCATAGTTTAGTGGTTCAAGAAAAATTGTACCTGTTGTTTTAAAATGACTTGCATTATCTAATACATTGGTATAAAATGCTCTTAAGATTTCAGCTTTATAGTGTTCAACCTGAGAATCTTTTAAGCCTTTTACACATTCTAATACTGTTAACATTGTTAACTCCTTTGTTAATATTACCTTATCATGGTAGTACGTTTTTTGTCAACACCTTTTCTTAATTTTGTTTTAAGTTTTGTTTGTTCTTCAATTTGCGATACTGTTTTGACTAACACCTCAAGTAACGTGCTAACATCGTCTTGATTAAAAGCTTTTAAAGAGTAGTCTGTCGTGAAGTTTCTAATACCCTTTGCGTCTTGAATCATTCTTAAAAGTTTACGGTCTTCTGGAGTTTGTTTTGCAATCTCTTTATAAATTTTGTTTACAGTAGATTTCGGTGTTTTGTTAGTCACTTTTCTCATAACCTGTCTAATGATAATATAGTCCTCTGCCTTTGGTTTACTAGGTAGTTTTTCGACTACGTTTCTATGTTCTTCTAACCACTTATTTAATGTGCTAGATTTCATGCCAATATCATCGGCAAATTTTTTGATAGAGTAAATTTTTCCGTCCGTAGTGTGTCCACCATGTTGAATATCGCAAACTTGTAAAGCCAATAAGCAAATATCATATTTTGCCGTTTTCATTTGCTCTAATAGTTCAATACCTTTTCTTACTAATTGTCTGTAGTCATATTTATTCATTGTTAGCTCCTTCGCTTTGTTTCTATATTTAGTTTACTATTAGTATGGTTTGTTTGCAAGTGATTAATAAATATCTTTTGCATATATTTTTTTGTTAAGTAAATAGACTACACTCGCACCATATACACTCGCACCTGTACTTTTAACCACAAATTGTGTATATTTATATGGGTTATAGGTTAACTCATAAAAGCCGTTTAAATCTTTCATTTCGGGTACTGGAATATCATACGCTACCACGTTGCCTAAAACACCTGCGTGTACGTTTTTACGTTTTTCCTTGATTACCCTTTGCCTACCCTTTTCGGACACCTTAAACTCGCAATCTGTTAGTGCTATGGTGTTAGAATACATGTCCTTATTGACTAATCCAGTTTTCTTGTTTTTACATGAGAAAACTTTTTTGTGTAGGTTAAAATAAACGAAATACATATTAGCTCCTTTGCTATCTTTAGCTTACTAAAAGACTATACCAGTGTCAAGCCCGATTCTCTCATTTTATGAAGTTTTTTATAAGCCAATAAAAGTCCCTCTAGTGTCTTTAGTGCCGAATAGTTTTTACTACCCTTAAATAGACTAGTCATTTTTTCAATATTGTCCATGTCGTTTTTATCTAAGTAACCACCTATTGCAAGTGTCGTGCCATATTGTGTCATTAAGAAAAATGCGTGTTCTAGTGTCATATTGTTATCCTTATTAGTTGATGCAAATTGCATTAATAGGTTTACTGTTAGTGTCAAAATAATCATCATCAAAATGACCTGTTGATGCTTTATAATAAACAGCTTGATAGCCATTACCCTCATCATCTCTCGAATAGATACATGGTAATTCGCCAAATTCTTTCTCTAATGTTTGTAAGTGTTTTATTAAGTCTTTCAGTTTCATGTTTAGCTCCTTTGCTATCTCTATTATACTTATATAGTAGTCGATTGCAAGTATTTTTTTTACTCTATTATATGTTTATTTTATTTTAAGTTAAGTGAAAATAATTGTTGCGTTAGTCCCATTGATACGATAAACTGAATGAAGAAAAGGAGCTAACAATGGCAAAAAATTGGTATTTTGAAATTAACGATTATTGCAACACATTATCAGAAGTATATGATGTGCCTCTAATCAAAGTTGCTGGTATCATGTCAGCATTATCACCAAATAACACAGTGAGATTAAATTGTATCTCTCTTGAAAAATTCTTGAGATATAATGGTAATTGTAAAGTAACAACTTTTAATGGGCAAAAGAAAAAAGCCTTGACTATACTCCAGAGTAACGATAATATTACTGTAGAGGAAGTTAAGGAAATACTTAGCTCAAATGTTAATAGCGGTCTAAAGACTAAAGCGTTTTTCGACAATATTTACAGACCTCACACGAGTACCGAAGTGACCATTGATCTATGGATGATCCGATGGGCAAAAATTGAGGGTAGCTTGACACCTAAAAAGTATCGAGATACAGCTCAAAAGATCATCGAAATGGCAAAAGAAATTGGAGTTATCCCTCACATGCTACAAGCAAAGATTTGGGTTGACATTAGAGGCGAGGCATACTAATGAATGTACACTATGACACACTATGGGGATTATTCGATGATCTCGCAGATGAGTACAAGATTGAAGTACCCATGATAACAGGTGGAATTAAGTATGAGGAATATCGAAAGTTTCATTTCGAGATTGGTCATAAGAGGAAAATGCTACACGTTCAAGTCTATAGATTAGCAAGTGGACGTTATGAGTGTAACAGTTATATATTATAAGGAGATAATTATGAGTGAATACAGACCAAGCTATTTATCATGGTGCAAAAGCTATGAGGAAGAGGTAGCAGAATTTAGAGAATTGATAAGTGGAAACCCTGCCGATGTAAAATTACTAAAGCAAGAGTATGAATCACTAACAGGTGTAAGATTTAGGAGAAAAAGAGATGAGTAACATAAAAGATAACTATAGAATTATTGCACAGGACATTGTGGAAAAAGGTATTCAGCATGTGGACTTTGACCCTAGTAAGGTGGTAAGAGTTGAGGCTAACAGCTATTTTGCTAAATACGACAATGAGGCTATCAACTACATAAGATATACCTATGAGGATGAGATACTAGCTAAGATGATTAAAGACTTTAACTACTCGGTTCAATGGTGTGGATTAGAGTTAAAGTGTGACGATCAACAAAGGTGGAGAAAAGATGCTAAGAGCATTAACTTCAATAAAACAGTTAAGTCTAAACTACGCAAACAACGTGGAAAAGATAGTTATACAGATAAGTCTATCCAAGAGCATGGTGCAAAAGTTGAAGAGTTTGAAGAACGATACAATGTGGATTTCGTAACCAATCAATACAAGCAACTAGTTGAGCATTTCAATAACTACTATAGAGAAGAACAAATTAAGAAAGTAGTTAACACTTATGGGGATATTTATGGGTGGAAGTGGGAAAAGGTTGAGGAAGTTAGTCTATTAGATAAAGAGATTAAAGAACTTGAGAGTAAAGCTAAAGAGTTAAGAAAGAAAAAGTTTGAGAAACAATGTGACTTCGCAGTAGAGTACATCAATGACAAGTACGAGAAAATTGCTGATGTTTTCAAACAGCCTTTAGTGGATAGTATTAACGAGAAACGTGAGAAGGGTTATGTAAGCCCATTCTTTAGATAGGAGGATTTAAAATGGACTTTAAACAAATGTTAAACGAAGAGAGGGATAAATTGGATAAGGCAAATATGGAACTAGAACTAAAAAAAGAGCTGGCATTTAGAAAAAGGTGTGAGGCACTAGAACCAATGTTAAAAGAATTGAACGATGGCATGAAACAAATGAATGTAGGTGTTAAGTTTATTCTTCATACCGATGAAAAATATTTCCCTTGTCCTGCTATTCATATTGATAGAGGTAATAAATTTAGAAGTACACTATATGAGGATTTTGGTGAGATATTTAGAAGTAACTATGATGGTAGTAAAAAATTAGACCAAGATATATGGAAAATGGGCAGTTGCAATATGCACAGGAGTATGGCTAAAACTGATGAGGATTTAGTAAAGTTCGTAGTGAAAAAAATTGCTGACAAATGTTTTAAAAGAAAAAGTTTAAGGAGTGCATAATGAACGTAACATTTTTTTATAGAGATGGAAATAATTACAAATGTACTTGGGACGTGGAAATTGACGATAAGATTATTGATGATTTTATTAAAGACAACGTAGACCCCTCAGAAGTGGATGGCTTTAAATACGAGGATATATTTGACAAGAATTTCGACAGTGACCAATTATTTGAGATTGAACAGTTTGGTTTGTCTATGTATGACATTCCACTAGTTCAAGAGTATGGAGCTGATGACATGGATCACAATTATGTATCTGTTGTAAGATTTGGAGAAAAAGATGAGTAGTGAAGTAACAGACAAGTGCCCTATATGTGGAAAACATGAATTACAATATTCACAAAATGCAGATATTAATTTTAAATTAGTTGGCAATCGGTTAAGAGCTGTGTTATCATTAGATGAGATAGGCTTTTTTGACCACACAAGCCTATATTGTCTTGACTGTGGTGCTGACGATCACATGAATGACGAATTATATGCAGAAAAACAAAAATACGATCAATTAATGGTTGACAAGGAGACAGCGTAATGGGTGACATAACAAAGAATTTAATAATCTTAGTTTTTTTCATATTTATTGTATCAATGGTGCAATAGGTGTTGACTCACGAACAGTTAGCTGTTATTCTAAACAAAGAAGAGTTAAAGATTGGAGATGTAATGTTACTTCACTATCACTTAGACGCTATTGGAGACCTACAAGAACAGTATGGTGAGAACATGCCAATGGACGTTGACATGACCTTAGCAAGCGATTGTGAGCTAATCATAGAGAGATTAAAAAGACATTTAACCAGTAAAGGAATATTTAATTTACCATAATAAAGGAGTTATAATGGGCACACGAAATGTAACAATTGTTAAGTTAGACGGAAAAGTAGTAATTGCAAAATACTGTCAATGGGACGGATATATTAATGGTCAAGGTTTGGACTTATGTAACTTCATTAGGAATGACTTAGACTTAAGAAAACTTAAGAACAACATTAGAAAATGCTACACAATTAGTGACGAAAAAGCTGATGAAATTTTTGACGACTACTTAGATCAAAAAACAAAATTGAGTGTTAAAGATCGTTTAGACTATGACAAAACTAAAGCATTGCAAATGAAGTTAGTACCTACATTAACCAGAGATACAGGTGGTGGAGATATTTTAAAAGCTATTCAAGATCAAGGTGGTTTACCACTATCAGACAATAAAGGTAGTTTAGACTATGCCAAGGGTACTGGAGAGATGAGTTTCGGCTGTGAGTACTGTTATGAGGTTGACCTTGATAACAAGACCGTAGGCATCTATGATGGGCACTACAAGGCTAAAAACCTGCTTAAAACGTATTCTTTTAGAAGTATCAAGACAGTTAAGAGTATTGAGAAAACACTTGAAAACCTTGAGAATAATATTAATGCAATTTATGAGCTACAAGCGTAAAAAAGTGTTTGACTTTAACCCACTTGTTCGATAAACTGAATATAGCAAAGGAGTTAAACATGCTGACAAGAGAAGAAAAAACAAAGAGAATCGAAGAGTTAGATGAAATCATAAAGAAAGGTGAAGAAAAATGTAACTCATGGAAAACCTCAAAAGATGGTAGCCATGGAATGTGTCTTGATTACAATGGAGTGTTTAAGGCACGAAAAGAAAGAAAAGAACTTTTACAAGGGATGGTATTCAATGGATAAAGTATTAGATATTGACATTTTTGATGCTAAGTACACCATGTATCCAAAGTCAGGTGAAGAATTTCCAGACGAAGAGGGTAGGTTTGAGACTTACGGCAAAGACCTTGATTTCGTACTGTCCATTGCTAATAGCGATAAACCAAATAGAGTTTGGACAGCCATGGACGGTGATGAGGGTTTCTATCTAGTCCAAGGATACCATTTAGTAAACAGGTGCTACTACATAGTAACAACTGAGGAAGGTGGTGATGACATTGAATATATCATTGATGACTATGAAGATGAGGAGTTTGAGTAATGAGAGAATTTGGAGTTAGTTTTTTAATAGGGTTTACATTACCCTTAACAATAGTAATGTTCTTCTTTCTATTCTCACACAGGATAGCAAAGGAGTTTGTAAAGGAGTTACTACCATGACTATTAATGTGGTAAAGATAGGTGGAATTTACAGGACACGAAGTAGTGCCTTTACAATGAGACCAAAAATAAAGGTGTTAGCGATTGAACAGCTTACAGCTTTTATTAAAATAATATACCCAGAGTCATGGGGATTAACAAACAAGTGTACTACCATGATGGTAAGTACAATTGACAAGGAGTACAAGCTATGTTAGGAGTAAAGATAAATGAGTTTGATAACAGCGATGGAACAATTAAGTCGTTCAATAGAATATTCCCTAAAACCCCACTAGAGGGGGAGGGTGATGTGGAAATACTTGACATTGTGGATCGTGGTAACTTCTCTAATAATTTATATATGAGGAATATAGAGGTTAATGGGGAAAAGATTGAACATGATTTTGGTGAGAATAATTTTTATAACAATGTGGATTTCACTGGAAACGACAGTGTAAAGTTTAAATATTTTGCCAAGAACTTTAATGGTGAGATCGTAGCTATGGCATATAAGTGTAGCGAATTAGCCTCTAAAATGGACTGTAACATCAGTGTGATTAAACGTAGGCTAATTAAGACAGTAGACGCAGAAAGCCCCACAGAGCATAAATTTAACGTAACTAGGATAGAATTGTAATGACTAGGATAAACGTAGTACCAGTACAAGAGTTGTCACGACAGCATTTAGTAGCTGAATATAGAGAGATAACAAGACTACCTAACAATCTATTAAAAAGTCTTAATAGAAAGTCTAAACCTTTTAATCCTTATAAAGAGATTCCACCAGACTATGTTTTAGGAAAAGGTCATGTCAAGTTTTTTTATGATAAAATGCTATTCTTAGAGAAAAGATTTGTCCAACTAGTTAATGAAATGAACAGACGTGGTTATACAACAAATTTTACTGACTCAAAAATATTCGCTAAGTTTAGTAAAGGTTTTTATAACGACTACATACCAACAGATAACGCATTAAAAATAAATAGAAAAAGAATTGAGGATAGATCAAAAAAAGTGTTGACTTAAGACCACACTACCAGTAAACTGAATGTAGGCAATAAAGCTTAAACAAAAGGAATTAAAAATGGCACATGAATTAGAATTAGTAAATGGTGAAGCTCAAATGTTTTACAGAGGTGACACACCTTGGCATAAGTTGGGTAGATTCATCAAACCAGATCAAGAGCTAACAAGTGAAGACGCTATTGTAGCCGCAGGGTTAAATTGGGACGTTAAAACACAGCCGTTGTATTTAGCTGATGGAACAGTAGCCCCAAGTAATGCAGTAGTTAGACAGGACACTAACAGTATCCTCGGAGTAGTAGGTAAAAATTACACACCACTTCAAAATAGTAAAGCGTTTGAGTTCTTTGATCCATTCATTAAAAATGGTGAGGCAATGTATGAGACAGCAGGTTCTCTAAGAGAAGGTAAGAGAGTTTGGGTACTAGCTAAGATCAATAAAGACCCAATGGTAATTAAAGGTGACGATGTAGTTGAAAAATATATCTTACTATCTAATAGCCATGATGGTACAATGGCAGTAAGAGCTGGGTTCACGCCAATCAGAGTAGTGTGTAACAACACTCTAAGCATGGCACACTCAAAAGGTACAAGCCAGTTAATCAGAATCAAGCATGGACAGAATGTGGAAACCAATGTGGAACGAGTAAGAGAGATTATGAACCTTGCTAACCAACAGTTTGAGGCTACCGCAGAACAATACAGGTTCTTAGCTAATAAACAAGTTAATCAAGCCGATCTTGAGAAGTTTGTTAAACTAGTATTCACTGGGCCAAAATACTTAGAGCTAGAAGAACTAGGGCTTAACCCTAATAAGCAGATCATTCAAAACATTATCCCTCTATTTGAGAAGGGACGTGGAAATGACATGGCAGGTATCAAAGGTACAGCATGGGGAGCTTATAACGCAGTAAATGAGTACTTACAATATGAAAGAGGGAACGATGCTGACACTAGGTTAGATAAAATGTGGTTTGGGGATAGTGCCATCTTAAACCAGAAAGCATTAGATATTATCACTAAGTTAGTATCGTAGTAATAACAGCCCCTACGAATGTGGGGGCTATTTAAAAGGTGGATTTATGATTAACATGGTTGATAAGATTTTAATTGGACGACTGAAAGGTAGGATAATGGAACTTGAACATACAGTTGAATCACTTAGAAATATGTTTGATGAAGTATTGTATGACGATAATGCTAGGAATGAATATAAAAGAATAGATGAGGAATATAAAAATGAAAAAGACAAAGACATACAGTTTTGAAAAGTATATGATAATTCCAATTAATCCAGAGACAATAAAAGACAAAACAAAAGTTGAACTTTACAATAAACCTTTGGCTGACAACAACTTATATGCTAAGGTAACACTTACTTATGAGCATGAACTACCAGAGAAGAAAATAACAATGAGTGAGAGTGAGTTTATGCAACTATATAAAGACCTGTGTAGAGAAGCTTACACACAAAAGAACGCAGGGGATATGTGGGAACCAAATAAGTATATGGAATATGCTTTAAAGTTTGAGGATCAATAATGAAATTGTTGTTAATAAGTGTTATGTTTTTAGTTGGATGTGGAAAAGACGGTGTTAATGGAAATAACGGTATGAACACAAGCAGTATAAGAGCTATACCTATTTACAAACTAAGTGGTAGTAGTGAGTTAACAGAAGCTGTAATAGAAGCGGTTTTTGAAGAAGACGTTGAAGATGTTTCTTTGTTATACAAACAAAAACAAATAAACAATAAAGATTTATCCTTTGTGTTTTTAATAGATAATAGTCTTTATTATGAAAGCCAATTGGTAGGTGTGGATTCCAGAAATAATTGTACCAAGGATTTCTTATGTCAAAGAAGTGCTTATTTTGTTGTTGACGAGAGCTTTAATTCGACAGCTAGTGGAAACCGTGTTAATATGGAATGTAGTATTGGTATCTATGATGATATTGTAAAATGTGAATTATACTAAAAAGGAATAAATAATGTATATAGACAAGAAGTATTTTTATTTACAAACAGGTGAAGACGTTAGCTATCTAGGTGGATCACCTGCAAAGTTCTATGTTGATTGGTGGTTTAAGAAACCGAACATGAAATTCAATTGGCGTGATTCTAGTGAGTTCTATTTTGAGTTTGGAATACCTAGCACAACAGTGACAGGCACAATCAGATGGGGCTTTGTGGAAAGAGAACGTACAGAGCATGAAGAGGATATGTACCAAACAACACTAAGGTTTTTAAAAGACCTAGAAAATACTAAACCAGAAGATATTGAGGTATCACAATGAAAGAAGTAATGTCAACAGCCATATTTGTAGTATTGATAGTAATAGCCTCAAACATCGTTGAAGTAAAAAATGCAGTTGTAAACCAAAAGCATACGTTAGAATTTGAACTAAGAAGTTTAAGGTATGGCAATACAATTCAACGAGCAACACTCCATTGTGGTCTATCTAAAGGAGCTACAATATCATGTGTGGAAAAAATGCTTAAGTGTGTGGATAAGTTTAACAACCTAGCAGGAGAGTTTGATTATGAACTGTCATACTTCCTATGTAGAAAACAAGAGGTAAAAGAATAATGGATAACAATACACTATTACATAAAAAACTAAATGCAATCATGGCAGCTCTTATATATAAAATACAGAGTGAGCCAAACTACCAACGACACAGCGATTACGGTACACCCGAAGCTGCCTGGCATGTTATTAGAATGGAAAAGTTAATAGACGATGAAGATCCTGATGAAGTTGTTGAAGACCATTTAGGTTTTTAGTAAAATTCATCAAATTCATTACATGAAGAGAAAAAGTTTTTTCTTTTATTGAAACCTTTGCGTTTCCTACCATCAGATATAATGTCCGATGTGATCTTTTTACGTTTACTATTAATAGCGTGTATCTTAGGATCACAGACTTTATCGAAAACTAACTTACGTTTTCTTTTTATTATTCTCTCTAAAGCTTCTACCCAATCATCACTTAAATCACTCATCGCCATCTTCCATTTCATCTTCCAGGTGAGAGAATGATCCCTCCCCCATGTTTATCTCAGGTTCCTCTATATGTGGATTTTCCTCTTCCTTTGGAGCTTCAACTTCTTGTGGAGCTTTAGGTTTTGGTTTCCTACCATTTCCTCGTTGCATGTTTTCAATTTCAAGTTCTCTAATTCTATTTTCAATAACATCTTCTTCAATTTGACGTAACTCAGGATAACAAATATCAACAGACAAGTTATAGATGTCTTCTTTAGAATTACTAGTCTCAATAATATGCTCAAGGTAATTAGTTAACACAAATGCCCATGGCAGATCGTAAACTTCCATTAATGGTGTGTGGAATTTCTCACTATAATATCTAATAACCCTACGAGTAAAATACTCAGGATCTTTTAGGGCAACTGCCTTTATAGCGAGTGTTTCTAGTTCTTTAATCATTCTTCAGACTCTTCCTCTTTTTCTTTCTCTTCACCATTGTTAAGTTCACCCTCATCAATAGCTTTCTTTACCGTACCTTTGGCTTTCTCATATTTCTCTTCCATCTCTTTTCTGTACTTCTCTTCAACCTTAACACAGTTATCAAGAATTTCTGTCAAGACATTGTCCTCTAGTTGTCCACCAGGATTTCCAGTGTCATTCTGTAAGAACCATTCAGGTGCTTCCATTACTCGGTACTTCAATTGAGAATATGTGTAACATAATTGTGTCACATACTCATTGGCATATTCTGGGTTCGTCTTACCTAGTAGCTCACGAAAATACGCATCAGAATTAATATAATCCAATGCACTCAGTAAACACTTAACTTTAAATTGTCCTCGGTAAGTAGTCTTGTTAGCTTTCGCCTGAACATTAATAAAAAATGTTCCTGTTCCCATGTAATGGTCTACTTTAATACTATCACTCATTTGCTCTCCTTATATTCTTTATAGTCTTGTGCATAATCTTTATACGATGTGTCGTCACATGCATGACATAATTCAATCACTGTGTCTTCCCATCGTTCTATGAACCATTCAGCTTCGGCCAGATTCTTTTTCAATCGTTCAATTTGTTCCATAGCTTTAGTTAATGCTTCACTTCTATATTCTACTGTGTTGTTAGCTGACTTGAGTTCTTTATCTAACTCATCAACAGCTTGGGCATTACAGCATCTACCCATACTACATTGTCTTAAATTATATTTTTCAGTTAACTTCTGTTGTTCTTTCCAGTGCATTATAGTCCTGCCTTGTAATCACAATACTTTCTCATTCTATAATACCATTCTTTACTAGCTCTTAGTTTTTCGTGATCGGCAGTAGCTCGTTCATAATCTAAATCAAGTATCCAATCATTTATATCCATTGCTGTATTAAAGGATGTGTCTTTTTCATACATTTTCTTTTTTAGTTTTTCTATGTGTTTTGCTATATTCATTATCCACCCCATATTTCGAGTTCAGCTCTTATTCGCTTTTTCTCTAGTTCAGTTGTTGCCTGTTCTAATTCTTCTTTTAACTTAGTAACTGTTCCACCACTAAATTGTAGTCTCAGCATCATACCAACTTTCTCTTGTCTGATTCGTTCCTTGTCGACTTCTCGCTTGACACTTTGCATTGTCACTGGCTCTGGTGCTTTAAAGTCAAATGATGCGGCTGTTCTGGCGGCTAGTATCTCACCAACTGCCATATTAAATGTCTCAGTTAATATATTTACATACCCCATTTTACCATGTCCAAGTTTTTTCTTTAGA
>Ga0102810_1000472_pt1 | contig 14721 bp, 21 predicted proteins | sample ColrivemetaGS573_FD_84506 | JGI IMG/M metagenome (GOLD analysis project Ga0102810, IMG submission 84506) | Estuarine microbial communities from the Columbia River estuary - Ebb tide ETM metaG S.573 | ecosystem: Environmental > Aquatic > Marine > Intertidal zone > Estuary | place: USA: Columbia...
ACCCCTGGTTCTCTTGCTGTGGTCGTCCCTGTAATCGCCGGGCTCCCAATCTCGCCCGTACTCTGGACGCCGTCGGGGAAGACGTTGGCAGTGCCCACAATACTAGACGTGCCTATCGCACCCGACGCTGCAACATTAGTTACCGATACAACGACATTCTCTGTGGCAAATATTGTGACCTCGTCCACAGCGCCTGTAGCCGCAACGCCAGTAATAGCAAAAACAGCGTCGCCTTTTACTGTTGGAGAACCAAGAACGCCAGACAGCTGTGGTGATGTCACCGCTATATCGGCAGTGCCCACTACCGTAGTTGATCCGACCGCAGACGTAGCGGAAACCCCTGTAACTGCGAAACTCGCGTCAGCAGAGGCAGTTATTGAACCGACAAAACCGTTCAACTGATCTATAGCAAACGTGCCTATCGCACCCGCGTCTACCACTACGATATCGGGATTAACTAGAGCGGTCCCCGCTACGGACCCAAGCGTTAGGCCATTCTGATCCCCGGTAACTGTAACCGTACCAATAGCGGTTGACCCCACAACCCCTGTAGGGACAAATATAAGCTCCCCGCTCCCCGTATCGGCGAGGGCCGCACCAGAAAAGGGAGCAAAGCCTAGCATTGTAAGTCCTTATTCAGGTTTAGTGGGCCAAGTTACACTCGTTGGAAAGCCGGTTTGCTGCGGTACAGCTAACATGGCAAGTCTATACGCTTCCCACTCGGCTTGCTTTTCAGCAGAGAGAACGTCCCACCTTATAGGGTTGGTAATTATAGGGTCAGTTTCAGTCGTAAGCCTTCTATCACGTTCAATCCGTGTATCATCTATAATCTGCAGTCTAATTTCCTCCGCAGTCACAGCATCGCGCTCCGCTTGTTCCGCAGCTTCTTCCGCAGTGGGCTCTCTTTCGACTTCTCCGTCAAAAAACAAGGTTACTACTTCTTCTTCCGCCATCTTACTACTCCTAAATTTCGTACATCACAAACCGTGAGCCATTGTATATAGTAGGCCCATAAGGATCGACTTTGATCTTAGCAAATTCAAGTCCTCCTTGATTAGTTACAAAAGTAGACCTAACTTGTATAAGTTCGTCGTTGTTGGAACTAACATAGTGCATAGTAAAATCTATCATAGGATAGTTACCTGTCGCACCACTATTTGCGCCCGTTATCAAACAAGTACACTGAACTTGATAATAGTCTCCGCTTATGAAGTGAGTAGAGTTATACGCAATGTTTGAGCTGCTGCTAGTTATCAGGTTAGTACCATCTTTTGTATATATGCTTGACCCCGAGTCCCACCCCCGCCAATTTGTTTGGCCCGGGGCTTGCCAATACCAGCGCATGTATCCAGCGGTCCCCCCCAGCGTCACCTTATCCCAAACCAAAAGGTAGTTCTTATCTGTGTTAGGCGTAGCAAACTCTACAGACGCAACAGAAGACGTAGTCGTTACTGTTGAGCTAACACCCCCCGCTGCCGCAATAGTAGCAGTTGTCGTGGCATCCATAGACGCAATATTCTGCAATTGCCTACTGTTATTAATTACGGATGTACCGCTTATCTGTATAGCCATCTTCGTTCTCCTCTTGAACTATTAGCCGTTAAGTTGTGCTTTAAGCTCGTCAATCTGAGCTTGTTGTTCTTTGATTGCCTCAATCAGCAGGCCAACCATGTTGCCATATGCCACATTCTTCATGCCATCTTCGTTCTCACAGACTGCTTCTGGTAACACTTTCTCAACGTCCTGTGCGATTACGCCTGTAGCACGCGCTGTGAAGTTAGGCTTTTTGGTGTGTTCACCTTCTTTGAAGGCATCGTTATCCCAATCAAAGGTCACGCCCTTCAGTGACTTAACCTTGTCAAGAGCGCCATCAATGGCCTCAATATTCTTCTTGTAGCGAATGTCAGAGGTGCTATTTAAGTCACCCGTAACTGTTACACCTGCACTAGTCGTTTCAACCTTGGTAGACCCGTTATAGTACATTCTGGTTCCACCATTACGAGTGCCCCAAAAATACCATTCATTATCAATATCATTATAGATACCTGAGGTATTGCTGTTGTCGTGCATAAACACAACACGACCACCAATGCTGTAGCCTTCCCAGCCATTATGAGCACCGCCATCAATCTGAATAGAGCCATAGCTGCCAGAGACAGGCTGGAAGTATCCATTGCCACTGTCGCCTAGACGGACGCCTGTGGTATTTACATATAGCTCAGTACTTCCACCTACAGCTATACTGACTTGGTCAGTGGCAAAGTTTATACCTGTGTTGGTGTCACCAGTGTGGATTATACTAGTAGCTACATTTAAATTGGTAACAGATGGAGATGCTGGCAAGCTGTAGTTGTTAGCACCATCAGCAACATTTATAAAACTTCTAACGGCAGCTGCACTTGCATGGCGCATAAAACCATCATTGCCACTCTCAGCAACAATTTTCGTTATGCTACCCGTAGCAATATCATTAGGTGTCGTATTGAAGTAGTTAGCATAAATATAGCCAGATGAATGCCGCTGAACGACTGTGCCGTTAAGTGCGCTAACAGAAACAGTATAAGGAAAGCTATAGTTGTTAGCGTTGGTGGCAATCGTATCTAGCTTTGTACCGTCTGCTGCAACGTCACGTCCATCTACTGTTCCTGTGGGCGTCACATTACCGCTATTATCAACCTTTAAAGACCAGCTGCCCGATTGATTTATAAAGCCAATCTCATTAGCGTGATTACCGTAAACAGCGCCATATGCATCCCCATCACTAGCCTCTAATTTTAGACTTACTGCCTGAGTAGTGCTGTTTGGTCTAAATCTAAAGGTTCCGCTTTCTTGATTGCGGAACAATAGAGCACCATCAGTATTCCATTGGATATACGCTTTATCAGCTGCACCTTCTCGCCAGCGAATGTAAGGGTTTGATGAACCTTCTAATACTATTTTTTGGTCAACTGAACTATTAAATTGTAAACTACCACTACTCCAAAGACCGTTTTCACCCATAGCGGCTTTTGGAACGCCATTAGTACACCAGACCACTTGATGCCCACCAGCCATAGTGCCACCAGTAGTATTGTTAGTATGCTTGTAGGCTAGGCCATAGAGATTACCAAAGTTAGCGCCGCTTGCATTGTTTTTGTAAGCAGTACCCATGCTCCATATCTGATCTGTCAAGGTGCTGTTATACGTTCCAAAGATGCCCTCATCTCTAGACGTGGACACCAACCCACCAGAGAAGCTATCATCTGCATCACTACGTAAGAAACTTGCAGCGTGGAGGCCATCAACAGTATCAGCTTCGTCTGCATTAGGGTGATAGCCATCGGTGAAAACACGGTTTTGGCCAGAACCCTCATCGGCATAAAGCGCTCCGTTTTTAACTTTTTTAAGATCCCAGCTGCCCCAATTTGCATCTAAGAAACCATAGTTAGTACCATCTGAATATAGTTGGTAGCCATGGCTTCCGTTACCAGCATAATGAGAGAGGCCAACGTCCGTGCTACTAGCTGAAGGCTGAAGCTTAAAGTTTCTAGGAACATTACTATTACTTTTAAGAGTAGTACCATTTACAGTCAAGTTACCACTAACAGTACCTCCAGCCAAGGGCAGCTTAGTGCTATCAGCTACAGTAATGTTAGCAGTGCCATTAAATGATACTCCGTTAATAGTACGGGCATTTTGTAGCGCGGTAGCCGTGGAGGCGTTGCCCGTTAGGGCCGCTGTAACTGTACCTGCAGAGAAGTTACTGGAGGAATCTCGAGCAACGACCTTAGAGGCTGTGTTAGCGGAGGTAGCATCTACGCCAAGGGTATATGCTTTGTTCTCAGACGCAGACCCCCCACCAGTAAGGTAGGAGCCATTGGCGATGGAAGAGACATAATTGCCAGTAGTGTCGGTGCCCAAGGCCACAGAGTTTGCTTGTATCGTAGCAGTGCCAGTGACGTTACCAGAACCGTCAAACGAGGCGGAAGTCCAGACAACATCGCCTGTCATACCAATGGTACGCCCTGAAGCAAGAGACGTTGCAGTGGTGGCGTTGCCACTCAAAGCACCCGTAATTGTGCCCGCGCTAAAGTTACCCGAGCCATCTCGGGCAACAATGGTAGAGGCTGTGTTAGCGTTTGTCGCGTTGGATGTAACTGTAAAAGTCCCACCTTCGCCAGACAACGAGCCAGAAAGACCCGTGCCTGAAGTAGCGCCCGCACCGACATAGCTGCCCGTAGTGTCCGTGCCCAAAGCAACGGAGTTAGGCTGGATTGTGGCTACACCTGTGACATTACCCGTACCGTCAAACGTCGCTGAAGTCCAAACGACGTCGCCTGTCATACCAATCGTGCGGGCTGTAGCCAGTGCGGTAGCTGAAGTAACCGGCGTGACTAAAGAGAACTCAGTGCCCGAGATCGAAAGGCCTGCACCCGCAGTATATATCGGGGCGTCAGAGACCTGCGCAAAGACAATACCTGTTGTACCAAAAGTAATAACACCTGATGTGGTCATCACGTCAAGCTCACCACCGTGAACCGTGCCCTCAGTAATGAAGAACGCATCGCCTTCACCCAAGGCGTCTGGGTCACTTGGGGAGTAAGAGTCAGCGTCTGTGGCACGGGTGAGTACCCAGTTTGTACTACCAGAACCTACTGTAGTGACAGTGTAGACGCCATTATGCGCTGTATTAGTCTGGTCTTGGACCATAACACGATCAGTCGCGACAAGAGTAACCCCGTCCAAAACCAAAGCGGCTTGAGTGCCTGCGTTAGTTAGTGTCGCACCAACTCCACTCGACCCATTGCTATAAGTAGCGTTGAGGTTTGCGGTAGTTTCGGCTCGGCAAGCCTGATGATAGTGAATGCCCGCCGCAGCGATTGTGTCAACATACTGCTTGGTTGCGGATTGTAGTGCCGCGGTTGGGTCAGCGTTGAGGACGAGGTCTCCCGTCATCGTACCACCAGCTTTAGGTAGTGCCGCATTGGCAGTGGTGTTGAGGGTCTGTATATCTACGCCATCAACCGTACCACCAACTACCAAGTTGTTGCCGATGGTTACATTGTTGCTAACGTCCTCAATAACTGCTTTATCCGCAGGGTAGGTCAGGAAGATGTTCTTCGTTCCGACGCCCCAGCTTACGGCGTTATTAGAGTTTGAAGACGAAAAGACAGTCGTTCGGGATATTAAGTTCCCCGAACTAGCGTATGTGCCTAAACCAACTTCAAAGTCTACGTTATCCGTTACCGAGTAATAGACAGTGTCAGCGTTAGATACCTCGGAAGCAAATGTTTGGAAGCCCGGAACCGCGCCCCCCAGAGTATAGGCCCCGGTGCCCGTAGAATTTGTAGTTTCTTGTACGCGATCAGCGACAATTAGAGACATAGGGCAACCCCTCTATTTTAAGCAATGCGGATGATAGCGTTCGATGCATCACCTGTCGGGAACTGGATAGTAAAGGTACCGGTAGTAGAAGTTTTATCGGAGCCAAAATCCAGAACTGCTACCGCAGGATTGCCCGCCGCTGAACTGTTATAAATCACCGCGCCTCGAGCTGTTATCGTTGCAACTGTAAATTCAAGGTTTACAAAATCAACTATACCCGTTGTGCCGTCGGCTTTTGGGAAAGTAGCCGTTGTGGTAAGTGTACCACCGCCCGCGCTATAACTTCCTGAATTTCCAACCTCGTTGGCGGTTCTGTAAGTCGTAGTGCTTGCGTCAAACGCAGCGCCAGCGTTCGAATATAGCGCAAGTTTAAAAGTGCTACCCGTTGAGGGGGTAAAGTCGTGAATCCCTTTTAAGAGTTCCGACTTAAACGACGTGCACATGAAATTACCGTTAAAAGACATGCTAAATTCTCCTTGACCCGTTAACGCAAACTAGCAGATTTTGCCAAATCTGCAACAATTATTGCTTTGCCCGCACAACGCGGCCAACCCTGTAATCTTGAGTAGGCTCTTTAGCCTCACCAAGCATTCTCAAACCAACCATAGCTTCTGCAAACTTATCGTTATACATGGCCATTACGTCCTGTTCACCCTTCATAAATATATAGGCCTCAACGAGGCTTCCATACAACAACGCTAGCTCAGCGTTATTACTTAACCACGTAGTGCCTGTAGTTGCACCAGCAGTAATACTCGCAGGGCGATACAAATAATGAAGCTCGCAGTCATAATTTGCATTAGGGGTAGGTGCCAAAACCATGTTGTTTACATCAAACTGTGCGTAGTATTGAGGCACCCCCTCGATAGAGGGGTCTGGGGCAAACGACTGGCAGAATGAAACGTCTTTAAACTCTACAAAGACTTTCTCGCCATTTACGTTAAAACTCAAGGAAAACGGAGCTAGGAAGTCCGTAGGGGAGGACAAATACTGCCCGCCTTTAGACATTGTAGCGCTGGCGTTCCTACGAAACAAATCCAGTTGGATACTCTTTAGAATACGTTCTTCTGTATTCCGAATAAACAAAGGAATATTAGCTACGAAAGTGGCTTCCGTATTGTCTGTGTAATCTTCTATCGCTGATGTTAACGCCGCGTAGTCCATCAGAACTTACCCCATTTTATAATTGCCGCCGCGTGTAGCGGACCCCATACCACGGCACTTGCCGCCCATGTTCATCTTCTTGACTTTCTTCATCTTGCCACCGGAAGCCATCTTCTTGGCTTTCTTCATCTTGCCGCCGTAAGCCTTTTTATCCATTTCTGCGGCCCCGTCCATTAACATGTTAAAGATGTCCTGCGACTCTTGCTCTTCTTTTTTCATGCGAGAAGAAGACGCGGCACTAGCATCCGAACCAATCTTTCTACCAGCGCGGCGAGCAGCCCGCCCTTCAAGGGCGTCTTTGCGTCGGGCTTCGTTGCGAGCCGCGGCCTCGCGCTCGGCTATAGTCATACCATCAGGGCTTTGGGTACTCTTCTCCCCGACTCCATAGATAGATTTTTTACGGGCTTTAGGGCGCAAGGATTTTCTAGGGGCTAGCATCTTAATCTCCATCAGTTGTTGCAACGGTAACGCTTCCTACAGAGCTTACCATATATTGCGCTGGGTTCCAAACAGGGTTCCAGCCAAATAAGCCTCTACCCGGGTCCACATCTGGACGAGGGTTCAGCAAAGATTGCGGGTCAGATGTATTTACGTTGCCCAAGAAGTTCTGAGGTTGGTCAGGATCGAGAACATCTTTACCCACACGTAGGCCAGTCCTTACGCCGTGCTGAACTTCAAACACTAGGTCTTCCAGTTTATAGCGAAACCCGGTCCGGTCACATATACCGTATGCGTGTTTGCCACTGGCGTAAGCAGGCATTAGATAGCTCCTCGGAACGGAACTATCTGAAGAGCGGAACGATCTTGGTCTTCATTCGCCGCTAAAAGAAACTGGGCCTCGTACTCTTGCTTTAGAGGTGCAACACGGTCCGCTACTTCAGGTCTCTTCATCGCAATGTAGTACGCCAAACCGGCTACAAGTGCGGGTACAAAACGTGGAGGTACAGAAGTAGAGGCAGCGTTAATGCCGCTATCGCTGGCTACGCTATCTATACCTTTAAGACGGTAAAACGCCAAAGTATAAGTTTGCGCGCTGTCTGGTACAGGCCAAAGTGTTACCTGAACATCCGTAGCGTTACGTTGCACGTATATTTGAGAGGGCCGACCTGCGCTATTTTTGTTGCCTTGTTGCGAGTAAGTGGAAACACTCATACGGTCTATGTACGCATCTAACTGTGACACGCCTGTACCTGTACGTAGCTGGTGCTCTATTAGATCAATCGTGTCGGCGGGCATAGTGTACGTCGCCGTACCAGCAGTCAACGGTATTGTACCCGCTTCGATAGTGAACAAGTTCAGCCCACGGTTCTGCCACTCTAACGTCATAATGTTGAGACTACGGCGGGCCGACTTAATATCATACCCGGTACGCATTTCGATACCCGCACGTTCGTACGCTTCTTCGAACAACTCGTTTAATACTGGTACAACTACTGCCATCACTTAGCCTTCCTGTATTTCGCCGTCTTCTTGGCGATCTTCTTAGGCTGCTCGGCAACCTGCTTGCCCTTTTTAGTGGCCTCGCGCTTCTTCTTTGTAGTAGCGGCGTATTCCGCAGGCGTCAAAGCCTTGATAGCCTTCTCAGGGAGATACCGCTCCCCTGTGGCCTTTTTCCCTTGCGTAGATGGCTTACCAGACTTGGTCCGCCACTTCTGCTTGGTCCAAGATTTAAGACTTTTTTGGCTTGGTTTTAACGCCATCTGCTCTAGCCTTTGCTGCTTTACCTAAGTCCTTATAGTGCAGGAGCTTCGTGCTCGTCTTGCCGTGAGTCTTACCTGAGTGCAACTCACCGTTGGGCATCTTGTGCATGCCCCCTGTATAAAGAGTGCCATCTTTTTTAAAGTGCTTTACACCCTTCATTTCCTATAACCCCCACCCTTGGCTTTATACTGTTTTGCGAGCATTTGGGCTTTACGGGCAGACCACTGCCCGGGTTTACCACCCTTGCCTCCAGCCTTGATACTGTTGAATAATGACTTGCGCATTGTGGGCTTGGTATAATTGCCAGCCTCATTCACACGGCTCTTGGCCTTGCCGCCCTTGGCCATAGCCGCTACAGGTTTACGGGATATCGCTTTTTTAACGCGATTACCTGTAAGTTGTCTCCCCATAGAACTACGCCCCATCATGTCAACATTTCCACCTTTTTCTGGCTTGCCGTAAACGGCTGTTGGGGTCTTTAGCAGCTTTAGGAAACTGCTTCATCTGTCCAGCAGAACGCGCGCAGTAGGACTTACGCCTCTTGGCGGCTGCGCTACCCTTCTTCACGGTGCCTGTAACAGCTGTTTTTAGTTTGGACCCCGGATTGTCCTTACGGTACTTAGCCACACCTTTTTTGGTCATACCCGCACCGGACTTAGTGGGGCGCTTATGACCACCTTTGATGGTGTGGCCTTTCATTGTACCTTTCTTCTTAACGGCCATAGGCTACTCTATGAGTAGGGTCATTACGTTCCCTGAGCCTGTAAAGGCGGAAACGTAACAACCGTCGTCAGCTAAAATACCGTCGTTTGGAAGGAATACGTCATTCCAACCAGTAGGTAGAGTTAGCTGTAGTATAATAGGACCAGTAGCTGACCCACTGCGAATAGTGAAAGCAGCGGCGGATGCGGCGTTTACTAGAACACCTTGCAGCCTGCCGCGCGATGGGCCTACAAGTGCGGCGCTATCGCTTGCCGCAAAGTTATAAGCTCGTACTTCCTGCCCAGCCATAATCTAGCCCTTTTTCTTTGAGGGACGTACACGCTTGCTTTTGACAGGTTTCGCTTCCCAAGCCTCATTTACATCAGGTGTGGAAGGGTCGTCAGCTTTGAGAGTGCCGTCCGTGTTTCGAGCGCGAACCTTGGTAGAGCCAATGCCCCGTGCCGCTAGTTCTTCTTCAGAGGGGGGTGTAAACCTACTCATAATTTGCCCCTTATGCTGCTGCGATTGTAGCGCCTGTGTCGGAACGCTTCCAGTTTGTTCCGTCAGAGAAAGCTAGAATAGCAGCGCCTGCGGCCCCGTTTGAAACGTATACGAGAGTGCCTGCGCCCGCTGTAGCAGCGGAAGGTGCATTTGCAACTGTGTATGTTGGCACAATTATGTCACCGATAAAACCAGCGGTTGATGTCACTGGACCTGAAAATGTAGTAGAAGCCATTTTAGTACCCTTTGCATAAGGATTCGCTCTGTAGTCTATGCAACGTCAGGCGGGTAGATACCTGTCTACAAAGCTAATGTTGTACCCGTTGGCCAAGCATACAACATGTACTCACAAAAAGAAAGCCCCGCCGAAGCGGAGCCTTCCAAACCGAAGTTGGTTTGAGTTCTAAGGGCTTACGCGCCTTGTGAACCGTAGATACCCAGTGGGTCGGAAACGCCGAAGCTGTAACGCTCACGCGCTTTGTAGCGCACGTTGCCAGTGTCGAAGTCGCCGTCCATGCCAGTAGCCATCGCAGAACGTACGAAATGCTTCATACCGTTCGGGATGTCTGTGGTCAGGAACCAAGCGTCAGCATCGGTTAGGTAGTGATTGACACCGTAACCACCGGGAACAGCGCCGTTTGTGCTGATCGCGTTGATGTCGTTGTCCGCTGTACCTACACGAAGGTCTGTTTGTAGTAAACGAGTTGCTACGAACTGCAGGGCAGACGGGATGACGAGCTTCTGGGCGCGAGCTGCGATCAAAAGGCCACGTTCGTCTACGTATGCTGCGATGTCGATAATCGCCTGCTCGAGAGAAGTCTCGTTAAGGTCAGCGCTAACCGCTGGACGGTTAGAGTTTGTACCACCACCAACTGTGGGGTGTGCGGTGCTGAACAGTGTTACACCGTCACCAGACTGGAAAGTGTCAAAGCCCGTGTTGAGCAATGAAGCAGCTTTAACTTGCTTGGTGTAGGCCATGGCGCGAGCCAAGGCTTTGGTGTAACGTGAGGACAACGAATCGTACAGGTTATCTTCCATCGCTTCTTCAGTGATGGCGAAACCCATAGCGATTGTCTCGTGGGTGTAGCGTGCTGTAAACGCTTCTTGTGCATTGTCATATGCAATAGAAGAACCTTCAGCTTTTGTTGGTGCTGCACCGAAACCAGACAGTTTGACTTCCTCTTCAAAACTACGTTCTGAAGTCTCTGTCTCATAGATGTCTTCGTGCTCGTTATCGTACTTGCCGTATTCAAGACCAAAAAGGGCGTTGAGGCCGGGAAGTAGTTCTTTAAGCGCCTGTGCGCGTGAGATAGCCATGTTTTATCCCTCCTTACAGGCCAACAGCGTTAGTCATGCTGCTGTAGCCGGGGTTAAGTTTAACCAAAAGATCAGGGAAAGCATCACCGATTGGAGATGCGGCACCCACGATGCGGAAGGCGGCGGTAGTAGTCACAGTTGTCGCATCGACGGCACTTGTGGAGTTACCAGTAGCAGTGTTGCCAGTAGATGTAGACTGAGCAGCTGCGAAGAAAGTGTTCGCACCTATATCAGACTGGTCCATAGCGCCGTCTGCTTGTACTTGGAATAGTACGTTTGGATCGTCCACAACATACGCTCTTATAGCGCCACCATTAGAAGTGCCAGAAGGGTAATATTGTGCGAACGTAGGTTGACCTTGGTCATTTACGTACTCACAACCCACAAACACACCAAGAGAACCGGTTAAGGTTGTACCTGTTGGTAATGCGTTAGTTGTGCCGTCGGCACCTGTTGCGGTTGATAGTGCGATGTAACCATCGGCACCAATATGAACGACTTGACCGTAGAAAAGGTTTGTGCCTTCTCCAGCAGGGTCGATCAGGTACTGGGATGTAGCCCCAGCGTAGGCCATACCGTCGGCACGTTTTACCGGCTTTAGGCCGTAGGGAGCAGCTGTAGTAGCCATAATGCTCTTCCTCCAGATTCATTTACTATAACAGTAAAGAGCAGCCGCCCCTTACCAGATGATTACCGCGAATTACGCTCGGATCGGAGCATAGGCATCCGCGGGTCAGACTCACGCATGTAGTTTCTATCGACAGCTTCAGCCTGATTTTGTGCAGACTCAAGTTGACCATGGATGCGATCGTCTCGTAGCTCGGTCGGGATAGCGCAAAGCAATAACCCACCAACTTCGATATTGTCCTTAAAGCGGGAATCAATATCTGACATGATGTGTAGCTCAGGATAGTCCTCTGCCTTTACAGGCACATAGCCATCACGAAACCGTCCAGACACGTTTGTCATATCTGCATTACCCAAAGTAGATGTGCGAATCCAACGGAAATCGAGTCCGTCACGCGGTTCGGGGGTAGGCAGCATTGACGAACGCTTCCAAGGTTTGCGACGTTCACCCACTTCACGGGTTTCAGTTGTTCGTGGTTTACGATCAGCCATTTTGCATATCCTTTAGCTTTTGCGCCGCATATTCCTTGACGGATAATCCGAGGCGCTTGGCGATTGCGGCCTCCGATGAGGAGATGACAACTTTGTTGCGTGGTGCGGCGGTATTTCTACCCCCCGGGGCCACCACGGAGCCAGCCTTACGTTGTGGTTGTCGAACCTCGGGTTCCACGTCCGCAAAGCGATCTGGATAGCGAGACCTTACAGCCTCGTTTATCTTATCATAGTACACATCCGACGTAGAATCAACGCCAGACTCTAATAGTTCTTCATGTACGAGCATAGCATACCGTGTCATGCCCGTATCCTTCTGGAACCAATCGTTCTCAGCAACCCATTGTTGGGCTTTAGCATCGGGTTTAGGTACACGCGGTGCCGGTGGGCGTGCTGGGGCAGATTGGTCCTGTACCGCTTGCCTAGCAGGTTTCCAATGCTCAACACGGTCCGCCTCTAACTGCAGTTTAGACAGTTGCATCTGCGCTTCAAGAACCGCATCGGGATCACCAGCTTCGTAGGCCTCTTTATAAGCCCGTTTTGCGCTGTTAAGTTCTGAGGCTACTCGTGCCTTAGCTTCGTTAACCAGAACACCCTCACCCTCAGAAAGGTTTTTACGAAGTCGTTCGGCCTCTTTCTTCTGAGATTCAGCGTAGCTAACAGCGACTTCGCGTTCGCGTTCGGCTTCTTCCTTACGACGACGTTCTTCGTGGAATTCAAACTTCAGTTTTTTGATACGTTTTTGTACCGATTCACTGTGTTTTTCTAGTTCCTCGTCTTCGGGTATATCGGCTTCAACATCCGTAGCGCGGCGTGGGCGACCTTTATCTTGTTCAGGAGTATCGTCTTCGATCTCTACTTCAATCTCACCATCGGACATATCAATCTCAACGGCATCTTCGACTACGTCTTCCGCGACGACTTTTTCCAATTCTTCACTCATACTCTGCTATACCCCCGTGGGTCTTCAACTACAGCTTCGACAGTATCATCGTTGATAATGCGGAACTCTTTGTTATGTAATTTAAAACGCGTTCCTGAATACGATCGAAAGATGATGAAATCACCTTCCTCGCACCAAGGCCCATTAGGGAATCGCTCTTTGTCAGTATAGGCTTCAGAGCCTACACTTATGACATAACCAATAATGGTAGCAGTCTCTTCCATCTTAGTCAGTGAGTCCGGCATATACACGCCGCCCTCTGTCTTCCCTTCAAGTTCTGGTATAGCGATGAGGATTTTGTAGCCTTTAGGCTCTGGCAGCTTTGCCAGTAACTGATCGTCATCGACTTTGTCGGTAGCGTACATTTTAGTCTCCTGCAGTGATTAAAGGCTCACAGCGCCCTTTGCGTGGATTAGTCCACGTTATGTCGTATATCTACACGTATGTTCACTAAGCATCAACATATCTTTGTTCGATGTCTTTAACGTCGCCACGTATAATAGTAAGAGCTTCGTACTTCCCAACGAGCCTCCAGTAAGTTTCTTGGTCCTTTGCGCCGCCTTCGGCGAGGTGTTCCGCTATTGCAGTGCGGCTTTCGTCAAGCCGTGTTAGCATTGTATGGAAGATACTATCAGCCATCTAAGTCTACTCTCTCTGCGACTTCCATAGCCAAACGAACTGCTGACTCTTTCTGGTCTGTTTCAAGCTCTGCAACCTTGATTGCAATACGCGCCGCCTCTTTTTCTTCCTCGGAGGTAATACGCTCCTGCTGTAATCTAGCGTTCTCTTTCTTGGACATAGAGTCAATGTTGACCTTTAGCTTATCCATCTCAATTTTATGCTTCAACTCAGTCTCTTTAATCATCAGCTCACGCTGTTGAATTTGAGTGAGTGGATCAGCCTGTTGCGCAGCGGCCTTTTCTGCGGCGGCTTCGGATTGGCCCTTCTGGAACAACTTGTCTGCGGCCTGTGCGGCTAAGCGGGACACCTGAAGTTCGATATCTTCTGGCAACGGCGCTTCTGGGTCTGGAAGTTCCACGCCGAGCTGTTTCTGTATCTCTACGCGATACTGCAGTGCGACATGCTCTGTGATGTGGGACATCATCGCGGATTGGATGGCGCTGGCGAACGGTGATTGCCCCACAATCTGCATGATCTTAGGGTCTTGCATCGCCATCATGTGCGTCTGAATATGTGCCTCGTGGTCCTGATAAGCGAAGGCTTTGACTGGCTCTTGCTTGAGAATGGCCATATTCTCAGTCACTGGGTCAGCAGGTTTAATATCTTCGGGCAGTTTGATGATGTCTTCAGCATCTTTAATACCCAGAACCTCAAGCATCTGACGGTGTAACTTACCCATGTCATACATTTGCGGAGCTTGTTGAGCCAACTGTAGTGCAGCTTGATACTGCATAATACGCTGGGCCATTGTAGCTGCGTTAGGATCAGACACCGGAATAACATCCACACGACCGTCAAAATCAGAGATGCGATCTGCAGGTTCATCCATCTCGTAGGCGTACTCAGCGGGCATATAATCGTGCACAATCCGTGCCAAGATGCGAAGCTCTTGCTTCATTGCTGCGTGTAGGCGGGCTTGGATGCCCGACATCACCTGCATAGACCGCTCCATAAGCGCCAGAGTCGTCCCTACAGGAGCCTGAGCGTTGATGTCACCCACTTGGATGTCACCTACTGCTCCTATACGTCTTCCCTCGTCTACGACGTTCCCTAGCAGGCTGTAGAGTACGCTCGATGGTTCTTTGTAAGGCAGCGGAACAATCGCGTCCTTAATAGTACCTGCTGGAACGTCCACATCCCGAAACTCGCCGGGCATAATGGGCGTGGTATCTCCGGTGATACGCATGCCTCGGGCTTTGAAGCCCGCTGGGAGATTAGACAACGTACCA
>Ga0102810_1000473_pt1 | contig 14708 bp, 14 predicted proteins | sample ColrivemetaGS573_FD_84506 | JGI IMG/M metagenome (GOLD analysis project Ga0102810, IMG submission 84506) | Estuarine microbial communities from the Columbia River estuary - Ebb tide ETM metaG S.573 | ecosystem: Environmental > Aquatic > Marine > Intertidal zone > Estuary | place: USA: Columbia...
AGAAACTGGACATATGGACATAAAGTTTCAAGTGCTAATGCCAGGTTTTAACTACGATTTAGCACATCCTGGACGTGGGGCTTCTCATGGTTGGTTCTTCTTTTCTACTTATAACACTGAAGAAGCAAGTACCCTTCTCGAGGTTAACGCATCACAGAATGATAAAGATTTTATTGCAGCTATAAACTGGAAAAAAATTGAAGAATACGTGAATAATGGAGGTGGTAAAATGATGCCAGCTAACTATGCACATAACGTATATGATGAGGATACACATACGGCGACGTCTACTATGATAAAAGAGGTGCGTGTTGTTAATCCATCAGAGGTTCCTGGTGCTGTATATTTATTACCAACACCGAAATCACCTCATGGGTGTGATGTAGATCCTTCTGGAGAGTATATTGTAGGTAATGGTAAGTTATCGGCAAATTTAACAGTGCATTCATTTTCAAGAATGATAGAAGCTATTGAGAATGAAAAATTTGCTGGAGATGCTTATGGTATTCCAATTTTAAACTTTGAAGATGTATTAGCTGGTGTTGTTGAACAAGCTGGTTTAGGACCGCTACATACAGAATTTGACGATAAAGGAAATGCGTATACGACATTCTTTATTTCTTCTGAGGTTGTAAAGTGGAAAATAGGGACATGGGAAGTATTAGATAGACAACCTACTTTTTACTCTGTTGGTCACTTAACCATTCCGGGAGGAAACTCAGGAAAACCGCAAGGGAAGTATATGTTTGCGATGAACAAAATCACTAAAGACCGCTATTTACCAACAGGTCCAGAGTTAGAACACAGTGCTCAATTGTATGATATTTCTGGTGATAAAATGGAATTGCTGTTAGATTTTCCAACACACGGAGAGCCACACTATGCAGCTGCTATGCGTGCTGATATTATTAAAGAACGTTCTCAGAAAATCTACAGTTTAGAAGAAAATAAACACCCTTATGCTGCTAAAAATGATGATGATACGAAGGTAGTAAGGAATGGGAAGGAAGTTCATATTTATATGACCACTATTAGAAGTCACTTCTCACCAGATAATATTGAAGGCGTTAGGGTTGGAGATAAAGTATATTTTCATATCACAAACTTAGAGCAAGATTTCGATGTGCCTCATGGTTTTGCGATGATAGGTCAAAATACGTCGGAGATTTTAATTATGCCAGGACAAACAAAAACGTCTATTTGGGAACCAAAACAAGTTGGTGTTTGGCCATTCTATTGTACCGATTTTTGTTCTGCTTTACACCAAGAGATGCAAGGATATGTGCGTGTTTCTGCAGCAAATGCGGATACACCATTAAAATGGTCATTAGGTGAAGACATTGAATAAATAAATTAGGAGAATTTTGTTTTAGTGTTTATTCTCCTATCAAGGGCGAGAGCTGCTTTTAAGCTCTCGCCTTTCTTTTAAAACACTATAAAATCACTAAACTCTTTACGATGAAAAAGTCAAATATCATCATGTTACTTGCTGTAATAATGCCACTAGGATTGTTCTTGTTTCCACTTTGGAATATTACGCTTGAAGCCCCACAATACCCTATACCATTGGGTATGAATATTCATATTAATGATTTCTCTGATTTGCATCCGCATGACATCAAAAACATTAATCTAATGAATCATTACGTTGGCATGAAATATATTCCTGACGCTATTCCAGAATTTAAAATTTTCCCTGCAGGAATTATTATTACCACTATTTTAGGCTTAATCATTGCATTTAAGGGTAATTACAAATGGTTTCTATATTGGTTCATTCTAATGATTGTTTTAAGCTCTGCAGGCCTCTATGATTTTTATTTATGGGAACATGATTATGGACATGATCTAGATCCAAAGGCTATTATGAAATTCACGAATCCTGATGGAACAGTAATGGGTTTTCAGCCACCTTTATTTGGATCAAAAGTTATTCTAAATTTTAAAGCACACTCTTATCCAAGACTTGGTGCTTACTTTTTAGGACTTGGAATTGCAATGTCATTATTTGCTTACCTTGTAGGAAAAAAAAATCATAAAAAAACGTTAGCTGTATAGAGATATATAGAAAAGACTAAAGTACTAAAATCATGCAAACACTAAAACGCTATTTAATGGCAGTACTAATGCTATTGTTTTTCAGTTGTAATGTGTCGCCAAAACCAATAGAATATGGTAGCGATGGCTGTCATTATTGCAAAATGACTATCGTCGATAAAGTTCATGCGGCCGAAATGGTAACAAAGAAAGGCAAAGTCTATAAATTTGATGCCACGGAATGTATGATCAATTTTATGGAAGAATTTGATGCTTCACAGATTGCCTTCTATCTTTCTAATAATTTCACAGAACCCGAAGTACTTATAGATGCGACTAAGGCCACGTTTTTAATAAGTAAAAATATTCCTAGTCCAATGGGCGCATTTCTATCCGCTTTTAAAAATAAAGCTGATGCAGAAAAGGCGCAAAGTGAAAACGATGGAACCTTATATACTTGGGAGGAGTTATTAGAGCACCTCAAGGACTAGCATTATGAGAAACCAATTTCTTCTTTTAGCAATTATTTTATGGGTTAGTTCTAACTATGCACAAACTATAGAAGTCTGTGAAAATTGCACAATATCATCATTAAAGCAAGCCATTGAGAAATCTAATCCTTTGGATACTATTGTTGTCAAAAAAGGAACTTATAAAGAATTCAATATAAAAATAGATAAACCACTAACTATTATTGGGGAAGACTATCCCGTTATCGATGGTGAATTAAAAGGTGAGATTATTACTATTCAATCCGATGAAGTAACCGTAGATGGGCTCTTTATAATAAACGTGGGTACAAGTTATACGGAAGATTACGCAGCCATTCGCGTCAGAAGAAGCAAAAATTTCGTGATTAAAAACTTAGTGCTTGAGAAATTATTTTTCGGAATATATATTGAAAAATCAAGCTATGGGAAAGTCTTTCATAATAAAATTATAGGCGATGCCGTGGAAGAATATAATTCAGGTAATGGAATTCAACTTTGGTATAGCCATCATATTCTTATAGAACACAATTATGTGGAACATGTTCGAGATGGTATCTATTTAGAGTTTTCAGACGACTGTCTAATTAAGAATAACGTCAGTGCTTTAAACATAAGGTATGGTTTACATTTTATGTTTTCCAATGATGATATCTATCAAGATAATATATTCGAAAACAATGGCGCGGGTGTCGCAGTAATGTTTTCCAAAAAAATTAAAATGTATAATAATATATTTAAAGAAAATTGGGGTACGGCTTCTTATGGCATGTTATTAAAAGAGATTAATGATTCCGAAATTATTGGCAATACATTTGAAGAGAACACCATTGGAATTAATACAGAAGGCTCAAATAGGATTATTTACAAAAATAATAATTTCAAGAATAATGGTTGGGCCATTAAGGTTCGCGGTGCCTGCTATGCCAATCAGTTTATCGAAAACAACTTTCTTTATAATTCTTTTGATATTGCTTATAATAGTAAAGTCAACGATAATATTTTTAATAAGAACTATTGGAGTAATTATACAGGTTATGATTTGGATAAAAATGGTATTGGTGATGTGCCTTACAGACCTGTTAAGCTATTTTCATACATTGTAAATAGAACACCAGAAACGATTATTTTGCTTAGAAGTCTATTTATTGATATTATAGATTTTTCCGAAAAAGTATCACCAGTATTTACTCCAGATAACTTATTAGATCTAAACCCTTCAATAAAGCGAATTACATGGTAAGTATAGAAAATCTGCATAAAAAATTTGGTAAAAATGAAGTCCTTAGTGGTGTAAACCTGGATATTTCTGAAGGTGGTATTTTTGCAGTTTTGGGACCTAACGGTTCTGGAAAAACCACATTAATTAAATCTATTTTGGGCATGGTTATTCCTAACCAAGGTGAGATAAAAGTATTAGGAAAGAATATAAAAAAACAGTCAGAGTACAGGAATCAAATTGATTATTTACCACAAATCGCGAATTTCCCTAATAATCTAAAAGTTAAAGAACTTATTAAAATGATTAAGGATTTACGTGGTAACTCTACAGAAGATAATCACCTCATAGAATTATTTAAATTGACTCCTTTTTTAGATAAAAGTTTAGGAAATCTTTCTGGTGGCACGAAGCAGAAAGTAAATCTGGTACTAACCTTTATGTTTGATAGTCCATTAATTATTTTAGATGAACCTACAACTGGCCTTGATCCGATTGCGCTTATCAGATTAAAGGGTTTAATTCAAGCAGAAAAAGATAAAGGGAAAACCATTTTAATTACATCACATATAATGAGTTTTGTAGAGGAAGTTTCTGATGAAATCGTGTTTTTACTTGAAGGTGAAATCTATTTTAAAGGCACTATTTCAGAATTAAAAATGAAGACCAATGAGCCCGATTTCGAACATGCAATTGCATCAATACTAACTGAAAATCATGTTTAAAATATTAAAATATAGTTTTTACGATTTAATGCGTAGCCGCTGGAGTTACGTGTACTTTGCCTTCTATTTATTGCTCGGTATCGTACTGCTCTTTTTAAATAATGATTTGTCTAAAGCAGTTATCACTTTAATGAATGTTATTATTGTTTTAGTACCCTTAATAGGAACTGTTTTTGGAGTTATGTATTATTATAATTCTAAAGAGTTTACAGAGCTTTTATTAGCCCAGCCATTAAAAAGGTCATCAATCTTTTTAGGACAATATTTAGGTGTTGCACTGTCCTTATCAATGAGTTTAATTCTGGGATTAGGTATTCCATTTATATTCTATGGCTTATTTAAAAGTAATGCTATTTGGGATTTCTCGTTGCTGCTCATTACGGGCACCTTTCTAACCCTCATATTTACGGCTTTAGCTTTTAATATAGCCTTGTCTAATGAAAATAAAATCAAAGGATTTGGATATGCCATTCTATTATGGTTGTTTTTAGCAATTATCTATGATGGAATGTTTTTAATGACTTTAATCTTGTTTGAAGATTACCCCCTTGATAAACTTTCATTGATAGGAACGATGCTAAATCCGATAGATTTATCTCGAACACTTATTCTATTAAAGCTTGATATCTCTGCATTATTAGGTTACACTGGCGCAGTTTTTAAGCAGTTTTTTGGTACAAGTTTCGGACTTATAGTATCTTTTATTATGCTTACTATTTGGGTGATTCTACCAGTTTTAAGGATTGTATTTAAATCCAAGAGAAAAGATTTTTAAATACAGACGTTAATAAAGCAAACTAAGTCTTTTAAGATATCAGCTAAATTTAGCTATGCACTATTAGCAATGGACGTTTTGCTGTCTGACTTATTTGAGTGGTTGTAGAACCAAAAAATAAGCGTCTAAAAAAACCTTCTTTTTGAACAATTAATCCAATGAAATCAATATTATTGGTTTGTAAATAGCTATCAACCGCGTGATGCATAGGGACGCCATGAATGTAATTATATTGACAATTAATAATCGACAGATTTGATTTATCCGATTTCATAATTTCAGGGTTTTCATTATCCGGATTTATGCGTAATACATGTAAATGCATATTGTGTATTTCAATAAAATCAATTATTCTGTTAAAAGGGTCGCCATTTAAGCCGTCTTCTGGATCTAATGGTAATAAAATTTCCTCACATTTTCTATAATTATAGCCTTCAGGAATTACTAAAGTAGAAACATTAGCATGTCGAATGACATTCAAAGTATTACTTCCAAAAATAACTTCCTTAGCACCAGTAGCGCCGTTACTTCCCAATACAATTAAATCTATATTATTTGTCTTAACGGCTTGAGATACCGCCTGATTGAAACCGTCGAAATCGATATGGGCCTCAAAAGAATGCGTGCTATTTTTAAATTCGTTTTGTAATTCAGAAATATAGGTTTCTAATCTTTCTTTGGGTACCTTGACAATTGAATCATAAATACTACTGCTACCTGAAGCGAGCATTAAATCATCACTCGTAAATGTATCGGTTTTGTGCACATATAAAACATGAAACAGACAATCATATTCTTTATAAAATTGAATGGCATATCGAATAGCATTATTCGATCCATTAGAAAAATCGGTAAGTAATAAAATAGTCTTCATGTGAGCGTAATTAATACTTTAAATTTAGCCAATTATTAAGAATTTCAGCATGATTTAGGTCATCTAATTAGAAACATAAATAGAAATTCTTATATTTTTAAAAATGAAGTCCCAGATTTAATATCTAATGCGAGTTCATTAAGACTTGTGTTTTCAAGCATTTCTCTTAATCCATCCCTAATAACTTTAAATTTATGATGAACAGGACATTGATGATTTTCATCACATTTTTCTAAGCCAAATCCGCATTTTTTATAAATGTCATCGCCATCTATGGCTTGAACAATTTGCGAAAGCTTAATCGCGGAAATTTTACTTTTCTCAATTTCAAATCCACCATTAACACCCTTCACTGAGGTTATAACCTTAGCTCTTACCAATGCTTGCAAAATCTTAGCTATAAACGCTTTTGGGGAATCTATATTTTTAGCAATTTCCGTTTGGTTTACTCTAATATCATCAAATGATTTTGAAGCAATAAAAACAGAAGCCCTTACGGCATATTCACACGCTTTTGAAAACATGGTTGAGGATTTTAAATAACTTTTTAGTAATCAATTATCAAATAAACAAAAAACCATTATATATTAAACCTAACGATTTTTTGTTAGTATAAATGAGGCTATTAAAATTGGCTTATTAAATAGTTTATTAAATCAGTTGTAGTTACGATTCCAACAAGCTTATTGTCTTCAACAACTGGAAGGGCATGGAACTCTTTTTTAGCTAATATTTCTGCAACTTCTTTAATCGTTACATCAGAATTAACACTGATCAAGTTTTTTGCCATAACTTGTTCAATAGTAAACATGTTATAAACTACGGTATCTACTTCTTGTTCATCTTCATCTACCGCATCTGCAAAGCTTATTCTTAATAAATCTGTATAGCTTAACATTCCTGAGATTTCCTTGCCATTAACAACTGGAATGTGACGAATATTATTTTTTTTGAATAATAATTCTGCTGTTTCTAAATTATCGGTATGATTTAATGTAATAACATCTTTTGACATTATTGTTGAAATTGGTGTTCTTTTTTTCATGATTAATTAGTTTTAGATTATATATCAAAGATAGGATTAAACACAAAATATAAATATGATAAAAGTCAGCTTAGACCATTTGTTTGTTGAAAACCTATCTAATATCTATTGCAAAAGATTCACATGCTGTTAATGTATCCTTAACATCTGCTATCGTTGTTCTTGGATTAATTAAACACATGCGTAAAACCACCTGATTTTGTAGAATTGTAGTTACTAATAATGCATCTCTAGAATCCACTATTTTTTCAGAAATAGTCTGATTAATAGTATCTAATTCTTTGTCTGAAAATGACTTGTCAATGGGATTATATCTAAAGTTTATAACAGCAAGTGTAGCTGGTGAAATCACTTCCCAATTCCGACTTTTTCTTAAATAAGTTTCAACGTCTTCGGCTAAATCTATAGAGTAGGAAACCGCTTTTTTAAACGCATTGAGGCCAAAGGTTTTCATCGACATATAGAACTTTAATGCTCTAAAACGGCGTGTGAGTTGAATGCCATGATCATAAAAATTGATTTCTGACGTGTTGCCTTCAATGTCTCTTAAATATTCCGGTTTTTCACTAAAAGCTTGACTCAGCCATTTATGATTCCGAACTAATAAGCAACCCATTTCATATGGTTGATATAACCATTTATGAGGGTCAATTGTGAGGGAGTCCGCTTTTTCAATACCCTTTAATAAGGCACTTCCTTTTTTTGATAATATGGCTGCACCACCATAAGCACCATCAATATGAAACCATAGTTTTTCCGTTTTACATATTTTAGCAATCTCGTTTAGTGGATCGACACTTCCTGTATTCGTTGTGCCTGCTGAAGCGATAATACAAAATGGTTTTAAACCTTCTAACCGGTCTCTAGCGATAGCATTTTTTAGTTTGTTAATCGCCATTTTATATTCCAAATCAGTCGGTATTATTCTTACTTGTTCCTTCTTGAAACCAAGAACACGAATAGCTTTCACATTAGAGGAGTGGGCTTGATCGGACATATAGATAATCGCTTTTGAAAAATCATCGCCACAGCGCTGTCGTCTTGCCGTAACGAGCGCTGTTAAATTTGCCATAGAACCACCACTAGTGAAAATTCCCCCACCTTTTGTTGTCGGGAATTTAAAGAGTCTTAATAACCAATTCATGGTTACAATTTCTAGTTCTGCAGCGGCTGGAGACGCTGCCCAACCACCAGAAAAAATATTGAAACCAGTAGCCAAAGTATCAGCCATGACACTGACATAATTACTAGGACCAGGGACAAATGAATACGCTTTTGGGTGTGATACGATATTACTGTTGGGAAGTACTTCTTTTACAACGAAGTCTAAAACCTCCTGATAACTTGATGCTTCTTCAGGGACTTCCATATTAAATAACGAATCCATTTCTTTTCTGGAAGCAAAGGCAACAGGCTTTTTTGAACGTTCGGTATCAAAATGGTCCACAATGGCATCTATAACCTGATAGCCATATTGCTTCATGTCTTCTTTACTTAATTGTAATCTATGTGTGTTCGTCATATTTTATTTTATGAGGACTTTATTTATGAAAAAATCAGTAATATATATTTTTAATGACACTCAATAGCACTTGACATGATATTAACAACAGGAGCAGGAGAGAGGTAAGGAATGCCAAGACCCAAACCGCGAAGTATAAATAATAAACCAATTAGAACGACAAAAATTGGAATCGCTTTTTGGATACGTTGCTTTATACGGGTGTTTATTAGTTTGCCAAAATAGATCGCACTGGTCATTAATGGAATCGTTCCAAACCCGAATAAAATCATATACAAACTACTTTGAATCGCGTTTTGCATCGCTAAGGATGCAAAAACAGCCATATATACTAAACCACAGGGTAAAAACCCGTTTAGAAAACCAATTGTTAAAAAGGTGTCTGCCGTTTTCTTTTTTAATGCTTTGCCTAAAGCTGATTTCACTTTAGAAATTAATCTATATAGCGGTTTAGAAAAATTGTATTTATTAAATATTCGTGTGGGTATTAATATAACCACAATCATTAAAATTCCAATAATAATAGACAGTTGCTGCTGCATTCCAAAAATATAAAGACTCTTACCGATGAGTCCGAAAAGCAGTCCAATAATACCATAAGCTAATAATCTGCCAAGATGATAACTCGAAATTTGAAGTGTTTTTTTTAAAGAATTTGATCTGTCAACAGGCAGCATAAAGGCAATAGGACCGCACATGCCAATGCAGTGCAAACTTCCTAATAAACCAAATATGAGCGCAGACCAAAGCATCTAGATATATTTAATAAATAATTTCCTTTTTGAAGAGATAGCCTGTACCATTATACTGCCAGTCTACTTTAATGTTCCAACGACCATCTAACAAACGTTTGTCAGGTATGAGCAAATTGTGATTAGACAGTGAAATAGGAATTTCAAAGTCGAATTGCTTATTAGATGGCCTGTATAGGAACACTTTTCCTGTAATACTATTTGCTTTAAGTGTTTCAGGAAATATAATGATTAGACCTTGGTCTGTTTTTTTCCACTGTATGTTATCAGTCAAACTTTTGGCATTAGTCTCTTTATTAATCTCGTTTTGAAATTCTAACTCTTGTTTATAGTAGTCTTCTGTTACCAAATCATGATTATACTTATCATTCGTATTCATGCTAATAATAAAGTACATGATAAAGCTTATAAACCCTATAAATGCTAGTACGATTCCAGTTCCCCAATTAAATTTCATATTCTTTTATTTTTTTATGGCATTTCACTTTTTCCCTAATGGGTCAAAAGTGTCAGGCTTTCGGTAGTCGCTTCCAAATCGAAAAGATTTGAAGAGCTTCAACAATACCTCAATCCTTAATGCGATTTGAGCTTCTTTATTAATTATAACTACGTGGACCTAAAAAACTAACAGTAGTTGTCTCTATTAATTCGTCACCACTGTAGACTTCAATCATTAATTTATTCTTATCGCCTTTGAGCTCACTTTTATCAATTTCTATAAATAGTGTGCCTTTGGCTAAGCCTTGCCCAGGCACACTAAAGACGTTATTCGTTGAGACTAATTTAATCTCACCTTTATATTTACGAAGTTTGAAGTTCACATCTTCAATGACTTCAGTCGTTTTATTTACAAGTTTATAAGTAAATACATTACTTATGATATCGCCTTCTTTGTGCTCATAAAGTTGCCCGGGTAATCTTAATACACGAGCCTCAATATCATTCCTTAATAAGAGCATACCACTTAAAACACCAGTCAGGATAATAAGTACAGCTATATAACCTTTCAATCTTGGTGTGAGCTTAAATTTTTCTTTCTTTTCTATTTCATCTTCACTGGCATATCTAATCAATCCCTTTGGTAAGTTAATGCTTTCCATAATATGATCACACTCATCAATACATGCGGTACAGTTTACACATTCTAATTGAGTACCATTCCTGATATCAATATTCGTTGGACATACATGAACACATTGTAAACAATCAATACAGTCACCATGACCTAATTCCTGTCGGTCTTCATTCTTACGAAACTTTTTTCTACCACTTTCACCTTCACCACGTTTATGGTCATAAGCGACAACGATAGATTTTGTATCCAAGAGTACACCCTGTAATCTTCCATAAGGACAAGCAATAATACAGACTTGTTCTCTAAACCAAGCAAAAACAAAGTAGAAAACGCCTGTAAAAATGATCAAAGGAAACAAAACTCCTAAGTGCTCAAAAGGACCATCTGTGATATATTTTAGGAGTTTATCACTTCCTATTAAATAGGCTAAAAATACATTAGCAATTACAAACGAAATCACTAAAAAGACAAACCATTTAATAAGACGCTTCCTGATTTTTTCAGCATCCCACTTTTGATTTTTTAAACGGCGTTGTTTGTTTCGATCACCATCAATCCAATATTCGATGCGCCTAAAGACCATTTCCATGAAAATGGTTTGCGGACAAATCCAACCACAGAAAATACGACCAAAACCAACGGTGAAAAGTGAAATAAAAACAACACCAATAATCATTGAGATCACAAACAAATGAAAATCTTGTGGCCAAAAAGGCAAACCAAAAACATTAAAACGGCGTTCTAATATATTGAACATCAAAAATTGATTGCCATTAATTTTTATAAATGGTGAAACAATCAGAATTGTCAGCAGTACATAACTTACGATTTTACGTCTTTCGTAAAATTTACCGCTTGGCTTTTTTGGAAAGACCCATGCACGCTTACCATCTTCATTTATCGTACCTATTGAATCTCTAAAAGATTCGTTTTCTGGAGCTTCCAAACTTGTCTTATTTTATTTATTCTACTTGTATAGAATCGTTTACAACTTCTTGAATTTCTGAGGTAGAATCAGTATTCGTGTCTACCCAAATATCACCTTCTGCTACTTTAGGCTCTGCGGGTGTCGTGCCTTCAAATTGCAAAACATAACTAGATACCTGCGCTATTTCTGCCGGCTTTAAAAGTGTTTTCCAAGCGACCATTCCTTTTCCATCGCGACCGCCTTCAGACACGGTTTTAAATACATTTTTAATGCCGCCACCTAATATCCAATGTCTATCCGTGAGGTTGGGACCAATGCCGCCGCCACCATCTGCTTTATGGCAAGCAACGCAGTTTTCACTAAATATTTTTTTCCCAGCTTTTAAATCTGATGCTTCCGTTAGTAATTCAACAGTATTAAAATCTACTAAATCCTTAGCCGTTTTCTTGTATGCTTCAATTGCAATTTTTGCTTCAGCATATTCTGTTTCTAATTCATCATATTGATTTTCACCATTAAAGACATGATATCTTACTAAATAAATAACCGCAAATACAATAGACGCATAGAATCCCCAAATCCACCATGGTGGGAGATTGTTATCTAATTCTTTGATCCCGTCGTAGTTATGATCTAGAATGATTTCGTGCTCTTCTTGAATTGGTTTTGCACCAACTAATTTTTTATAAGTATTAGCAACCCAGGTAATAAACTTGGGAGTACTAGTCTTTTGAGCAGTATAGCGTGCCTTTGCTTCTTTGTCAAGACTCTGATACATAATGTTATCCATTGAACCTACAATAGCTTCGGTAGAAATTAATATCAATAGCACCAATAAGAGGAATAACATAATGATTGGCTGATCTAAGAATGCTGGTTTTTCACCAGAATCTATAAAGTATTCAACAAGTCCAAGAATGACAAAGAAAATCAAAGGGACTCTTATCCAAGATGGCATAAAGTTTTTCATAGTTCAGTTTGGTTTTGGTTATCTAATGGGATATTACTTACTGTTTTTATATAGTCCTTTTTTGCAGTGAATACCCACCAAAATAGGACCACAAAAAAGGCGAAAAAGATAAGTAGTGATATGATAGGATAAATTTCAATTCCTGAGATACTATCCATATGATTTTTTACAAATTTCAGCATGATATTAGTTTTGTATGGTTTCTAAATCTTGAACTTTTATATCTGTCCCTAAGCGTTGTAAATAGGCAATAATTGCAACAATTTCACGATTACGCATTTCGACAAACTCGGCACCTCCTGCTTTTTTATCTGCTTCATACGTTTCAGAAAAATCTGGATCTGAATAAAGGTTTTGTTCTATTTGAGTACCTTGTTCGGTCATACTCTGCTGCGCATTTGCAATATCATCATCAGTATATGGCACACCAAGTGTAACCATAGCTTCCATTTTTGCTTCAGTTAGAGATTTATTTAATTCATTTCTAACAAGCCATTGATATGCTGGCATAATAGAACCTGATGATGTGCTTTGCGGATCGTACATATGATTTAAATGCCAGTTATCTGAGTATTTTCCACCGATACGATGTAAATCTGGTCCTGTACGTTTACTTCCCCAAAGGAATGGATGGTCGTAAACAAATTCTCCAGCTTTGGAGTATTCTCCATAGCGTTCTACTTCACTTCTAAACGGTCTAATCATTTGTGAGTGGCAGCCAACACAACCTTCACGAATATAAAGATCTCGCCCTTCAAGTTCTAACGGCGTATAAGGTTTTACACTGCTTATTGTTGGTATATTAGATTCAACCATAATAGTTGGAATAATTTGCACAATACCACCAATTAAGATAGCGAGCGTAGCGAAAATTGTTAATTTGATAGGCTTACGTTCTAACCAAGTATGCCATCCTTCTCCCGCGACACGACGTTTTGAGACATTTTGCAGTGCAGCAGCTTCAGCTAATTCGTCAGAAACTTTGCTACCGTTTATGATTGTTATGATGACATTGTAAACCATGATTAGCATACCTGTTAAGAATAGTGTACCACCAATAGCGCGCATCCAATACATTGGAATGATTTCTGAAACGGTCTCCAAAAAGTTCCCATAAGTCAATGTACCATCAGGATTAAACTGTTTCCACATACTCGCTTGGGTAAACCCAGCAACATACATAGGTAATGCGTATATAATAATACCAAGTGTTCCAATCCAGAAATGTAAATTGGCTAAAGCTGTAGAGAATAATTTAGTTTTAAATAACCTCGGGATTAAGAAATAAATCATACCAAAAGTTAAAAACCCATTCCATGCTAATGCACCCACGTGAACATGTGCAATAATCCAATCTGTAAAGTGCGCAATAGCATTGACGTTTTTAAGGGATAACATTGGACCTTCAAACGTTGCCATACCGTATCCAGTAATGGCTACCACCATAAATTTTAATGTTGGATCTGTACGGACTTTATCCCAAGCTCCGCGAAGTGTGAGTAAGCCGTTAATCATTCCTCCCCAAGAAGGCATTAATAACATGATGGAAAATGCTACACCCAGGTTTTGTGCCCATTCTGGCAAAGCAGTATACAATAAATGATGAGGTCCAGCCCAAATATATATGAAAATCAATGACCAGAAGTGGACAATTGATAATCGATAAGAATAAACTGGTCTATTTGCCGCTTTAGGAACAAAGTAGTACATCAATCCTAAGAAAGGTGTCGTTAAAAAAAAGGCTACTGCATTATGACCATACCACCATTGTACCAAGGCATCCTGTACGCCGGCGTAAACCGAATAACTCTTTAATGCAGTTACTGGTATTTCTAAACTATTAAAAATATGAAGAACAGCAACAGTAATAAATGTAGCAATATAAAACCAAATAGCCACATATAAGTGACGTTGTCTTCTCTTAAGTATTGTTCCTATTAAATTCCATCCAAATACGACCCAAATTAAGGCAATGGCAATATCAAATGGCCATTCTAATTCTGCATATTCTTTTGAAGTCGTATAGCCTAAAGGCAATGTAATAGCGGCTCCAACTATAATGAGCTGCCATCCCCAAAAGTTGATTTTACTCAACATATCACTAAACATTCTCGCCTTCAGTAAGCGCTGAGATGAATAGTAAATACCTGCAAAAGTAGCATTACCAACAAAAGCAAAAATCACTGCATTTGTATGCAAGGGTCTTAATCGACCAAAACTTAACCATGAAATGCCATCAGTTAGGTTAGGGAATAAAAACATAAAGGCTAGCAGTAAACCTACTAACATACCTACAAC
>Ga0102810_1000475_pt1 | contig 14670 bp, 16 predicted proteins | sample ColrivemetaGS573_FD_84506 | JGI IMG/M metagenome (GOLD analysis project Ga0102810, IMG submission 84506) | Estuarine microbial communities from the Columbia River estuary - Ebb tide ETM metaG S.573 | ecosystem: Environmental > Aquatic > Marine > Intertidal zone > Estuary | place: USA: Columbia...
ATTTTATTTATACTAGCTTTTATTCTTCTTTATTAATTAATTTAAATGTCTCATTTTTATTCATTGCTTTTTTTCTCGTTACTACACTTTATTCAGTTAAATTGTCCAAAATTATTAATCCATTTTGTCGACCTTTGGAACCTTTTTTTGAAATTTTTTGTTGTAGATTTTTTATATCATCTTGTAAAGCAGAATTTGTAATTTCAAAAATCGTATTATCATCTTGAATATAAATATCTAGTTTTATAAATTTTTGATTTGATTTATAACTTGCTTCAATAGCGTTATCTATAATTATCCCCAAAATCTCTAATAGATATTTGTTCTGCTTAAGACTTAAATCCTCGATAGAATCCTTTATGTTTAATGTGAAATTTAATTCATTAAGTAAATCTATTTTGGTTTTTATGAAACTAATAAAAATATCATTATTTAGTTTGTTTAGTCCAATAACGTTTTTAGAGTTTTTAGTCTGATTTTCTAGGTATTTATCAATATATTCTGTTGCTGCATCATAATCATTATTAATTAATAATTGATGAACAAAATCAATTCTTTGATTTTCCATTGTGCTTAAGAGAATCTCTAGTTTTTCATTTCGGGAATTAAGCTCAGATTGAAAAATTGATTGCTTAGTTCTGATGTTGTTGAACATTACAGAAGAAGCAATTCCAGAAATGAATACAATTATAGCAATTAATACGATTAAGTATACCAAACTCTCAATTTGGAAATTAATAATATTATTTTTTTCTAAATCAATAATAACTGTACAAAAAATTATCATTGTTATGAAACCAAATCCTAAATTCACTTCAAAATAGTTGTTTGATGTTTCATTTAAAGTTGTAAATTTAGTTAATAAGATATATGAAGTTAGGGATAATGCAACTATAAGCAATTCAATTAAAAATGCAGTTAAATCATATTCTGATGCAATAAATAATTTATTGAAAGTTTCAGTCCCATATATAATGAACAGGAAGTAAATCTCAAAAAATATAATGAACAGAGTATACTTTAAAGCATAATGTTTGTTTTCCATGAACGACATGGAACTAAGCAAAATTACTAAAAAGAATAATACAAAATTGTAAGTATCACTAGTATCAAAAAAAGAAATGAATATTAAAAACAAGAATGGGACCAAACTTTTTAACAAGTTTTTAACATTCAAAGTTTTTGAGTTCATTCCAATAAATAGCACTTTAAGATATGTAAATATAAAGATTGGCATAATGTCACCTGCTTTTAGATATACTTTATTATAACAAATTTTAAATATATTGGTTATATAATTAATTCTCAATATATAGTATAATTTACTAAGTGGAGGTGGGTTTATGATTTTTGTTGTTTATGAGGATGAAGATTATTTTACGCAAATTATTGAGCTTGAAATAAAAAAGGTTGCTAAATCACTAAAAATTGATGTTGAAATAGTTTTTGCTGAAACTACGGATGAAGTATTGGAGTATAACAAATCCGAAGAGGTTATAGTCAATATTATCGATATTGAATATGACGACAATTTGGATGCTGGTATAGTTACTGCTAAATCAGTTAGAGATAAGTTTATGGGTAATTACATATTATTTTTCACGTCACATATTGAAAAAACATATGAAGTACTAAATTCGTTTATTGAACCATTAGCGTATATATATAAAGGTGATCCAAATTTTAGTGCAATATTTGAAGATGCTATTCAAAAAATAGTTAAAATTCAAAATAGTAAGGACAGGCAAGACAAAATTATATTTAGCAATAAAGATGGGGATAAGTTATTTGTTATTATTGATGAGATTCATTTTATTACGACTAATTTGTTTCGACAGAAGTATCTTGATATTTATTTGTATGATAACGTGTTAGAAGTAAAAGGTTCTTTAAAGGATTTAAATAAGTATTCTGATACTTTAGTTCAAATTTCAAGATCAACTTTGGTAAATAAAAATAAGATTAGAAATATCGTTAAGGATGAGAATCCTAAAAATAAGATTATTATTACTAAGCTAAAAGATAAAGAGTTAGAGAAAAACTGTGTTTTAACTCCTAAGTTCAAGAGTAATCTAACGTAAATATATATGAAGCACTATCAGTCGATAGTGCTTTTTTTAAACTATCCACTCCAACTGTAAGTAATAATAGAATTGGGATTTATAATTTTGGGAATACGATTATTGATAATATTGTGTTTTCTTTATGTTAATATCAGAAACATTAAGCTGATATAAAAAGGAGATTAATTCTCCTTTTTATTTTTTCTTAGAAAATGATATAATCAAATAAGTAGGGATAAACTAAATACTAATTTACAGGAGGAAACACAATGTTTTTTAACTCTGAAATAGGGATTGAATTGAGTTTTTTTGGTCCTTGGCATTTGTTGCAAATATTTATTACGGCTTTAGTAGTATTTTTAATTTATTTTTATCGTAAGCAATTAAGAGAATTTAAACATGAAAAGACATTGAGGTATATAATTGCTGGAACATTACTTGTTATTGAATTAAGTCTCCATGTTTGGCATTTGGCTAACAATGATTATTACATAGTTCATATGTTGCCTTTAAATCTATGTACTATCAATGTTTATGCATCAATAGTGATTATCTTCTCGAAAAATAAGAAAGTCTTTAATATAGCTTATTTTTGGGGATTTGGAGCACTGCTTAGTGTATTGTTCCCTGACATGAGTTATGGGCCAGATAGATATCGATACTATCAGTTCTTTTATGCTCATATGTTCTTCTTATGGATTTATATGTATATGATCTTTGTTCATGATTTTAGACCTGGATTAAAAGAGTTTAAGAGAAGTGCAGCTGTGTTATTTGTTTTAGCTATTGGTATTGCATTACCTGTTAACTTGATATTTGGTGAAAACTATATGTTTTTACTTGAACATGGTGGAACTCCCTTGGAAATAATTCATGGGTACGGAGCTGTTTCATATTTAATTGGAGTTATATTAGTAATAATAGTAATAATGGTTATATGGTATTCACCGATTTATTGGTATTTGAAGAGAAATAACAAAATATAGATAATAAAAAAGGTGCTTCTGGAGAAGCACCTTTTTTTTATTTCTTTATAGCTTTAATTAATCTGAATAATTCGTTTGTTTTATTATAAATCAATCTTTTTGCATTTTCTTCGTCCATTGCTTCTTCAAGACTCATGGGTGAATCCATGATGGAGAACATTGATGTTATTCCATGTTTATGTCCTTTTTTGGCATCCTCTGTGATGCTTCCAGCTAGAGCTATAACAGGAATATCATATTGTTTCGCAATCTTTGCAACTCCAATTGGTGCTTTACCCATTATTGTTTGGAAGTCTAAACGTCCTTCACCTGTGATAATCATATCTGCCCATTTGATATCTTCAATAATTTTGAATTTATCAAATATGATGTCAATCCCTGGTGCTAGTTTTGAGTTTAATAAACTTAAGAATCCACCACCAAGTCCACCAGCAGCTCCACTACCACTAATAAATGCAATGTTTTTACCAGTTGTCTCTTTTATAACAGAACTAAAGTTTTGTAGTCCATAATCTAGTTCTTTAATGTCTTCAATTGATGCCCCTTTTTGAGCTCCATATACGTAAGCAGCACCGAGTTCACCATATAAGGGGTTGTCTACGTCACATGCTACTAAGAATTCGCATTCTGAAAGTTCTTTTAAGGCAAATGTTGAATCAATTGATTTTATCTTTGATAATGAAGAACCTTTTGGAATTAATTCGTTTCCTGATTCATCTTTAAAAACATATCCTAAAGCACTCAACATACCAATACCTGCGTCGTTTGTAGCACTTCCGCCTATACCGATAATAAAGTTTCTCGAACCTTTATATATAGCGTCTTTAATCATCTGACCTACACCGAAAGTTGATGTATTAAGAGGGTTACGAAGATTAGCTGGTACTAAAGTTAATCCCGATGATTTGGCCATTTCTATAATGGCTGTTTGATCGTTTAATATACCGTATTCAGCGTATATGTTGTTAAAAAGAGGATCTTTAACTTGAACTCGAACTTTTGTTCCGCCAAGACCTTGAACTAAGGTCTCGTAAGTACCTTCACCACCATCAGCTATGGGGATTTTTTTTATGAAGTAATCAGAAGATACATCTTTAATACCCATTTCGATTGTATCAGCTAATTGTGTTGTACTAAGTGACCCTTTAAAAGAATCAATAGCTATTAATATATTCATATTGCCACCCCATTTTTATTTACAGAATAATAAATCCTAATACTAATACAACTATTAGTGTAACGATACCTTGAATAAGTGTCGCCATTGTTTGAGTTTTGTATGCAGTTTTTACATCCATACCAGTAAACTGAGCAACTACCCAGAAGTATGAATCATTTGCATGTGATACAGTCATTGCACCAGCACCAATTGCCATAACAGTTAATACAGCACCCATTGTAGAATCTAATCCTAATGACACAAGTAAAGGAGCCATTAATCCAGATGTTACAACTAGAGCAGTAGTACTTGAACCTTGAGCTGTTTTTAAAGCAGCAGCAATAATAAATGGTACTAATAATCCAAGACCTAGAGTTGCTAATTCTCCACCAAGTACGTCAGCGATTGGAGTAGCTTTGATTACAGCACCAAATGCTCCACCAGCAGCAGTGATTAAGATGATTGGTCCAGCAGTTTTAATTCCTTCGCCGATCCAGTCAGTTAATGTTTCTTTATTAAATGCAGGTAATAAACCTAATGCGATAAAGAATCCGATTAATAATGCATTAACAGGCTTACCTAAGAATATAAATAATGTATAGAAGAATCCATCACCAAGTGGGTTACCTGGGAATGCAGCTACAGTTCCGATAGCGATTAAGATAATCGGAATTAGTATTGGAGCAAATGCCATGAAAGTTGATGGTAATTTACCATATTTTTCAGTGATTGCTTTTTCTCCAAGATCAACACCTTGACCTAATTGCTCACCTAAGTTTGCGTTTTCTACATCTTCTTCAATTTCAATTTTAGATCCAATATATTTAGCCCAAGCATAACCAGCTAACATAGTGAAAATTGAAACAAATCCACCAACAAGAATTACATAACCTAATTTGTCTGATAAACCTAAGTTACCAGCAGCAGCTATTGGCCCTGGTGTAGGTGGTACTAATGTGTGTGATGCGTATAATCCAGTAGCTAATGCAACACTCATTGTTACAGCGCTTGCTTTAGTTTTTCTTGTAACACTTTTACGTAAACTAGAAAGAATTACGTATCCTGAGTCACAGAAAACAGGGATAGACACGATCCAACCAATAATACTCATTGCAAGTGCAGGACGCTTAGGTCCAACTACTCTCAATACAAAGTCTGCCATTTTGATTGCAGCCCCTGATTTTTCTAAGATAACACCGATAATTGTACCAAGTACGATAACAATTCCAATATAAGCTAAGATTCCACCAAATCCGTTACGAACTATTACATCGATGTTTTCCCAAGCAATAACAGGTTTACCTTCAACCACTAACCAACCAAAAGATTGTGGTATTGCAACACCTATTGCCACAAAGAAAGCAGCTAATAATAAAACAATAAATGGATGAACCTTAAATATTGATGTAGCAACAACGATTAGGGCAATTGCAGCTACCAGTAAAAAAATTAAATATAATGCCATTATGTTTCCTCCAATTTTAGTATTTTGTCATACAATAATGAGTAAATAATACAATATTTTATGAATTGTACTATAAAAAGCATTAAATTGTATTACAATATTAATAATATCAAAAATTGTAAGCGTATACAATAAAAAAATAAAAAAAAGTGGTTATTTACCACTTTTTACGTCTTTTATTGTTCTACTTAAATGTCTTTTACTATATACTCTTGCTAACTCGATATCTCCTGAAATTATGGCATTTAGTATTTTTGTATGTTCAACTATTCTTTCATCATTTCCGATCATGTGATATTCACCACGAGCATTACTTTCTAATACTTCCCACATAATTTCATTTATATTATGTATTAACTTATTAAATGTATATTTAGATATTGTTAGGTGGAATTTCCTATCTAATAAAAAGAAGTCTTCGTTTTCCTTATAATTCTCCATATCCACTAATAAATTACTCAGTTCTTCAATAACACTTTTATCAATGTTCTTTAAACACAGTTCAACACATAATACATCAATTGCCTGTCTTAGTTCTAACATTTCAACATAATTGAAATTGTGTATTAGCGTTGGTGTTAATACTTTTAAATAGTTCTCATCATTGTATTCACTAACATAAGTACCACCAAACTTAACTTTTTTAAGTAATCCAATCGCTAGTAAAGCTTCAATTCCACTTCGGACACTTACTCTACTAACGTTTAGCTCTATACATAGACTGTTTTCAGAAGGGATTTTTGAGCCTGGTTTCCACTCTTCCAACATTATTTTCTTTTCTATATAATCTTGCACCATTTGTGACTTTGCTATCATAATATCACCTCAATAATATTGTATCATAAAAAAGCAATATTGTAATACAATCCTTTGAATGTGATGTAATTATTTAGTTATATTAGTTTCATGCGCAGAAATTGTTTCATCAATTGTATTATAATCTTTGGTTTTTTACTCTTTGTTTTGAACAACTTGATGAATGACTAACTGAGGGAAAGGTATATTAATGCCATTCTCATCTAATACACGTTTCAGTTCCTTGTTTAAAACTCTTCGGACATTGATACGATCTTTTTCCTCACAGTGTGCAATCACTCTTACTACAACAGCAGAATCACCTAATTGATCAACTCCATCATACACAGGCCCAACAAGGATTTGAGGGAACTTCTCTTTTATGCTTGGCAAGTTGCTTTTGATTATTTCCTCAACTTTATCAAGATCGGCTCCATATTCAATCGAAATTTCTGATACTGCGAATGATAAGTCTTCTGATAAATTTATGATTTCTCTTATATCAGAATTTGCAATAATTAATATATTTCCATAGATATTTTTAATTCTTGTATTCCTTGGTCCAATTTCTATTACTTCACCTCTAAAACCATCAACTTCAACAAAATTTCCAACAACAAATTGTTTCTCAAAGATGATTGATAATCCAGCAAATACATCCTCTAATAAACCTTGGGCTCCAAATGAAATTGCTAAACCAGCAATACCTGCACCAGCTAGTAGAGTCGGTGTTGGTACATTCCACGCTGAAAGCACAAGAATTAAACCGATTACCATACTTGCAAATTTTGCAATTGAAGTAATGAGAATTCCAATCGTTTCTCCTCTAGTACTGTTTCTCGTAAATAGTTTTATTACTACAGATATCACATAAAACAATATTCCAATAAATAATATTATTGCGACACTCTCTAATATATTTATATAGTTGTTTTTAATAAGACTTCCGATATCAAAGAATTTACCAATTGAACTATCAATTATCGTTTCAAATGCTGTACCTGGGAATAAGATACTTGTAAGACTACCAACTAAAACAAAGACTACGATAATCCCTAAAACTATCCATTTATGTAAATCTAAACTACTCATTTTTTCTTTCATTTTGTTACCTCCCTATTTATAAAAATGTCTGTTGTATTATTTTGTAAAAAGTTTTCTAGTGTGGTTATTTCCCCAATTTCTACAACTTTATTCTCTAGTCTTAAAGTTTGAGGATTTGTATATGTAACAATGAATTCAAAGTAATATGTTGTGCTTGGTAATAAATTATCAATGATAAACATATAGTTTTCAATCCCATCTTTACTTAAATCAATTTGATCAGTTCGGAGGAGGATATCATCTTTGTATATTTTCATCTCGTAACTTATATTTTCAAGATGGTAGTTGTTATAGATGTAGAAACCAATCTCTTCAGTATCAATATATTCTGTATAAACTGATGTATATAAATCAAATGGGGGTGTTACTGATATTTCATCTAGCTTTTCTTCTATACCATTTGATGTTACCCCTTCTATATATATATGAAATGTATCTAAGGTATAAATATCAAATAACTCAATACTAGTTTCTAGTAAGGTAAAGGGTATCAAATTATATTGAAGATCAGTACCGGGTTCAAAGCTATATCCATAATATAAATTATAGGTTTCATATATTAAATTTGGATCATTGATGGAAATATCGACAATATAATTTGTAGAAAACTCAGTACTTACTGGGGTTACAGACAATATTGTACCTCCAATTTTTTCACCTGTTGTGATTTTGATTGTATCTAGCCGTTCTTGTCCAAACCCTTTATTACCATAAACACTTAATCGATATTCTGTATTATTATTTAAGCTATCAAAATAGCCTGAGTTTTCACCCAAGCTAATCGGTTGTTCGTAAAATTCTAATTGGTTTTCAAGCACTACAAAAAGTGTAGATAAATCTAAAGCATTATCTTCATCAGTAACAGTTACTTGATAAACAATTTCTTCGCTTAAAGCTACAACTTTTGTGACTTCTGCTTTAGGTGATGCTGGAATTAAAGTTACAGCAGCAACTACAGCAACAGTAGACATAGCAAAAGTAGACATTAAATCTTTAATAGCTTCAAATCTTCTTTTAGTTTCTTCGTTTTTCTTTCTACGAGCTTTTGACATAAGATTCTCCTTTTTAAATATGATAGAAAAATCGTAAGTAATATCGTAAGTAATGTGATGTTGACCCTTATTTATAATTATACACATAAATTAAATGAAAAAAAACAGGAAATTCAAACTTTATTAAATAAGAAATGTAATTTGTATCAAAGTAGTGAAAAAACATCTGTTCACGTATATTTTAAAATAGATAAATGTTAAAAATTTTTATTGCAAAGTGAAATGAAAATTCCAGCTTTATGTTAAAATTAAAAGTAAGTATATATATTAAACGATAAATAATTATATAAATGAATTTTATTAGAAAGCGGGGGGTATGAATGAACAAGAAGATATTAAACTTAATTTTGATTATTGCATTAGTAGTTATTTTGGCTACTGCAGTAACTACATATGATAAAGAAGAAACAATTGATACCTTTAATGGAGCAACACCGACAAATGATGTTATGGATGCTATAACAGGCGCAACTGAAGGTCGTGATGAAGGAGATGATGACTAATGATTTATGTTCCGGTTATTACGATATTTGTTTTATATGCTTTTTTCTTTCATAAATTCATTAGAAAATATGAATTTATTCACTTAGTGTTGCTAAATAATTCACGTATGATTTTTTATATCGTTCTCTTTACTAGTTATGCTATTCTAAAACTCATTGCAATTATTGATAAAAGATATACTTTTAAAAAAATGAATCTTAATAAAAAAACGGCTTTAAGTAAACAATGATAATTTTCGTGATATAAGATTGGGTGGTAATATGGAAAAAGTTTTGTTTCTATTTATGATATTTAGTACTATAGGATGGCTTTGGGAAACTCCTTGGGTTTCTTTTAGAATGAAAAAATATGTGAATAGAGGATTTTTACATGGACCTTATATACCAATTTATGGGTGTGCAATAGTTACTGTAATTTTATCAATGGGAATATTTGATGGAATCAATAACTCAAGTATCTTTGTAATGCTTATCCAAGTGGTATACATTGGATTAGTTACAGCTGTTTGGGAGTTTTTAACTTCTTGGACATTGGAAAAGATTTTCCATACAAGATGGTGGGATTATAGTAATCACAAATTTAATTTTCAGGGAAGAGTATCACTTCATGTAACTGTCTTTTTTGCTATTTCTGCATTTGTTATATGGCGTTTTGTAAATCCAGTATTCGTTGAGTTGTATGATGCGATTCCTGAGAAAACAATGTTTGCTTTATTAATTGGATTTTATATAGTATTTTCGATTGATTCATACTTAACGCTTAGAGATCTATTTAAATTAAGAGACATCATTATTACTCTTGAAAAATTAAGTACTGAGATAACTGGAAAAATTGGAGTTTCCGTAGCTGATTTCAAAGATGGTCTCCAACTTCGAAAAGATTACTTGAAAGGTAACTTATCTGAAGTTAAATTGCAGATCCAAGAACTACTTAAGAAGTTACCATCTGGTCCTTCGTTTAAATCAATAAAAACTGAACTTGAGAAAGTATCAGACACCTTAAAAAATAGAAGTAGTATCTATCGATTTATGGCAAAATATCCTCATAGTGCAAGTTCTAAACTATCAACATTTAAATTAACGATTAAAAATATGGCAATCAATAAAGATAAAATAAAATAGAAATCATTAAAAACAGCAATACTAGACACTTGTCCAGTATTGCTGTTTTATTACTTTTATATTAATTAGTTAATTGGTCTTATTCTAACTACATCCTGTTAGAAATAAGATTAGGATTATTAACATTATTTTTTTCATAGTTATCACCCTCTTGTATTATAAACCATTTAAAATAGTTTGTCATTTTAGTTTTCTATTATCCGTTTACATAATTTAGGTCATGACTCTAAAGAGGTTTTAAGTGATTTGCCATTACCATTAATAATTAGCACAAATTAGCTTTAATTATTAAAAGAATTATTTTATTTCTTGTAGTAGTTGTTGCTCAAAAAAAGAAACTCCTCCACATAATTTAGATTCTCAATAAAGTGGGGGAGTGTTCACGTTTTTTTTCATAGGATACATCTAATAATGTATGATATAATAACTGTAATGGAGATGATGTTATGAAGACGAATGAACAAGGTAAAAAAATTGTAGTTGGAGTTATGATATTTATGGGAATAGTATTTTTTATGCCAGTTTTTATGATTTCTTCATTTGATGGTTTTCCATTTTTTGCTTTGATACCAATAATTATGTTTAGTATGTTTGGTTTCTTTATATTTTTTGCGATTAAATATGCTAATAATAGTAATAATGTAAAGACGCACTCAATGAATTATAATAATACAGATGAGAGACATTGCACTTCTTGTCATGAAGCAATAGGCGTTAATCATCAGTTTTGTCCTTATTGTGGCGTTAAACAATCAGAATATGTTATTTGTGATTATTGCGGACAACAAAATTCTAAACATGATTTAATGTGTAAAAATTGTAATGGTTTATTAAAATAGATTTGTAGTTTGAAAGGAGAAATATAATATGAAAAAAATCTTTATTGGGTTAATAATTTTTGTTCTTATTTTGCTTCTTATTGGAATCTTTTTAATGTCTAAGCTTAGAGTAGATATTACAGAGGATGATTTACCTCAGGATGTATATACAAATAGTGGTGATCCATCACTAATTGCACAAGCGACACTTGTTGAATTTTTAAATCCTTTATCTATTAAGGATGAGTACACTTTAACAGAAGAATTTTTAAACTATATGTTACTTGATTCTATTAGAGAAAACATCAATGAGGATTATGATCCTTTAAATGAGGATTGTACTGTATTGGAATGTGATGTAATTGTTGATACAGAATATGGTAATGTTGAGTATGCTTATGTTAAATTAAATGAAGATAATCAAATCGTAGCAACGATTAACTTTAATCGTGAATCATTTCCTGGAGTTGAGACTGCGGTTTATTTGATTTTTGAAGTTGAAGTAAAATTAACTGAATTGGAAATTGTTTTAGTATTAGATACTGTTTTTCTAAATGAAACTGAAATCACTACGGATAATTTAGATTTTATTCTTGGGTATTTTAATTCTGAGAAAATAGAAGATATGATTACTATTGGGGTTTTAGATTTGGAAACATATAGCTATACTGTATCGTTATTAGTTGAATAAATATATATAGATAGTGAAAGCATATTGATTTCAAATGCATATAATTGGATTTGTATGGAGAATACCCACCTCGATCCACTATGAATGTAGTTTATTTCAAAAAAAGATATCTCTTCGTGAGATATCTTTTTTATGAGTATTGTTTATTTATTATTTTTTGAATGTTTTTTAGCTTTAGTGAATTCTAAGAATTCTTGTTGACGTGTTGTTTCATAATTGAATAATGAAGTTGTGTTAAACATAATAGTTCCTCCTTTGATTTATCGGTTTATAAGTATGTTTCTATCTTTTATTATTTTCTATATTTTTTTTTAGCATTTCTACTAGCTTTTGAATATTCTACCAGTTCATGGTGGCGTCTAGTTTCATGCATGTAATCATAATTTATGTTAAACATAATAGTTCCTCCTTTGATTATTGTTTTCTTAATATAATTGAATGTACTATTAATTTATTGAATCGAATAGTTAATAATTCTTAATTACACCTTAATAATATAACATATTTTTAACAATGTCAACACTTTTATTAAATAAATTAACATAAATATTGATATAATTAATATTAACATTAATATAATTAATATTTAAGCCAATTAATACGCGTATTATGTGATTTGTTTTTGAGTCTTGATTAAGATTCTTACAAATAACTTAAGAATGTTTTGTGTAATAATGAGTTAATGATATAATTTGCTTAGAAAAGAGTATTGAATACTTTTTATGATCTATGTTAATAAAGGTGGATGCAATGTATGGGGCTATATAACAATATTTCAGGAGCAGCAGTATTAGTGAATATTTTTATCTTTTTAATTATTCTTAATTCAAAGGGTAGTAAGATTAGAAATATTTTTCTTGCTTTGATTGGAATATCCATCCTTTGGACAGGTGGATCATTCTTGATGAGAAACCAAGTATATCCAAGTTATGAATATTGGTATCATATTTCATTATTGGGTATTTTTTTAATGCCAGTTGTATACTTCCGATTTATAATGGAGTATACCAATGATGTAAAAGTTAAGATTATATATGTATACCTATCTCTTATGCTTATTGCATTTGTAATTAATCTTTTTACTGGATTGCTGATACCTCCACCAACACTGAATGTTGTAAATGGAGTTGAATCAATGGTCTACGAGGAGTTTGGGTTAACTTTATATATTTTATTAGTTATTGTTATTTCAATGATACTTCATATGCTTTATTGGTTTTATGATAATATTAAAAAGAATCCAAAAATTAGAAAGATAAGCACACCAGTAATTATTGGTATTGCTGCATTATTTTTGGGTAATCTCTTGGTTTTAGTACCTATATTTAATTCTTTTCCGATTGATATTGTAGCAGCTTTAGTTAATGCATTTGCATTACTATATGCATTGATGAGAAGAAGCCCATTCAAATTACAAATGGCTACATCTGAAACTACGGGATATGTAACATGTTTGTTACTGACATATCTTACACTGATAGTACTTTATCCAGCTATTTATGAACTGTTTGAAGATTATGGAGTGCATCTTAAATATTACACGATTTTATACATTATACTTTTTACTATAATTATGGTATTTTATTATATTATTTGGAGAACCATCGTTATTGGAATTTTTGTAAAAGAAGAAGACTTAAAATCTGAGTTGGTGAACCAATATAGTTCTGACGTACAGTCGTCTTTAGATATTGAAAGCATTGTTGATGCTTCGATAAAGATTCTTGAAGAAGTCATTTCTCCGCTTAGTATACAAGTAGCGGTAAAAAGGGATCAAGAATATCAACTACAATATAGCAACAGATTATTAGATGATATATCAGTATCATTTTCTGAGAAATCTTATGTAGTAGAATACGTCGTAAAAAACTATCACCTTAACATTAGTGATTTTAAATATGAATATGGATTTAAGTCATTATTAAAACAAGAACAAGAGGATTTAGAAAAATTGGATGCAACGCATATTTTCGGGTTATTTGATGGTTCGGATTTACTAGGACTTCTTATTCTTTCTGATTCTAAGTTGCAGAAGAAAATTCAACGACCAGAAATTATCAGAATTCAATCTATCTGCACAATGTTTTCAGCAGCTCTTAAGAATGCATCATCATACGAAAAAGCTATTGTTGAATCGCAAACAGATAATTTATCACAGTTATATAACAGAAAACACTTCTATACACTATTGGAAATGACTTTTAAAAAATATCATGAGAACAACATCACACTCGTTATAATCAATGTTGATGATTTTAAATTATACAATCAATTATACGGGATGAAGAATTCTGATATAGCTTTAGCAACAATTGCATCTATTATAAAGAGATCAGTTGAAGGGATCGGACATGCAGCTAGATTTAGTGGGAAAGAGTTTGTTTTATTGTTACCTAATCAGACAACAAACCAAGCACTTAAACTATTGAAGAACATTAAACTCAGTTCAGATAAATGTGTAAAAGATATTGACGATCGACTAAAGAAAGTTATTACATATAGTATTGGTTTATGTACGTATCCTGATGGCGCAAAAACAATAGGTGAATTAGTTGAGAATACACAGCACGCAGTGTATCAGGTAAAACAAAATGGAAAGAACAACATAAAAGTATTTGATGCCTTTGAACATGAGGAATCAAAGTCCTTGAATAAATCAAAAAGTAAAGAGTACTGGTCTACAATTTATGCACTAACGGCAGCAATAGATGCTAAGGACCACTATACGTTCAATCATAGTGAGAATGTAGCTAAGTATGCTGTTGCATTTGCAAAAAAACTTACATTCAGCAATGAGATTGTTGAAAATATCAGACAAGCAGCACTATTGCATGATATTGGTAAAATATCGATACCAGAGCATATCCTAAACAAACCAGGAAGATTAAATGAAGAGGAATACAAGGAGATAC
>Ga0102810_1000483_pt1 | contig 14598 bp, 12 predicted proteins | sample ColrivemetaGS573_FD_84506 | JGI IMG/M metagenome (GOLD analysis project Ga0102810, IMG submission 84506) | Estuarine microbial communities from the Columbia River estuary - Ebb tide ETM metaG S.573 | ecosystem: Environmental > Aquatic > Marine > Intertidal zone > Estuary | place: USA: Columbia...
AAACGTGCATTGATATAATTAGAAACTTAAAATAATTGACCCCAAAGTATGGCATATTTATTAAAAAGAATATTTTTTATAATATTCTTATGTGGAACAATAATGGCTTGTGAAAAAGAAGAATTAACTGTTGAAAGTGAAGTCATTGTTATTGAAAAGGAATATATTACATTTGAATTAGAAATTGTTAATTTGGTGAATAAACATAGAAATGATTTGGGACTTTCAAATTTAAAATTACTAAACATCATATCAAAAGAAGCCGAGCCACATTCAATATATATGATTGAAAAAGGCAGCCTAAGTCATGATAATTTGGATAAGCGTACTATAAATTTAATGAACATAACAAGTGCTTTAAGTGTAGGGGAGAATGTGGCTTATGGATATCAAAACCCAGAAAATGTTTTAAAAGGCTGGCTTAATAGTGAATCTCATAGAAAAAACATTGAAGGAAAATATTACACTCATATTGGTATTTCTGCTAAAAAGAACAATATAGGGAGTTACTATATTACCCAAATTTTTATAGAGAAATATTAGTACACAAATTAAAGGTATAAAAGAAATTGTAAGTAAAGTCTTAACATGAATTTGTTAAGGCTTTTTGTTTAACTTCATTAAGTTTAGGAACCTTTTTTTATGCGCAAGGTTTTGGTTGAAAATCGATTATTTCATTCCTTATTTTACTTTATAGGATGATTTGGTTCTGTCGCATCTGTGAAAGTAAAAATGAAAACAACTATTCTCGAAATACTTTTTTAAAAAAGGGGGTGTTGATTATTTAACAAAGCCACTTGCTAAAGATATGTTTTTTGAAGTGGTCGAAAAATGGATTCATAATTAACTCAATAAATAAACCCAGCTTTAATTAAAGCTGGGTTTTTTATTAATGCGCACAATTTTCAAGGGCATAGTAAAATTAACCATGCTTTAAAAATAGGGTTATGTCACATCTAGATTAGCAAAAAACTAAAAAATCTATCTTTACTTTCAAAAAAAGATGTTCAAAGGTCATTGTTTCCCTAAAGCTATCATATTACAAGCAGTTTATTTTAAATTAAGGTTTAGTCTTAGCTATAGAGATGTAGAAAAATTATTATCCATTAGAGGAGTAAAGGTGTGTATATCTTCAAGATAATTTAGATTTATACTTAGAGTGTTTATGATAAGAAATCACACATTCAATATACGGAAATTTACGAAATGTTGATCATCTTTTAAAAAGATAAAAAGTTAACTCCTTAATTTTTTTATAATTGCATATTGAATTATTGAATTATTGAATTCCAGCTGCAGCTTCTGTCAAGAAGGGGAGCTTATCAAAAAAGAGGTCATTTTTGACCTCTTTTTTATATTTAGACTTTTCCAAAATCTTACTAGCATTGATGATAAAGACTATCTCTGGAATGAATGGGGTGGCTGCAGCTTTTAAATTTTTCATAGAAGATGCAACCAAGAATCTTTTTTTTGTCTTTCCATCAGCCAAAAGAACTATTATAGGAATAGAAGTAGTCAGAATGATTAAAAAAGATCAGCTCTTGAACTCAAAAAGTTCAACCTAAAAATCATTTATTTCACTGGCTTCTTAAATAAGGGAATTATTCCAAACTTTTATATTTATCTTCAACAGATGCGACAGAACCTAAAATCATTTATTCTCTACCTCGTTTTACTACATAAAACCTAAAAATTAATTAGAATAATTTAAAATATTGAATAATAGGAAGTTACAATAATTTATATTGCATTTATAGAATTAGGCTATAAAGTTTAATATCTACTTTATTAAATTTAGTAGTCTAAAATCCCAAAACCATTATTTTTATGGACTATAAAGATAAAACCAATGAAGAACTCATTTTTGAGTTAAATAAATTGCAATTTGAGCATAATACTTTAAAAGAAGATTATAATAAATGTATTGCAAAACACAAATCTCAAGAAGTAATAAGACCAAATGAAAAGGAACAAATAAAAGTCATTCTTGACTTAATTGAATTCCCCATCTTTATTAAAGATAACGACCACAAAATTACATTAGCAAATAGTGCTTTTTTTGATATATTTTGTATGGAGGAAGAGTGCGTAATAGGGAAAACTCTTGTTGAAACAGTACCTCAGAAAGAGAGCGAACATTTTCTTAAAGTTGATAGGGGAGTTCTTGAAACTGGTATTTCAGATCAGCAAGAAGAAGAGCTTACTGTTAAAGGGTTTTCACATACCATATTAACAAGGAAAAGCCGTTTCCTAGATAATTCTGGAAATAGGTTTCTGGTGGGTTATATTCAGGATATTACTAATAGAAAAAAAGCGGAGAAGATACTTCAAGAGAGTTTCAAAGAAATTGCAGATTATAAATTTGCTTTAGATGAATCTGCAATAATTACCATAACAGATGAAAATGGGATTATTAAAACTGTTAATGATAATTTTTGTAAAATATCCCAATATACAAGAGAAGAATTAGTAGGAAACACACATCGCCTCATTAATTCAAAATTTCATTCCAAAGCGTTTTTTAAAGAAATGTGGGATACCATTATTTCAGGAAAAGTATGGAGGGGGTTAATTAAAAACGTAAAGAAGAATGGTGAATACTATTGGTTAGATTCAACAATTGTTCCATTTGTAGGTGTCAATAAGTCACCCTATCAATATTTAGCAATTCGTTTTGATTCAACAGATTATAAAAATGTAATAGATAATATTGCAAGAGCTAAAAATTTACATTCCAGTTTATTTGATAATTCTGCCATTGGTTTATATCAAACCACACCTAAAGGGGAAATACTATCAGCAAACAATGCCATTATAAAAATGTTAAAATTTGATTCGTTGGAAGATCTGCTTCAAAGAGACTTAAAAACAGGGAGTTATGTAAATGAAAATAAAAGGATAGAATTTGAAACGATAATTCAGGAACGAGGTAAGATTACTGATTTTGAATCAGAATGGTATACAAAAAACGGAGATATAATTACTATTTTAGAAGAAGCTACAGCAACTAAAAATACTAAAGGCGAAATTGTTCGTTATGATGGTTCTGTACAAGATATTACTTTTAAAAAGAAAATTCAAAACGAATTGATAGAGGCAATAAAAAAAGTAGAAGAAAGCAAAAAATTACTTAACGAAACGGGAAAAATAGGAAAAGTAGGTGGTTGGGAATTTAATATTGATACATTAAAGCAAATCTGGACTGAAGAAACTTATTTAATTCATGAAGTGGATTTTGACTTTGACCCAAATGTTGAAAATGGAATTAATTTTTACACATCAGCTTCAAAACCAATAATTGATAAAGCTATAAAAAGAGCGATTGAATTTGGAGAATCATTTGATTTGTATCTTGAAATAATTACAGCTAAGAACAATTTACGAAATGTTCATGCTATTGGAAAAGCAGATATAGAAAATCGCAGAATTTATGGTTTTTTTCAAGATATTACTTTACAAGAGCAGGTAAAAAAAGAACTTATAAAAGCCAAAGAAATGGCTCAAGAAAATGACAAACTTAAATCCGCTTTCTTGGCAAATATGAGTCACGAAATTCGTACGCCAATGAATGGAATTCTAGGGTTTTCTGAACTCCTTAAAAATCCTAAACTATCAGGTGAACAGCATCAAAACTATATTCAAATTATTGAAAAAAGCGGAAAGCGAATGTTAAATATCATCAACGATATTGTTGATATTTCGAAGATAGAAGCTGGTTTAATGAAAATGGATATTAAGGAATCAAACATAAATGAGCAAATTGAATACATCTATACTTTTTTTAAACCTGAAGTGAAAGCAAAAGGGATGCAACTTTTTATAAAAAATACGTTACCTAAAAAAGAAGCTTCCATTAAAACGGATAGAGAGAAACTTTTTGCAATTCTAACCAATTTGGTTAAAAACGCCATTAAATATTCCAACAAAGGTTCCATAGAATTTGGGTATGTAAAAAAAGGAGATTGCCTAGAGTTTTTTGTGAAAGATACTGGTATAGGGATTTCAAGAGATAGACAGGAAGCTATTTTTGAGCGCTTTATACAGGCTGAGATAGAAGATGAAATGGCAAGGCAAGGAGCTGGTCTTGGTTTGTCAATTACTAAAGCATATGTTGAAATGCTTGGAGGCAACATATGGGTTAAAAGCGAAGAAGGCATCGGCTCAATATTTTATTTCACATTGCCTTATAATGTTGAATCAAGTAAAAGAAATAATCTCAAAAAGATTGAAGAGAAGGGCAATACAGAAAATCAAGTTAAAAATTTAAAAATACTAATTGCCGAAGATGATGAAATATCGGAAATGCTGTTATCAGTTAATGTTAGCGAGTTTAGCAATGAAATTATAAATGTAAGAACGGGTACTGAAGCCATTGAAGCTTGCAATAACAACCCTGACCTCGATTTAATTTTGATGGATATTCAAATGCCTAGTTTAGACGGATATGAGGCTACACGTCAAATAAGGAAATTTAATAAAGACGTTATAATCATTGCGCAAACGGCTTTTGGATTGACTGGAGATAGGGAAAAATCTTTAGATGTTGGATGCAATGATTATATAACAAAGCCCATTAAAAAAGACGAATTAGATTCATTAATAAAAAAGTATTTTAATAAATAATATATAAGTTAACTTCTTAATTTTCTTATAATTGAGTATTAAATTAATGAATTTCAATTGCAACTCAGAGTAATAGGGGAGCAAAACAAAGCCAGTCAAGAAATTGAGTGGCTTTTTTGGTTTTAATACTCTATTAAAATCAATGCCTCACACGGTATTATAATGGTAATTTTCTTCTTTCTTTTAAGATTTCTCTCCTCTGCAGTAATAAAACTCAACAGGTGTCAAGTTATTTAATGACTCATGATATCGTTCACTTTTGTATCGGTTAACAAATTTTTCCAAGGCATTTTCTAACTCTTCAGAAGCAAAATAATTATCAAGTTTCACTACGTTTTTCATAGTTCTGTGATACATTATAGCCAAGATTAAGGAGTAGTTAGGTATGGGTTAAAATGTAAAAATAGAAGTTGTAAAAAAATAAAAACCCATTAAGACGACATTTATGTAAAAATAAGCGTTTTTTTTAATACTTATTATTACATTTGTGTAAAAATAAGAACTATTATGAGTTTTGATACAGTTATTCCAACATCTAAAAGAATAGAACGCTTGCAATATGAAAACCCTTGGTGGACAACGGGCAACGTACAACAAACCTATCAAGGTATGTCTAAACGACTTTATTTTGATTTGTTTTATCCTTTTGTAAAAGAAACCGACATTAAGCGTGCAGTTGTACTTATGGGACCGCGCCGTGTGGGAAAAACGGTAATGATGTATCATACCATTCAAGAACTAATCAAGGAAAACATTTCACCACAAAAAATCTTTTTCATAGGCATTGACAATCCTATTTATATGCACCTGAGCTTAGAAGACATTTTGGTCTTGGCAAAAGAAGCCGTGCAATTAGACAGTATAGAAGGTTGTTTTGTGTTTTTTGATGAAATTCAATATCTCAAAGATTGGGAACGCCATCTAAAAGTATTGGTCGATTCCTATCCCAAAACCAAATTTATAGTTTCAGGTTCGGCTGCTGCTGCCTTACGCTTGCAAAGTTCAGAAAGCGGGGCAGGTCGTTTTACTGATTTTATGTTACCACCGCTAACTTTTCACGAATACATAAATTTAAAAGGGTTAAATCATTTGGTGCAACCTAAAACCATAGTGTACAATGAAAAAGAAATTCCTTTTTTTACCGCACACGACAACAAAGCATTCAATGCAGCATTTTTTCACTATCTCAATTTTGGGGGTTATCCCGAAGTAGTCTTGTCAGAAAAAATACAAAGTGATATGGGGCGTTATGTAAAAAATGATATTGTAGATAAAGTACTACTTCGAGATTTGCCTAGTTTATATGGCATTAAAGATGTGCAAGAATTAAATAGCTTTTTTAGTTATTTGGCTTACAATACTGGAAATGAATTTTCTTTTGAACGATTAGGAAAAGACAGTGGCATTGCTAAAGAAATTATAAAAAAGTATTTAGAATACCTCGAAGCAGCATTTTTAATTAAAGTAATTCATAAGATTGATGTTAACGCTAAAAAATTTAAAAGAGTAACCAGTTTTAAAGTCTATTTAACGAACTCTTCTTTGCGTACAGCTTTGTTTTCACCTATTGTTGAAACCGACAAAGAAACAGGCAATATGGTAGAAACTGCTATTTTTTCACAATGGATGCATCGTGAAAACTTAGATTTAAAATATGCTAGATGGAAAATGGGACGCTCTGAAGGCGAAGTAGATATTGTATTACTAGACAGTAAGTTATTTAAACCGCAATGGTGTGTAGAAATCAAGTGGAGTAATCGTTATGTAGAAAAACTACAAGAATTGAATAGTTTAATCTATTTCTGCAAACAAAATAATTTCAAAGCCACGTTGGTAACCACCATTGATATTTCAGACAACAAAACTATAGAGGGGATAAATATAACATACGTTACAGCAGCAGTTTATGCTTATAATATAGGGGTCAATACAATAGAAATAAAATCAAATTGGTAATGCAATCTCTTACCAATACTAAATACAAATTATTATTAAAATTAATGAGTGGGCAGGTTAGGGTTAAAATGAAAAAATAAAAACTGTTAATGAATTTAAGTTTTATTACTTTATTCGTTTTCAACTTGATGCTTATTTAAAGGTAAGTTCTTAAAAATTTCAAGATTATGCCATTGTTGTTGATACAAAAGACTTTGAAAGCACTATTGCGTTTTTAAGGATATTTATAAAATTGTATTGGGAGGATAAAGTATTTCCCGAAAGTGAATTTCAAATAAATTATGAAAAAGAGATGGATGAACTGTTTTTTGGGTCGAATATAGGTCAAAAACTATCTGAAAAACAGACAAAAAAGAATAACATTAAATGAAAAGGAATTGTTAGACTTCAAACTAATTTGGACTTTTATATTGAGGGTTTTATTTAAATTTAAACAGATTCAACTTGTTCTTTTTTCTGATTCTTGAATACGATTTTAAACCTCCAGTAATTTTACGGAAAGCTAAAAACAACTTAAAAGAACAAATACACATAATAGTTAACTCATTAATTTTCTTATAATTGAGTATTGAATTATGGAATTCCAGCTGCAGCTTTTGTCAAGAAGGGGAGCAAAACAAAGACTTACAAGCAATTGTAGGTCTTTTTTGTACATTTTTGTTGTGAAGTACACAACAATTTTTAACAACTTGCTATGAAAAAGGTGAAGAGTAAAAAGTTAAAAAAATAAAAAGTGCAACCCTGAAGTATGGCAAATTTAGTTGTAAGAACACTAATGCTAGTGTTCTTGTTTTCAACAATAATTGCTTGTGAAAAAGCAGAAGAAAGCGAAAAACGGTTTAGTAAGGCTATCTCAGAAGCTCCATTTCCAATAATGATTCATTCCGAAGGGGATGTTATTATGTTATCCAATTCATGGACAAAAATAACAGGTTATTCCAAAAAAGATATTCCTACAATTACTAAATGGACAGAAAAGGCCTATGGTAAAAACGCAATTCTATCTAAAGAGTTTATTAATGAACTTTACGAATTAGAGGAGGAAAAGTATGATGGTGAGTGGGAAATTATAACAAGTGACAAAAATAAAAGGATTTGGGAATTTATGTCAACTCCTTTAGGAAAATATCCAAATGGAAGAAGAATTGTTAGTTCTATGGCAGTTGATATCACTGAACGTAAAAAAGGAGAACAGCAATTAATCTTAGCCAAAGAAAAAGCAGAAGAAAGTGATAAATTAAAATCAGCATTTCTTGCTAATATGAGTCACGAAATTCGTACACCAATGAACGGAATTCTTGGATTTTCAGAACTGCTAAAAAACCCTCATCTTTCAGATAGCAAGCAACAAAAATACATTGAGGTTATTGAGAAAAGTGGAAATAGAATGCTAAATATCATCAACGATATTGTTGATATTTCAAAGATAGAAGCTGGTTTGATGGATGTTAATTTAAATGAATCAAATATAAACGAGCAAATTGAATACATTTATGCGTTCTTTAAGCCAGAGGTTGAAAAAAAGGGAATGCAATTTTTCTTCAAAAACACCTTATCAGCAAAAGAAGCTACCATTAAAACTGACAGAGAGAAATTGTTTGCAATTCTTACCAATTTGGTTAAAAATGCAATTAAGTATTCTAATGAAGGTTTCATAGAATTTGGGTATGAAAAAAAAGGAGGTTATATAGAGTTTTTTGTAAAAGATACGGGCATCGGAATTCCAAAAGATAGACAGTCAGCTATTTTTGAACGTTTTATTCAGGCTGACATAGAGGATACAATGGCAAGGCAAGGGGCAGGTCTTGGTTTGTCAATTACTAAATCATATATAGAAATGCTCGATGGCAAAATATGGGTTGAAAGCGAAGAAGGTATTGGCTCAAAATTTTATTTCACGTTGCCTTATAACCTTAATGAACTTGAAGAAAAAAATAACAAAAAAGACTTTGGGGTTAATGCCAATTCAGAAAATCAAATTAAAAATTTAAAAATACTCATTGCCGAAGATGATGAAGTATCATCAGAATTGTTATCAGCTATAGTCAGTGAGATTAGCCATGAGATTCTAATAGCAAAAAACGGAAATGAAGCTGTTGAAATTTGCAGTAATAACCCAGACATTGATTTAGTACTGATGGATATTCAAATGCCTGATTTAAACGGATATGAGGCTACACACCAAATAAGACAATTCAATAAAGATCTTATCATTATTGCACAAACCGCTTTTGGATTAGCTGGAGATAGAGAAAAATCGTTGGATGCAGGATGCAATGATTATATTACAAAACCAATTAACAAACATGAATTAGATTTACTATTACAAAAGTATTTCAATAAATAAAGTTAACTATTTAAACTATAAATAGTTAAAAATTTATAAAGTGAATTTTGGTTGCTACTTTACGTAATAGGGGGAGCAAAACAAAGCCATTCAAGAAATTGAGTGGCTTTTTTGTTATTATTAAATAGCTTGTTATTGACTTGGTTATTTAAGCTTCTTTTTTTTTCTGAATTTTAAAACGTTAAAATTTCAAATAGACCCTTATAATTATTTAATATATGGTTGTCTAAAACAGTCCTATTTTTGTTGATGATTTACAATTTATAATAAAGCAACTTTAAGTGAGAAAAAAAGACAAATCTGTGACTTTTGAAAAATCAAATATTTAATTGGGATTCTATTCCATTACAAAGGGGGGATTAATAATAACTACATGGTCATGTAGTTGCGCTAACTATTTTTGGTATATATATTTGTTACATAAAAAAAACTTTGGAAAAGATTTCTGCACCTCCTTTAATCTAAATCAACTTAAATTGTTATTATGAAAAAATTAATTATCGTCTTCGTTTTTATAGGATTAACTACAATAGGATTTACACAAAACAAACAAAATACATTTGAAGTATCACTCGAAGAATTAGATGTATTAGATGTCAATTATAATTACCTTAATGCAATTGGTTATTGGGATGCTGCGATACCCGTTAGAAAGTTAGCACAAAAAGTTGCTTCCTTTGATCTGGAGTTTTCTAATTGTTTAGAGGCTGATTATGAAAAACTAGAATATTATGTGCAGTATAAAATTCCAGAAGGGGAAATTATAGTAACATATGATAACGAAGGAGAAATTATTCGTACATCAGAAAGGTTTATAGATATTAGTTTACCATTAGCAGTTTCTAATGCTATAGTAAAAAAATATCCAGGCTGGAAGATTTCTAGCGATATTTATAGTGTAACATATGTGAAAAATCTAGAATTAAATAAAATATATAAACTTTTTATAGAAAAAATCAATACCGGTAAAAGAGTTATTTTGGTAGATGAAAATGGAAATTTTATTTGAAAATCATTTACTATAAAAAGAGATTGCTATAGCATATAATCCCTGAAATATGATGCTAATATAAACCTCATATTTGGAATATTTTTTTAATCAAACATTTTAAAAATTGCATAAAATATTCAAATTGTCATCCCAATAAAACCATTTAATATTTTATTACTAAAAACTATTTATTATTAACTAAAAAAAATTATTATCATGAAAAATTTAATTATTTGCTTAATTGTTACAGGATTAACAACAATAGGCTTTGCTCAAGAAAAAACAATAAACTTAGAAGAAGTAGAAGTATTAGGTATCAATTACAAATATCTTAATGCTCTTGGGGACGCAAATGTCGCCAAACCTGTAAGATTATTAGAACAAAAAGTTGCCGCTTTTGACATTAAAAGTCTAAATGACTATGAAGATGAAGAAAAAGATTATTATGTATATTTTAATATTCCGGTAGGGAAAATTTTAGCAGTATATGATGGAGATGGTGAAATCATTCGTACTTCAGAAAGGTTTAAAGATATTAGATTACCATTGGCTGTGTCCAATGCTATTGTAGAAAAATATCCAGGCTGGGTGATTGAAGGAGATATTTATTTGGTAAATTATAGGAAAGATAAAGAAATAAAAAAATCATATAAACTTTTTATAAGTAATGGTGAAAAGACTGAAAGAATTAAGACGGATGAAAACGGTAAATTTCTTTAAAAACCCATTTACTATTTAAAAACAGGTTATGTAATGTCTGTTGAAATGTACCATTATTTGGTTGGAACCAAAAATATGAGTTGATATTGAGAAACATAGATTTTTAAACTTTTTCATATCGTTTAAAACAGTGTCAAATTTCATAACAGATGATTTGACAGATCCAAATTTACAATAGTTATTATTGAACACAATTGATATGGTTAAAAAACAGCAAATTAGCCTATATCCATTATGGGAAGTTTATGTTTCTTTCTATTTAGAAACGTGTTAATTTTCTTCTGGAGACTTCCAAAAAACAAGTGGAAAATATTTTTATATTTTCCACTTAACACCACTATTAATGTACATATTTTTAATTAATAATTAACAACAACAAAAATAAAAAAAATGAAAATAGCATCAACAACCATTAGTATATTACTAGGTCTTATACTAATAACTTTTGGACTGAACAAATTTTTTGCTTTTATGCCAGTAGTAGAATTGTCGGCTCCAGGATTGGAATTTATGGGAGCATTTATAAAAGTAGGTTACGGAATGACTATTATAGCAATAGTTGAGATTGTAACAGGTATTCTTATAGCAACTAATACATATAGAGCTTTAGCATTAGTTATCTTATTTCCAATTATGTTAAACGCTTTATTATTTCACGTCTTTTTAGACCCAGAAAATATATTTCCTGCAGTGTTGGCAGTAGGAATGAATTCTTTTTTAATGTACTCGAGTAAAGAGAAATACTCTCCGCTTTTCCAAGTATAGCAGTCAGTAAAAAGTAAACAGGTTTAGACAATCTTATAAAGAGAGACTTCCTTTAACAGTGAATTTAAGGAATGTTGGTTGCAACTTTGTATAAAAGGGGTAGCAATACTAAGCGTTGCAATAATTGTAACGCTTTTTTGTGTCATTTACTACAACTTCCTGACATAAATGCGAGCTGCTATGAAAAAGCGTGTATTGATATTATTAGTAGCTTAAAATAATTGACACTAAAGTATGGTGTATTATTAAAAAGAATATTTTTTATGACATTATTTAGTGACAATTTTTATGTTAATATTTGTTTGAACTGATGCTCATCATTGTATTTGAAAAGAATGAAGTTTAAATTTAATATCATTTTAAACTAAAATTAGTATGGAAACTAAACAAGATATTCAATTTATGGATAAAGTAATTGGAGCATTAAGAAAAGCAGTCATTAATTTAGAGGAGTTTCAAGTTAAAATTGCTTTAGGTAAAGCAGAGGCTGAAGACAACTACGAAGAAGTTAAAAAGAAATTTAATTTATTTATTCACAACACTGAATTTAAAATTAAAGGAGTTAAAGAAGATATTGAAGAGCTTAAATCTAAGTTTGATGAGCTTCGTGTACAATTAGCTTTGGGAAAGGCCGAAACTAAAGAGATGTTTGAAAAACAAAAAAAGGAATTGCTATTAATTCTTCATGAAATTGAAGTAAATATTAAAAGCAATAAAACTTTAAATCGTATGTATGCGTATACTTTAATTGAGATTGAACAATTTAAAATTCAACTTGAGATTTTAGAACAAAACTACAACAGTGAAAAAATAGAATTTAAAAACATGTTTGAAAAAGGCAAACATGAATTTAACTCGTTTATTGAAAAGTTTAAAACAAGGTATTCTAAAAGTAAAGAAGAAACAAAATTAGAACATTTTCAAAATGAAATTTCAGAAGCATTTGTTCATTTCAAAAAAGCATTTTCAAATGCATAAAAATTTAGTTTTTTACTTAAAAAAAAGTTTTTTTGATTATTACTTTTATTAATAATCATAATCTCCTTTTCGAATATTTATCACCATTCTAATGCCTAAAATTACAGCTATTGAAAAACTTGTGATACCTATTACAGAAATATTTTTCCATAATGGATGTACTTCATAAATAATAAAGAGAGCTGCACTTATAATTAATGCAACCATAATAAAAGATGTAATCAGCTGTTTTGTAATACGTTGCAAAGTGTGTACAAAAGCATCAATACCTTGATGTGATAAATCTACTTTTATTTTACCCGAATTTATTTTTCTAATGGCATTTCTTAAATCTGATGGAAAATCTTCCATATAATCTATTACTTCAAAAATTGAATTCACAACTTTTTTACTCACAATTAATGGATTGAATTTTTTAGTAGCGCTTTTTCTTAAGTATGGGCGCACTATCTCAAATTGTTCAAAATCAGGATCTAGCTTTTCTATAACGCCTTCAAGAGTAACCAGTGATCGTGCAAAAAGGAAAAAATAGGTTGGTACTTTTAAACCATGATTCATAATTATATCTTTAAGTTCCATTAAAATGGTACTCATTTCATTTTTATGCACATCTCTAACGTAATATTTTTCAACAAATTCGTTGATATCAAATTCTAAATCTCTCATATTTGCTATAACAACAGTATTTGAAAGCTTTTGAAGTGCTTTGATAATTTCTTTAACATTTTTGTTTGAAATGGCCATAAATAATTTACCAAATACATAAATATCTCTTGGCAACATGCTACCCATCATGCCAAAATCTAAATATGCAATGTGCCCATTAGGAAGCACTAATAAGTTCCCAGGATGAGGATCGGCATGAAAAAAACCATATTCAAAGATTTGCTTATAATAGCTAATTGCAAGCCTTCTTGCTATTATTTTAGTATCAAAGCTCTTTTTGTTTAATTCTTGTATTCTATCAATTTTAATACCTGATATAAACTCTAATGCCAAGACTTTTATAGTGGTAAATTCTTTGTGTACTTTTGGAGAATAGGCAAACTGTTCTGGTGTTTTGTCTTTTTGAAGATTGTTATAAAAACGCTCTACATTGATGGACTCATTTATAAAATCAAGTTCTTTTAATATGGAATTTTCAAAATTTTTAACCAGTCCAACTGGATCAAAATTTTTGATAGAAGGAATTCTTTTTTCTAAAACTTCAGCAATTTTATACATGACTTTAATGTCTTCAACAATAATATCAAATATGCCAGATCGTTGTACTTTTAAGGCAATGCGTTTACCTGAATGCAGGGTTACTTTATGTACCTGAGCCATTGATGCTGATGCAAAAGGTTCTGGTTCAAACCAAGCAAATAAGTCCTCTACTGATCCTTTTAATTCTGTTTCTACAACTTTTCTCGCTTCTTTTTGAGACATTGGAGGAACATTCTCCTGAAGCTTTTCTAACTCAAATGTTAATTCTAGTGGAATTAAGTCTGGACGATTGCTTAAAATTTGTCCGAACTTCACAAAAGTAGGTCCAAGTTCTTCGCAAACCAATCTCATTTTTGCCCATTTGGTATATAACAATGCATGTTTTCTGGAAGCTTTCGGAATTAGTTTTTGAAGAAATGTATATTGTTTCCTGTCATCCAGATAATAAACCAAATCTTCAAAGCCATATTTTAATAGGACTCTTAGAATTTGATTGTATCTGGAGATAGATTTGAAATTTTTTCTAATACCAGTTAAAATTCCCATTTTATTGTGCTTCTAATTTATTTAATCGAGCTTCTAATAAAGCAATTGCCATATCAGCCTTTTCAATTTTTTCATTTAGTGCTTTTATTTCATCTAAATGAGCCACATTTATTTTTTTATAGAACTTAATAACTCCCTCTTCAATTTTTTCATTTAATTCTTCCTTAAATTCCTGAATTTTAAGAACTACCTTATCAATAAATTCCAATTCTTTTCCATTTTCATCTAATTGAGATTCTGAAATGATCTTATCAATTTCAGCTTTACCCTTTTCTGAAAGCGTACTAATTTTTTCTAATATTTGATTGTCTTTAGCTAAAATGTATAAGCTGGAAGTTAATGTGAGCAGTTCTAAGATTGTTTTGGTTTTCATAACTAATAAATTTAGATGCCATTACTAAATTTATTGCTAAAAACTGTATTGCAAAATGATTTTAATCATTTTGAGGGTTAAATTGTTATGTTA
>Ga0102810_1000486_pt1 | contig 14542 bp, 12 predicted proteins | sample ColrivemetaGS573_FD_84506 | JGI IMG/M metagenome (GOLD analysis project Ga0102810, IMG submission 84506) | Estuarine microbial communities from the Columbia River estuary - Ebb tide ETM metaG S.573 | ecosystem: Environmental > Aquatic > Marine > Intertidal zone > Estuary | place: USA: Columbia...
CCACCGCGACACAAGTTAAAACTTGACCGATGGGGGGCGCCTACTTTAGAAAAAGGTACTGGTACACATTGGTTCCAGTCACTGGTATCCGTGCGAGACTAGGCACACGGATATTCTTTGATTACGGATCAAAGGTTGCAGTTAACGAGAAGTGTCGCAGGACCCACCTGCATCATCTGACGGCATCAGGAGTTTATCCCTGGCAATCTCAATCCCGGATGGCCTACACCATCAACAGTTCTGCTATGTCGGTATTGTATTAGTATTGTATTAGTATTGTATTAGTATTGTATTAGTATTGTATTAGTATTGTGTGTTGTATTAGAGTATTGGGGTTTTTGCTTTTTTACTTAATTCGTACCGAGTTGCAATAAACTCATTTATGTGTTTAAACATATCAACAGGGAGTTCATAAATTTCTGAAATTGTTATTCCCCCCCTCATATGCCATAGTAAGTCTATCATATTCTTCTGTGTCGTGTCAAGTGCTTTTTCATATTTTTTTTGTTTTTCTACAATTTCTTGCTGATTCGCTTGCGCCAACCAGCTTATGAAAAATTTATAGGATTCATATCCATTTTTACTTTTGATGTATGATTACATTCTGGGCAAGTAAACTCAAACATATATAAATCTTCGTTTGGTTCAAATTCTTTTAACAGAATATCAGTTATTTTATCTACAACATTCTTTGGAGAATTAGAAATAAATTCTCTGATATGTTCAACATTATCAACTATTTGCTTTTCGCCTTGGTCATCAACCATTTCAACATAGCGAATCAGATTAGCAATAATATCAATGTTGTATGATGCTATTTTCTTATAAGAGTCGAAAAAGCGTTTTGAAACTTCTATGTCTGTATCAGTTGTTTCATCCGCAGTACTATTTTCAATCATATCTTTTAATTTGCGAATGACACTGGTTTGTTCAAGATCAACCAATGCGCGTTTTGTTGTGATTTCAACAGTGGGAGGACGAATATGCAATTTAGCCCCATCGTGTTCTATTATAGGTTCATGGTCATATTCTGGAAAACGATTAATTATATAATTCAAGTCAATCGTATAATCACTTATTGCACCACATTCACTACACGTATGATGATGTGTTAACTCACTGCCATATGTTGCGTATTTGATAGCAATGATCAATGCTTCGACATCAATGCTTGCCAGTTCTTTTGGATTTTTGATAGCAGGCACACAACTTTCTATAACTGTGATTACTGCTTCGCCATTCAATAATGCGTCTGGATTTTTTAAAATAAGTTCATCCATGGCAGTCATTGAAAGAATGCCGATATCACCTGCTAAACTTGTTTCAATCTCTGGATTAAATATACCCTTCGTGGGCACAGTTATATATATTTTTGGTTTTCTAAAATGTTTTGATAATGGGTTTTTAGATGACATTTGTCTCTCCTGATAAATACACTATAATGCACATAAACAGTATAGTGATTACTTTACTTATCTTGGTAAATTCATAGTTTATTATAACTGATTCGTAGTAGAAAGTCAAGGAGTTTTTGATGACTGAAGAAGTTTATATCACGGGTTCTAATTTGCCGGCTTGGGCATCCGAAACAACATTGCAGGGATTACTTACCGAAGCAAGAGCCCAAGGCGGCAATATTGGTACTCTGGTACAATTGCTTCGTACAGCAAACAGTGACAATGGTGTTGTTAATGCGGTAAATGAACTAAAAAAAACAAACCTACAGAATAATGTAAAAGAGACTGCGAAACGTAATCAAGACAACATTTCTGATAATAGAGATGATGCGCAGATGGCAGCAACAGTATTAAAGGGAAATATTAGTCGAGATAAAACAAACAAGACTTTACATACTGGATTTGCAAGACTCAGTAATATTATGGGAAATGTGTTACCTGATAAATTCGGAAAGCATTTCAGTTCGCTTGCTGATTGGCAACGAGATAGAACGAGAGCATTAACCGATCCGGAATTCGCAGCCGAACGTGAGGAAAGGATACAAGAGGGCGGCGGTATGTTGGCGCGCGGCTTGGCTGGTGTCGGACAAGTCATTTCAACCTTGGCTAGTATTGGATCTGTTGCTGTTAACTATACTAAAGACAGCGTTGAGGAACGTGTCGCCGTTGGTAGGGAATTTACACAGATAGGGGTTCGTTCTGCAGAAGATGGTACCTTTTCAAGTATGGCTCTTGCGATAAATAACGTAAATTTCGCTCTTGACGATATGGTTGGTATGGCTCGCGACTTTTCAGAAGCAGTCGGAGTACACGGAGTTGTAGCCACTGCAAATTTTGTAGATAGTATGCGTCCAGAACTGATAACGGATTATAATTTAGAGTTTGGTGAGATTGTAGACGCTTCTGGGAGATATTTGGATGTACAAAGGCAACTGGGGCAGTTAAGTGGTATGTCAACTGGCCAGATGCAGTCAGGTATGCGAGACTTCATGGATACTGCGTTGGAATTATCTAATGTTTTGAAAATAAGTCTTCCTGATGCTATTGAACAACTTCACGAGGGAATGACTAATCCCAGAAACAGAGTAATGAGTGCAATAGTAGGTGCTCCCGAGGAACTAAGAAATGATGTTTCTTTCTTACAGAATTCCCTGGGTGATCTAGGAGGAATAATTGGTCGTCTGGCAATAGATCCAAATACTGCGATGCTGGATCCGCAAGTGCAGCAAATGCTGTCTGCGGAATTTTCTTCAATACGTCCAATGATAGAAGATTTTGCAAGGCGTGTCCGAAATGAAGAAAACGCAGCAGATATAATAGGTGACTATGCCACAGAGATGAGAGCCACTTTGGATAATGATCCTGCATTTACACAGATGGTAGCTATGGGAAGTGAGATAGGCACTGCTTTGTATGCTAATCTACTGTCAATATCAGATAATATATCAGATGCAAACAGGGGTTTAGCAACTGATGCCACACAAACCCAGGTGATGGAAACATTGGAAGGTAACCGTGTGTTGTCTACAGTGATTCAAGGTGCTATATCAACAGCAGTCGATAGTATGGAAGCCGCTGGTAGTATAGCAAGCAATTACGCCGCGTTGGAAGGTGTTTATGCTGATTTAGTCAATACAGCAACTTCTGAAAACGGATGGATGCAAACATTGGCTAATGCTATGGGCGGCTTGGGTGACATCACCTTGCGTGTAAACACCAAATTTCATGAACTGATTGCCGCCGCAGCCGCCACCACCGTTACCACCGTCCCGGACAACGATGACGGTGGACACGCCCAGCAAGACCAGCCCCGAGACGCAGCGCCAGAAGCTCTTTTCGGCTTCGGCGCCCCCGCTAATGACATCACTAACATACCAGAACTTTTGGTCGAGGGTATGGGAGGAGGCGCGCTTGCTACACCCGAAAATCGCACTGTGGCTGCCAACGAACTTAGTGAAATTATTATGTCTATCACGGATAGTTCTATTCAAGAGCAAATAGTTCGCGCGATGCGTGTCGAACTCGAAGAAGCCAGAGGCGGCGTTAATGATCAAGGCAATGATTCGGAATTATTATGGGCTGAAGTACTGAACGCTCTCAATCGTAACAGTGCGGGATTAGCTTCTTTACTCTCACAACTACAATAATAGCACTTGTAAAATATCGATAAGTATGGTATAATACGACATTAAGGAAAGAAAACAAATGGCGACTTGGAAAAAATATTTTAAAACGCACGATATGATTAAAGCTGCGCAGCAGGGAAGCGAATCCTACAATAGTTCGGGATCATCTGCTAGTTCATCTGCTTCGGTCAACAAATGGTTACCGGAAGTATATCAAGGTCAGCCAAATCGTGTACAACGATATAATCAGTTTGATATGATGGATCTTGATAGTGAGATCAATGCTGCTCTTGATATTATCGCAGAGTTTAGCACATTAAAGAATGAAGAAAATGGTTTGCCATTTGTTTTGGAATACACTGAATCGCCAACTGATAGTGAAAGTGAAGTTCTTACCAATACACTTGCGCAATGGATTTCATTGAATGATATGTCTAAAAGGATATTTCGTATATTTCGCAATGCTGTAAAATATGGTGATCAAGTATTTGTTCGTGATCCAGAAACATATAAGATGTATTGGGTAAATCCTAGTAACATTGAAAAGATTGTTGTGAATGAAGGTCGCGGCAAGAAAAAAGAGGCATATTTTATTCGTGATATAGATTTGAACCTTCAAAATATGTCCATTACAATGGATCAATCTAAACTAACGAGGGCTGGTATTGCGCCAGTAGGATCAGCCGGATCATCTCATGCTGCTTCAACTGCGAGTGTTTCATCGAGTTCTCTATCTGCTGGAGGCAGATTCACCAAGAATGAAAGCACGACTGCTATTGAGGCAAAGCATATTATTCATCTTTCATTAAATGAGGGGGTTGACGCTTTCTGGCCTTTCGGTAACAGTATTCTTGAGCCAATATTCAAAGTATTTAAGCAAAAAGAACTTCTTGAGGATGCTTTGTTGATCTATCGTGTTCAAAGAGCACCAGAACGTAGGGTCTTTTACATTGATACTGGCAATATGCCTACTCACAAAGCAAACCAACATCTTGAGCGTATTAAGAACCAGATTCATCAACGCAGAATGCCAAGTCGCAACACTGATGGCAATACAATAATGGACAGTACCTACAATCCTTTATCGATTATGGAGGATTTCTTCTTTGCTCAAACATCAGAAGGTAGAGGATCAAAAGTAGAGACATTGCCAGGAGGTGAAAATCTTGGCCAGATTGATGACTTAAAATATTTTAACAACAAACTAATGCGTGGCTTGCGTGTTCCGTCGTCATATTTGCCTACTGGTCCTGAAGATGGAACAGCGGTAATTAATGATGGTCGTGTAGGTACTGCAATGATTCAAGAGTTTCGATTTGGTAAGTTTATTGAGAGATTACAGTCATTGATTGTTGACGAGCTTGATCGAGAGTTTAAGAGATTTTGTAAGCATCGTGGTGTTGAGGTAGAAGCATCGTTATTTAAGATGCGGTTCAACGAACCACAGAACTTCGGCAAGTATCGTCAACTTGACATGGATGCTACTGCGATGAACGTATTTACGACTATAACGGAAGCACCATATATTAGCACTAGGTTTGCGTTGAAGCGGTATCTTGGCATGACTGAAGATGAAATTCTTGAAAATGAAAAAATGCTTCTTGCCGAGAGAGGTGATAATGATATTGATAATAATGATTTTGATGGATTGAAATCAGTTGGTGCAGCACCACCACCGGGTGGCATGCCTGGCGGAGAAGAAGATTTTAATTTTGATGATGTGGACATGGACGGAGGAGAAGAAGGAACAGAATCTCCGATTTCCGGAGCAGAGAATGCACCCGATGAATAGTCGGAAGCATAAATAGATATATGAGATATCAAGATATAAAAGAAAATTATTCTCCTGAAAAGGATGAACACAGTAAGCAAGAGTTATCGGATACCAGGCGTAGCCGTATGACTCTGATGCATATTTCGCGGCTTCGTAAAATTCGCGAATATAGAAAGTATGAGCAAGAAATGAAGAAAGGTGTTCTTGTGAAGATATATAACACCGGCGATGACGGTGGAGACAGCATGGGTGAGATGTAACATTTTATTTTAAGTTAGCACTTATGCGTGCGACTTTTTTTCTAAATATATACTATGCGCCAAAAACAACAGGTTTTGGCGCATTTCTCTATGTAAATATTATTTCCCAGCTAAATAGATTTATGAAACAGATAAAGTGGTTTCTACAAACTTGCCACTTTACGTGGTTTATATTGATGTTACAAGGAGATAATAAATGTCTAGAACAGTGCTAGAACAAGTCCTAGAACTCAAGATCAACGAAGAACATGAGGCAGCGGAAGAGCTACTTCACAATTTTATTGTGGAAAATGCGCGTGAAATCCTTGCTGATATGTTAGCGGAAAGTGATGGAGTTGTAGAAGAGGATTTGGAAGAAATTGATGAATCTTATGAAGAATTTGGCGAAGATGACGCTGATCAGTACGATGAAGAAATTGATACTGAAGAATTCTATGATGAAGACCCAATGGATGATGAAGAAGCTATGGACGATCTAGAGATGGACGACATGGGCGACGACATGGATATGGGTGACGAGTTAGGCGTTGAAGACGAGCCAGTTGAGGCGCGTGTTGATGATCTAGAATCTGCGATGGCAGAACTAGAAGCAGAATTCGCACAAATAATGGCAGGTGATGCTGATGATGAAGACATGGACATGGATGATGAAGACATGGACATGGATGATGAAGAATCAGATGACGAAGAAGATGACGAAGAAGAGATTGAAGAATCTCTACGTGAATACGTTGACACTGTATCGGCTAAAGAAGGCGATAACGGCGACGGTAAAGCATCTCCTAACAATCATAACCCAAAGCGTCCAGGCGACGACTCTAATGCTGCTCCTGTCAAAATGACAGCAAGCAACACCAAGGGTGGCAAAGGCGATTCGCCAAAAGATATGGCTACAAAAAATGTAAATGTTTCTGGCAATAAAAAAGCACCTGCTTTTAAGAACCACAGCGCAAAAGAAGGCGATGATGGCGTTAATAAAAAGTCAGTTACTAACAAGAAATCTGTAGTTTAATATTATTGATTGGAGAAGCTTATGACCGTTCTTATTGAAAGATTATCCCATAATCAAGCCGCTGTAAAGTCTCGCATTGTTGAGAGTGATGACGGCAATAAGGATATGTTTATGGAAGGTATCTTTGTTCAGGGTGGGGTTGAGAATGCTAACAAGCGTGTTTATCCTATCCAGGAGATCGCCAGTGCTGTTGAATCTGTACAGAAAAAGATTTCGGAAGGCTTTCCAGTTCTTGGTGAATGTGATCATCCACCGGAACTAACAGTAAATGTAGATCGTGTATCACATATAATTGAGAATATGTGGATGGATGGTCCTAACGGTCATGGCAAACTAAAAATTGTACCTACTCCTATGGGCAACATCATTAGAACACTTATAGAGTCAGGCGCCCAATTGGGTGTCTCCTCTAGAGGGTCTGGTGAAGTTGGGGCAGACGGAAAGGTCAGTAACTTCGAAATTGTTACGGTAGACATTGTTGCGCAACCAAGTGCACCAGAAGCTTATCCGAAAGCGATTTACGAAGGATTAATGAACATGCGTGGCGGCTACAATACTTGGCAGTTGGCACAAAATGTACAAAGTGATAGGACTGCTCAAAAGTATCTATCAGAGGAAATAGTTAAGTTCATTAAAGAGCTTAAACTGTAATAGGAGAAACCAATATGGCAAACGAATTCCTTGCTGGTCTTCTTGAGTCCGGTGTACTAACAGAAGAAGCTGGTGCACAAATAACGGAAGCTTGGGAAGCAAAACTGGTTGAAGCTAGAGAAGAAATTACGTCTGAACTTCGTGAGGAGTATGCTCAAAAGTACGAACATGATAAGACTGCTATCGTAGAAACTATGGATAAGATGCTTGACGGCACTATCCGTGGTGAGTTAGCAGAATTCATGGAAGACAGAAAAGCATTAATCTCGGAACGCGTAGCATATCGCAAATCGATTAAAGAACATGCGAAATTTCTCGAAGGTTTCATTAACCAACAATTAGTTAAGGAAATTAAAGAGCTTCGTGATGATCGTGCGAAAATGAATGAAAGTCTAGAAACAACTAAGACTTTCGTAGTTAAGCAACTTTCACGCGAATTGGCAGAATTCCATGAAGATAAGCGTGAATTGGTTGAAACCAAAGTGCGTATGGTTGCTGAAGGAAAAGAACTATTGAATAAAACTCGTAAAGACTTTATTCGGCGTTCCGCAGGATTGGTTGAATCTACAATCAACACTGCCCTAACAAGTGAACTTACAGCACTGAAGGAAGATATCCAAGAAGCGAAACAAAACGATTTCGGTCGTCGTATCTTTGAGGCATTCACCGGCGAATTCATGGCATCCCACTTAAATGAGGGTACACAAGTTGCTAGAATGAATTCTAAATTGAATGAAGCTGCTAAAGTGATTTCCAGACTAGAAAACATTGTTACTGAAAAAGAAAATGTTATTACTGAATCGCATAAGAAAGAACGTGCGTTAACAGAGCGTATGAACCGTAATCAGGTTCTAGAAGGTCTATTAGCTCCACTATCTAAATCTAAGCGTGAAGTGATGACTGATTTACTTGAATCAGTACACACAACAAAATTGAAAACTGCTTTTAAGAAATATCTACCGGCAGTTCTTAATGAAAATGTGAAAGAGAAGACCTCTGACACAAATATTTTAACCGAAGGCAAAGTTACTGAACATACAGGTGATCGCAATGTGAAAGCAAGCGTTTTAGTTGAATCCCAAAGTAATGATGCTGATATCATCCAGCTAAAGAAATTAGCAGGTCTTAACTAAGGAGATAAAGATGGAAAATCTTTTTGAAGGTAAGAATTGGGAGACAACATCTGGCGCACTTCTAGAAGGTCTAGAAGGCAACAAGCGTGATGTTATGTCGGCAGTTCTTGAAAATACTCGCATTGCTCTTACAGAGAATGCAACAATGGGCGCAACTCAGGCAGGTAATATCGCTACGCTTAACAAGGTTATTCTACCTGTTATTCGTCGTGTTATGCCAACGGTTATTGCTAACGAACTAATTGGTGTTCAGCCAATGTCTGGACCAGTTGGTCAGATTCATACTCTACGTATTCGTTATTCTGATACATCTAATGGTGCAACAGCAGGTTCCGAAGCACTATCCCCGTTTGATATTGCTAAGGCATACTCTGGTGTACTACCAGGTCAAGGCGCTCCTACAGCAGTTCTTGAAGGTCACCCAGGTAACCGTATGTCCGTACAGGTGCTAAAGCAGACAGTTGAAGCAAAAACTCGTAAGCTATCCGCACGCTGGACATTTGAAGCGGCTCAGGACGCAAACTCAATGCACGGTCTAGACATCGAAGCTGAAATCATGGCAGCACTTGCTATGGAAATCACAGCAGAAATCGACCAAGAGGTTCTAGGTTCTCTAGAAAATCTAGCAACAACTGGCGCAACATTCGACATGACTGCACCTTTCACAGGTACAGCTACATTCGTTGGTGATCGTCACGCAGTTCTAGCAACTCTACTCAACCAGCAAGCTAACCTAGTCGCACAGCGTACACGTCGCGGCGCTGCTAACTGGGCAGTTGTTTCCCCATCGGCACTAACTGTTCTACAGTCCGCTACAACATCTGCATTCGCTCGTACAACCGAGGGTACATTCGAAGCACCAACAAACACTAAGTTTGCTGGTACTCTAAATGGCACAATGCGTGTTTATGTTAACACATACGCAGCAGACGATGCTCCAGTTATTCTGGGCTACAAAGGTCAAGGCGAAATCGACGCAGCAGCGTTCTATTGCCCATACGTACCTCTAATGTCTTCTGGTGTTGTTATTGATCCACATACAATGGAACCAGTTGTGTCCTTCATGACTCGTTACGGCTATGTTGCTCTAACAAACACAGCGTCTACTCTAGGTAACGCAGCGGATTACGTTTCTAAAATCGAAATCCCAACAGGTTCTCTATCATTCGTTTAATAGACAATCTAAAAGGTTTAATAAAAATAGGCGCCGTCGGCGCCTATTTTTTTATATGTAGTATTATTGATAAATAGTATTAGTATAGCATTCAAGGTGTTTAATAATGGCAGAGCAAATTAAGTTTGGTGACAGATTATTTCTAAAAGGCGATAAGATTGTTTTAGATGTTGGTAATACAGGCGAAGGTATTATCAAAAGTACAAGTGGCACAGTCAAAATTGAAGGTAATCTTTGGGTCGAAGGTACATCCACGACTGTAGACACCGAAACGGTGACATTCAAGGATGACCATATTCTTATTGGTTATGATTCGACTGGTGTTACTCCTCAATCAGATTTTGAAGGAATCGAAGCGTGGCGTGATGGTCAAACAAATGCTCAGTTTTCTTGGGATGAAATATTAGATCGATGGACGATTTGGGGAAATGATTTTCATACTGACGGCACTGGTTATTTTGGAAGCATAGTTGCCGTTAACGGATACACTGGCGATGTTTTATCGGACAATGGAGTTGTATTCTTTTCAGCCACGGGTGACGGCTCTATTGACGCTCGCGCAGGCAATATTAATAATACTGTTATCGGTGACGTAACTCCTGCACAGGCAACATTTACGCAGCTAAATGCCGCTAATACTTTTGTAAACGGTGACCTTGATGTGACTGGATCATTCACTACTATCACGACTGATGGTTTGAATGAAGGCATATCAAACTTATATTTCACCGATGAACGTGTAGACGACAGAATAGATCAGTTATTCAATATGAGTTATGGTATCAACTCAGTATACAATGATGCGTTAAATACTTATACAGTTGATCTAGATTTAACAAATATTGGAACTGGCGAAGAAATTTTAGTTGCGCCGCCTGTTCCTGGTAATCCGGCTGAGTTTAGAACAATAACATCTGGACCATTCGATTCTCTTACTGTTACAACAAATGGCGACGAAATTGAAATTGATACCCTAGTGCCAATTAGTCATATACGTCACGACAATTGGATTGGAGATAATACAACAGGCACGTATACTCTTCCTTATGCTTTGGATGATGAATATCAAGCACTTGTATATATAGATGGTGTTGTCCAAGAGCCTATCGTATCTTATACTATTACGGGGGATCAACTGGTACTATCCGGTGGCAATTTAGACATGGGCGCAAGATTGAATGTTGTTAGATTGTCCTCATACTCAATTGGATCAACGTCATATCCTGATGATATTTGGGTTCATGATATTGTTCGCGTTGGTCGTGGCGAAGGTGACGTTACGACTAATACTGTTGTCGGCGCGTTGACATTGAATTCAAACACCACTGGTGCCAGAAATACAGCAATTGGTAGCCAATCACTATACAGCAACACTACTGGCAGTCAAAACGTAGCATCTGGTTTTCAGGCACTATACAGCAACACAACTGGTAACAATAACGTAGCAAGTGGTACTAACGCACTATACAGTAACACAACAGGTAACTATAACGTAGCAAGTGGTACTAACGCACTATACAGTAACACAACAGGTAACTATAACGTAGCAAGTGGTAGAAACGCACTATACGCTAACACAACTGGTGGCCACAACGTAGCAAGTGGTTATCAAGCACTATTCAGTAACACAACTGGTATTAATAACGTAGCATTTGGTTATGACTCACTACGCTTCAACACAACTGGTTACAGTAACATAGCATTTGGTCGTGAATCACTATACAGTAACACAACTGGTGTCTACAATGTAGCAATTGGTAGAAGCACACTACACAGCAACACAACTGGTGTCGATAACGTAGCAAGTGGTTTTCAATCACTCTACAGCAACACAACTGGTAGCTACAACGTAGCAAGTGGTTATCAAGCACTAAACAGTAACACAACTGGTAGCTACAACGTAGCAAGTGGTTATCGATCTGGTAATACAATAACAACTGGTACAAATAATACAATGGTTGGTAACAACGCACAGCCAGTAAGTATTACAGCAGATGATCAAATCTCTATTAGAGCAGGTGCGACGAAATGGATGAGTGGTACAGGCTCGCCAGAAGGATTAGTTTTTGCAGATATTGGTTCTTTATACACTGATCAGGCTGGCACATCAGGAACAGTGTTGTATGTAAAAGAAGCAAATAATAGTAGTACTTTTGGTTGGATAGCTCATGCTACTGTTGGCGCCGGTCCCGGTCCCATTCCCGGTGGCTCAATCTCTCCCGCTACTATCACGCTTACGCAAGGCGCGCCGACCAGTGAAACCTTTACTGCCGCGGGCGGGACGGCGCCATACGCGTGGTCCGTGCAATCAGGCACGCTGCCTGTCGGCATGTTGCTAAACCCTGTATCTGGTGTTATTTCTGGGACGCCTACCACGTCGGGCGCTTATGTTTTCACAATTCGTGCCACTGACGCAAACGGCGATTGGATTGATCAAGTTTACAGTGGCACAGTCAGTGGTGCCATTGGCTTGATTTGGACAGCGGCTGGCGCTGTGCCGATGCCCTTTCTTGCCGGCGTGGCATGTGCAGGTGCCGGCACGGCATCCTTTGTGGCTGGTTGCACGAATGGACAGATTTATCGGTCTACCGATAACGGCGCCAGTTGGTCGCTCGTTCATACTGCCGGGAGTCCTGTATTCGAGTTCGCGCGTAATCCTGTTTCGGGCCGCATGGTCATAGTTGGGACCGACGAGGCGCTGTATTCCGACGATGACGGCGCGACGTGGACTACCGTCGTGATGCCTTTGCAAGGGTACGGGTTGCCCCAATGGCTGGGTGTGTGCTATAGCGGCAATCAATTCGTGGCAAATGGCAATAGTGGCAATATTGCATATTCTGCTAACGGTAGCACTTGGACGCTGGGTGGTGCCGGACACTCTCAGCGGGCCCCGATCACAGCTATCAACAATGTGATAGTCAGCGGTGGCAACTCCGGCAATATTTTCCGCTCTAATCCGCCGAGCAACGCCGGCTCAATTGTCTCCACGCCTACGGCTGACGATCTGGTACACGCGGCTTCGGATGGGACGATCATGCTCATGGTCGGTGAAGACGGCACGATCCTGCGCTCGGTAAACACTGGCGCAAGCTGGGACCTTTTTTATGTCGGCATTGTTACTTGGCTTCAGACGGTTGATCATTACGATGGTGTCTGGCTCACTACTGGTGTATCCGGCGACATACTGCGGTCGACTGATGGCGGTGTTAGTTGGATCGTCGTCGCGAGTAGCTTCACTTTCACTGGCGATGTGGATCTCTCGGTAGGTCCCGCTGGCGCTATCGCTATCAAAGGCGACGGGAACACCCTAGTTGCGTAAGGAGTAAACAATATGACACAACACACAGAACAAAATAAGACGTTTCGGAAAAAGAGACAACAGGCTGAGTCCGCTCTGTCTGATGAGCTAGTGAAGTTGCATGGTAGATTCACCGATGCCGTACAACTGGCCTTCCATATGCAGTTAGTCGGACTTGAGCCGCCGGCTTCCATGTTGACCGCGTTGGAAGAATACAAAGAAATGCTGATCACCTACGCGGCGCTACACGAAGCGGCTTCACATGCGCGGGTCGACGAGATCAACGCTGAACAAGCCGCAGCAGAGGGGAACGTTTAAGGGTAACAATTCAGTGACATATAACGTAAGCGGCAATGTTGACCAAGCACCGTCAGTTATACAAGTGCTTCCCCATCTAACCCTGTAGCCCAATGCGGGACCTGAACTCGAATTTCGTAATAAATCATTTCCTTATATGAAACATTGATCATATGATCGGATATAAGAAGAAATCATTGATATGATATATTTTAACAAACTAAGGAGTATCCCGTGAGAACAAAGGTAACAAAATATGTTCTAGGAAATCAAGAAGTAAATCTCGTACACTTAAACGTAGTGGATGGCATTTCAGGAGATTCATTATCCACTGATGGCGCTGGAAATATGTATTTTGTTACTCCGTTGTCGATTGCTGATGTCCAAGCATTAATTGCTGCAAACGAAGCAGCACTCTTAACAACATCTTCTTATAGTCAAGTATTTCCTGTTGAAATTGCTTCATACGTAACGGCTGATTTTTCTACAAAAAAATTGATTATTGAGGTGAAAGATTTAATATCTGGCGATATACAATCGTCCGAGATATTAATATCTCATAACACTACGTCTGTATTTGCTACTGAATATGCTATAATTCATTCGTCCGTGATGGAATTGGCATTGTTTACAATATCTATTGTTGGCACAAATGTAAAGGTGTATTCAACCGCTTCATCTGCGAATTTGACTGAGTATAAAGTATACGAAATAACTTCGGTATTATAATATCAGCAAATATGTATATTGTCGTAAAGTGTATATATTATATTAAGCATTAAAAAAGATAAATAACTGAAACAAATGTTTGAGCATTTAAATCAGTTGTACTCAGGAGAAAAAAGCAATGACCGCATATGCAATTCAATACCGCCGGGGATCTACCGCAGACCATGCAACCTTTATTGGTTTGGTCGGAGAAGTTACGTATGATTCTGATCTTCAAACACTCAGGGTGCATGACGGAGTTACTCCGGGTGGTTGGCCTATCACAGGTGGTGCCGCAACATTTACAACTCTTACAGTGGGTTCGGCAGATATCGACGGCGGCAATGTAGATGGTACAATAATTGGTGATACAACATCTGCTGCTGGTACATTCTCTACAATGACTACGGCGGCTGCTACTATCACAGGAGGTTCTATCTCTGGTACTGATGTTGATATGACAGGCGAAATACTCCTACTAGATAATGACCAAATCTCTGGTGATAAAGTTCACGGCGGTGTTATCTCTCAGTTCTCCTCAATCGGTATCACTGATACAGCAACAACAGCAACACAACTAACACTAACTGATGCATTGGCAACATTTGCTAATGATGTTACTGTTACAGGTGACTTGATTGTGTCTGGTACA